>Ga0208500_1000216_pt1 | contig 16347 bp, 19 predicted proteins | sample CryBogCBE17Sep08_FD_184568 | JGI IMG/M metagenome (GOLD analysis project Ga0208500, IMG submission 184568) | Freshwater microbial communities from Crystal Bog, Wisconsin, USA - CBE17Sep08 (SPAdes) | ecosystem: Environmental > Aquatic > Freshwater > Lake | place: Crystal Bog, Wisconsin, USA...
CCATCATCATATACTATAAATAGTATTGGTTATGTTATTGATATTACAAAAACATATTATAATAATCCAACTTCGATAGCTACACCACAAATATCATTAGTTGTAAATATGAGTACAAATACTATAATAATTTCAACGACATATAATAATGTATTCAGTTCACTGGTGCTAAAATTTATAGATCCGAATGATGGAACAAGTTTAAACATTGCAAGTCCTGGATCAACGAGTACAGGATCAACAAATCCAGCACTTACTTCTATAAATTCTGGTCTGGTTTTAAGTTTTTTAAGTTCAAGTTCAACTTCCCTAATAAGTATAAATAAAATCACATACGCGCTTACTAATGGATTAAATACAATAACTGTAGGAGGTGTAAATTTTACAGCTTAGTTTTTCTTCTTAACCACCTTCTTCGCTTTTCCAGTACACGCCACCTTTGAATATATTTTATCAAAATCAACCTGTTTTTTAGACTCTGATTTTTTGTACTTGTTGAAAAGTTTAATCTTGGTTTTTATCAAACTCTCTGGAGCCTTGGCTTTTTTATAAAACCCAATCCACTCCCCAAGATTTGGACTCCTCTTGTTCGATTCACAAAAACGACCAAAAAAACAAACAAGTTGATGTTCATATGGTTCATATACAGTAAACGATACTCGGTCATTTCCAAAGACCCATCTAAACTCTAACGGTTTTACTATCATCCCTACTAGAAAAGCTGCTCAATCTTTTAATCTTCAAACGCCTCCTCCTCCAAGAGGAAATCTGGATCACCAATCTTTGAATCCTCCTCCTCCGGAATCTCCTCGAAATCTACAACCCTTGACGGATCAAGAACATCTCCGAATGTGTTGCACAACGCACAATCCTTCCCCTTTTCCTTGTCGCCTGGTGGATGATTGTGCTTCGGAAGCTCCTTCGTCACCTTTTTGCTCGAAGAAGGCTTCTCCTTCTTTTTGGTATCGCCATTCGTCTTTTTGAGATGAATGGAGCAAAGCGGACCGCCACCAACGGCACACTTTGTGCACTGAGTACCCTTCGCAGTCATCGCTGTACACATCGGCTTGTCAGAAGACTTGGGCTCAGCCTTCTTGGAGGGGGGCGGCTTTTTCGTCTGAGTCACTTTGACAATAGTCACCTCTCCCCCAAAGAAGCTCTTCATAAACTCGTCGAGGTCAAGCTTGGGATTCTTATCCTTGGCCTCGAGGAGGGCTACGCCGAAAGTGCGGTACGTGGAGAGAATGCTGGAGAGAGCCATTGTTTTTATTTCCTCGTTTTATTTTTTTAATTCGAACGTGTTCACATCACTCTTTAAATTGGACAAAACGAAACTAGTTAAAGGACCTCTTCTTTTGACAGTGACGACATTGAAAAATTTAAATTAATTTACGAACGAAGGCGATTATTCTTCTTAGTTTCCCAAAACTTCTTCTCATGCGCGAAGATGTCCCCCTTATGCGTGCTGGTCTTCTCTAGTCGCCTATCAGAAAAGTAATCCCCAGTCTCATTGAGCACATAGTCGATATCCTCCCCAGTCACATCCTGTCTACTCTTCAAATACTTGAAAGTCTTCTCCATCATCACCAACTCATCCTTCACCATCCAGCTAGGCGCGTCCCCATCAACAATCATCTCCAGACACTCATCGAACGCCTCCTGGAAAATCACATTCTTCTTCTCCTCCTCAGCGTCCCTCCGCCACTTCTTGATGGGCATGCGCTTAAAGTAAAGGTTCTTCCTGCACATCGGACACGTCGCCTCGGCACCCTTTAGATACCACGTCTTGACACAATCACGACAGAAGGAGTGACCGCAGACCAGCTTGCAGTTGGGGACATTGCAGTAGCAAACGGAGCACTCCATTTTAGTTTGAAAATCTTTAACTTGCTGCCCTGTACGTAAACACACGTCTCGGATTTCTTGTTCTGGTAACTGCAGCTCGTGAGTACAGAGACACTCTTGGACCGCGGGAACTTGGGCGTTCAGATTGGGTGTGAAACTCTTCCAAGTCCCTCCTTCTTTTTTTGGTCCCAGTAGAACGTCTCTTTGGCTCATTTCTCGAGCTAAAGAGAGTGTAGTTCGGTGTTGTTTTATTGGGACTTGGACTTGTATTTGGTGCATCGGAACCGGTTATACTCACACTCTTGAGAATCTGTAAAACTTGTTCAGCTTGACTCTCATGAGATTTTATTATGGCATATTGACTGTTATTGTTTGTAATGTGTCTGTACCTCTCACTCTTGGGTTTTTTGATATTGAGGTGTCTCTCAAAAAATGATGAATTTAATTTTGGAATCTTTAGTTTATAAAAGAAAACTTGTATACTGGGAACCCGATTCATTGGACCAGCTCTTCTTATTGCTCTACCAACCACTTGAGTATAAGTAACATAACTCAAAGGCATCTCCATGAAATGAATCTGTGTCAACCGTTTGAAATCCAAACCAGCCTCACCGGCGCGAGTCAATATCATAACCTTTTTGGAGTTGTTACTTGTAAAATTATTCATTATACTTTTCCTCTCTTTGGACCCTCCATGTATTATGGAGTACCCAACTCTATGAGAGTGTAAAAATTGTGAAAATAATCTAGCAGAATGAATGTGCTCAAAAAATGCCACCACCTTTCTCTGATTCTTGATATTTTCTAAAAATGCATCAAACTTTTTAACAATGTACCCAATCTTGTGTTTTGGATTTTTTATGTAATTATAAGCCTCATTATTATTCAAACTGAAATTTTCAACTTTGTTTCCTTCTCTTCTTGGAAAGTTGGAATTGGTTGGTGACCGTATAAACACACTCACCTTTTTTCTAAAATACTCGGGAATATTTTGTATAGTTATTGGTGTATTTATATGCTCACCTTTGATAATCTCCGCGTAGACTCGCAAATTATCCACCTTTGTTGAAATTGGTGTCGCAGTCATCATCAAAACCTTGTGAGCCTCTTTAAGCTTGTTGTATCTTTGAGATCCCTGTAAAAATTTTGCATCTGGGTTTTTCAAATAGTGCACCTCATCAAAAATAATGAGATAATGTTTAAGGTTTGTATAATTTATAATTTTTGCAAACTTGTTGTACCCGATATATGTAACTCTGTCCCTTTTGTTTGGACCCGGTTGTGTCTTGTTCATAAATTGTTCAGATACGCTTACTGGCGTGACGCAGAGTACTCTGTCCCTGGGATACTTTTTGAGATGATCACTTATAACCTTTTTAGCAATTACAGTTTTACCACTCCCTGTTGAATGAACAACAAGTAGCCTATTGTGCGTTCTCATGAACAAGACCGCCTTTGCCTGCTCGGAGGACATTCGAAACTGTACCATTTATATAAAGAGAAGAAATTAAGTTGTTATAATGATCAGTTATGCAATTTGCGTATGTAACGAAGTTCGTGAAATAGAGTCTCTTCTCTCATTTTTGGAGGAGGTTCGAGACAAGTCAAAATCTGAAATTGTGGTTTTGATAGACTCTACAAAAACAACAAAGGATCTTTTAAAGTGTCTCAAAAAATTTAAAAATATAAAAGTTTACAACCGAGATTTTGACGGAGACTTTTCAGCTCATAAGAACTTTCTCAACTCAAAGTGTAACGGGGATTTTATTTTCAACATTGATGCGGATGAGATTCCACAAGAGGCGCTCATAAAAACTCTTGAGGGAATTGAGGTGAATAACTCAATCGAACTCATCATGATTCCAAGAATAAACATTTGTCCAGGGTACACACAGGCATTCTTGGAACGGTGGAAGTTTCAAGTGAATGACGCTGGTTGGATAAATTGGCCCGATTATCAGGGACGGTTCTACAGGAAAGGACTTTCCTGGGTAGGAAAGGTGCACGAAAAGATTGCGGCTCAGAAGGTGGGACTTTTGTCAGAGGCTCCAAACCCTAAACTTGCGCTTTGGCACGTAAAGGATGTAAAGAGACAAAACTCTCAGAATGAATTTTATTTATCTGCATTATATAAATGAGTACTCCACCAGTAAGAAATGCAGAAAAGCAGGCAAATAACCGTAAAGCAAATGCAGAAACGCAGGCAAATATGAATTCATTATTAAATGCCCATAATTTACAAGTAATTAACAAAGCGATTTTAAATTATGGAAAACCTGTCAGTTATGGTAAACGTCAAGAAATAATCAAAGAAGTACTTCGTGTACATGGGCCTAGTCCAGTTGGGAATGCATTGGTTAGAGCCGCCAATAATCCAACAAGACCTGCTTTAATTGCATTAGCAAAAGCTAATCAACAAGCAGCAATAAAAGCTTCCACTGCTCCGCAAGTTATAGCTGCAGTAAAAGCTGCAGCAGCATCACAATATGCAGCTGAAAAACCGTCGTCTTTTCCCAGGGTGCAAAGTGCTTTAAATGCTGCAGTTAAGGTGGCAACTTCATTTGGAAATAAAATGGGACAATTACATAATTTAGCGAAAGCCAGAAACAATTTTGCTCAAAAACAAAAAATGATGTCATCCACATCTAACATATTTAAACGTAGAGAGAATTTAAAAAGAAAATTAAGAGAAAATGTTGAAAAAATAAGGGAAACAACACCTAACAATAAAGTTAAAGATATGAATGCTATACTTCAATTTTTTAAAAATGATCCTAGAAACCCATATAATTTTAATGCGAAAGCATTGGAACTTCAAAAATTGATAAATAGGCAAAGAGAAATAAACAAAATAGCAAATAATGAATTAAAAGAAAAATTTATAAGAGAACAAGCAAGTAGAGCATCAAATCGTGGAAACAACGGGTCAAGGGCGGGTCAATCATTCCATAGAGGTCTGCCTTTCACAAAACAAGAGATGAAAAACTTTAAAACAGACTCAGGATATAACAGCCTTACAAATAATAATAAACAAGAACTAGAAAAAATTATATTAAATATGAACTCACCAAATAAACAAAATAGTGCACAAAAAAGATATGCAAATTTAATGAATAAATCTTCACAAAAACGTCTTAATAAAATAAGAACAGAAATTCCTGATATTACGGTGACAACTAATCCTCTATTTGAAAATACATGATCACCATCGACAAACAAATATTACCAGTAACTAATAAACTTATGGCTAGTTTTAAAAGATTACAGAATAATAATAACAAAGGAACGAGAAGACCAAATGGATCAGGTACATCGAACCAAGAATACAGGAACGGTGCACCACCCGGTGGAAGAGGAGAACGTGGAGGACTTGGACCACCATCTCGAATTTGAAGAAATCTTGGTCAATAAATAAAGAATGAAGTTGTTAAAATTTGCCAAGGCTCTAAATGGTAAACACAAGTACATGGTATATATCAGAGATGATGCTCAGGACAAGGTTCGCAAAGTTTTATTTGGCGCCAAGGGATACTCAAACTACACCATACACAAAGATCCTTTGAGAAAGCAAAGATACATCACGCGTCATCAAAAGAGAGAGGATTGGACGAGACGAGGAGCATTCACTCCAGGATTTTGGAGCAGATGGGTTCTTTGGAATAAACCAACACTGAAAAACTCTCTCAAAGTGGCAAAGAAAAAGTTGGGCAACTATAAATGAAGATGCTTGTTGCTCTACTCATCGCCATACTCATCTTCTTTTTGATAGCCGGTTCCAAAAAAAGTTATTACATTTGGGATTACAGACCGGTTGTCCCAAACACACCAGCAGAAGTTGGAAGAGATGGACCACCTGGTAACCTTTTCCAAATTCCAATTTAAAAATAAGTATTTATTATATAACAATGACGATTCTAGAGAGACCGACATCAGAAAAAGTTTCTTGGAGCCCTCGATGTGATATCATCAATAATGAGAGAGTAGAAGAAAATCTGCATGTTGTAATGGTAATATCAAATCCTTGTAGGTACCTAAGAAGATTTAAACTCGCCCATGAATTCATAGAAAGAATGAAAAAGGAACAAAATGTGATTCTCTACATAGTAGAGGTTGCATATAAAAATGATGAATTTCACGTTACCCAAATAGATAATGAGAGACACTTGAGGATACGTTCATGGGACTCCCCAATATGGCTTAAAGAAAATATGGTTAATATCGGGGTGGATCTTCTTTTGCCTTCCGACTGGAAGGCGATGGCGTGGATCGACGCGGATATTGAATTTGATAACCCACACTGGGCATCGGATGCTCTAAAAATTCTTAATGGTTCAAGGGACATCATTCAACTCTTTTCACACTGTGTTGACATGGATGCGAATGAGGAACAAATGAAGATTTTTAATTCATTTGGTCAACAGTACATCAGGAATGCAGAAAATGAGTTTTGGCATCCAGGATACGCTTGGGCGATAACAAGAAAGGCGTTTGAAAAATTAGGAGGTTTATACGATCTGGGAATTCTCGGTTCGGGTGATTACAACATGGCTAAAAGTCTTTTGAATCAAGGCGCAGAAAGCATTCATCAAGGAAACTCTCAGGGGTACAAGGATACTTTAAAATCATACCAAGAAAATGCAAAAAATCTAAGACTTGGCTATGTACCGGGTGTGATTAGACATTACTATCACGGCTCAAAAAAGAATCGAAAATATGGGGACCGGTGGAAAATTCTGGTGAAACATCAATATGATCCAAATATACACGTATTCAAAAATGAATTTGGACTGATGTGTCCTAAACCCGAGTGTCCAGACCAGCTGTTGACTGAGATTCTGCAGTATTTTTCGGAACGGAACGAGGATGAGTAACCTCACCAACAATCTCAGAATCAGACTTTGCAGGTATGTTTGTAGTTCGTATAATCAAGTTTGTTAATCGTGTACTTAAAGAAGGTGTTTCTGGTGGGGAATCATTAAACTTTTTCTCGCCAACCATTCCATTGCATATGTCCGGTTTGTGTATGGTTTCTGGAAACTCTGCATTATAAGCATCAACAATCTTTTGGGGAATCATCGGAGACTGTGCAAGCAACCGATCCATTTCAGTTCTGACAGTGCTAATGAGATCACTTCTTCTGTGCTTGTCACTGAGACTAATCTCCGTTTCAAGAAGTCTATACAACATTGCATACTGCATAGCCGCACTCGCGTGAAGTTCAGTCTTTTCAGCTGGCTTTCCAAAACGCTGAACACTGTTTATCAACCCTATAATCACATTGATTGCACCAAAAACATATCCCAGAGCCATCTCCATTTCATTTTTGGTCTGAGCACCAGCTGTTGAAAATCCCCCCGCACCAGCAATCGTAGACAAAAGTATACTCGCATACGTAAAATTTGAATTTATCTTTTTGTATAGAGCCATCGATTTGTAATGCAACCATCTCCACCCAGCCGCCTTTGATTTCCAAATTTTCAAAAGATCAATCTCCTGTGGCGCATACACAGAAACATTCTCCGTCATTATAATGTAATCACAACTTTATTTTACTCCAAAACTCCTTTGGATTTTCTTTGTACAATGTATACATCTCCTCATTCTTCGCGTCCGTCTGAAACTCACTTGGCTCCTCCGTCTTGAGAATATACTGAAGATTTTTAACCTCCGGAGTAAAATAAGATGCGACTGCAAACGCAACATCATATCGGTTCCCACCCGAATCTTCGACCCAATAGTAAACGAGCTTTTCACTTGAATCAATCACGTGACAGTACCCTTTTACTATTTGACCCTGAGATTTCAAAATACGTTTGATATAATAAGCACAATGTTCCACTGTGGTAACATCAAGCTTTTTGTGGAGTTTCTGTGTGAGTACAAAACGGTCCATCGTTTACCTAACGACGTCTGGTTCCTTTAAGTTTCATCTTCATAAGCATCATCCGGATGTAAGCCATTATCAGCTTCTTACGCTGAGCAGGAGTCATTGTCATGCTGGAGCGAGACATTCTGGAGGAGGTTGGCATTTATCTTTGACCAACATTATTTCCTGGAACCTTTACTATTTAAAAAAAATAATGGCTACAATGTAAATGGACAACTCAAAAACGACTATGGATAGTCAGTTGGACAACTCAAAAACGACTATGGATAGTCAGTTGGACCCCATCCTCACCAAGACAAATGATCGCTTTACAATGTTTCCCATACAATACCCAGATCTCTGGAATCTCTATAAAAAGGCACTTGCCAGTTTTTGGTCTGTAGAAGAGATTGATCTCACAAAAGATCCTCAAGATTGGGAAACTCTAAATGACGGTGAAAAACACTTTATAAAAACAGTCTTGGCATTCTTTTCAGCAAGTGATGGAATTGTATTTGAAAATGTAAATTTAAACTTTATGGATGAGATTTACATTTCAGAGGCGAGGGCGTTCTACTCTTACCAGTGCTGTAACGAGATGATTCACAGTGAAACATACTCTCTCATGATTGAAAAACTCATAACCGATCCAGAAGAAAAGAATCGTCTGTTTAGGTCTATAGACACTATACCATGTGTGAAGAAAAAGGCTGATTGGGCCCTAAAGTGGTTTGATAAAAGTCTACCGGTTTCAGAACGCCTCTTTGCATTTGCATGTGTAGAAGGAATTTTCTTTTCTGGGAGCTTTTGTGCTCTTTTTTGGATCAAGAACAAAGGTATCCTTCCAGGGCTTTCCTTCTCGAATGAGCTTATTTCAAGAGATGAGGGTCTACACCAAGAATTCGCACTCGCTTTACTGCGGCATCTCAAAGATCAGCCTACAGAGGAGAGGATTCTCGAAATTGTAAATTCAGCTCTGGAAATTGAAAAAGAGTTTATCGTCGATGCACTCCCTGTAAAATTGATTGGCATTGACTCTGAGAAGATGTGCGAATACATAGATTTTGTAGCTCAGCGCATCCTGAGCCAGGTGAGTCCAACTCTTCTGAGTCCAACTCTTCTGAGTCCAACTCTTCTGAGTTGTCCATTCGACTGGATGCAAAACATTTCATTGGACGGAAAGACAAACTTTTTTGAAAAACGGGTGGGGGAGTATTCAAAATACATGCCTGCTGAAGGGGACAGCATCCGCTTCAATGAGGAATTTTAATGATCCAGACTCAGACCAGAAATGGAATCCTGGCTTGTCTTTCCTGACATCATCTTTGGACTTCCGTAACTGGAAGAAGTGCTTCCAACTTTCATCAGCATGTAGATGACCAGACCAAAAAGTGCAGCGTGGACAAGCAGTCCTGAGGTGGAGGACAGACCGTATGTGTTTGCCACCCACCCACCAAAGATGCGGCGAGTCACTTTATATGTTGCTGGACTGGAGAAGATGAGGAAAAGAATCACAGCCTTGATTGTGTGCATGAGTTTTTTACTATCCGACTGACAAGCGCAAGACATTTAAAGAGTGCCAATATTTTTATCTTCTAACTTCTCCAATTCTCTTTATATGTTTTAATACTGATAGAGGTAATCTTGATGCTGTTGCAGCTCTTCTTGCCTCTCTTGCTGCTGCCTCTCTTGCTGCTGCTTCTAATTTGTTTAATCTAGTTTTTGCATCAAGATATGATCTGCGTGCTTTTATTTTTTCTATTCTAGTTCTAAAACGAGATTGTATTATTTTAGCTGCCTGTTTCATTTTTAAAAATTCTTTTCTCACTTTAAACCCTTTATATAATCTTTGAATTTCTTGTGCTGCTTTATTACGCATAATTTTTCTATAAGGTCCAGACAATTCAATATTTCCTGGATGAGCTATACGTAAAAGTGTTCTTTCCATTTGAGGGAATAAGAATTTTTGTAAAAGAGCTGATCTTTTATTTTCATCTAATTGTCTACCTGCAGCTTCAAACCCCCTAATAATTTTTTTCTCATCTAATTGTCTACCTGCAGCTTCAAACCCCCTAATAATTTTTTTCTCCATTTTTTCAATATTCCTTTCTCTTCTTTCGTCTTCTTCAAAACTTCCATAAACTTTGTTAGGAAGTCCTTTAAATCTATTTGATCTTCCGATAAGTTCTCTATAAATGGGTTGTACTTGTTTACTAGATCCTCTTATAAAAAGTTTATTTAACAACTCTTCTGGTGAATTTGCACTACCAAAAGCTAATCTATGAGGCTGTCTCCTGAATGCTCTTTGAATTTTTTTAGCTGCCTGTTCCCTTTTAAATTCTTTTCTCGCTTTAAACCCTTTATATAATCTTTGAATTTTTTTAGCTGCCTGTTTCATTTTTAAAAATTCTTTTCTTGCTTTAAACCCTTTATATAATCTTTGAATTTTTTTAGCTGCCATATTTCTTCTAGTTGGTGACAATTCAGCAACCGGTGAACTTCTTTGTGCACTTTTCGGTGAACTTCTTGGTGGAGTTCCAGATGGTGCGCTTATTGAAGTTTTCACTGATTTTGCGGATGAAGAACGCGCACTTCTTGAAGTGTCCGATTCAAAATTGTTACTATATTTAGACGATGGTGAAGAACGCGCACTTCTTGAAGTGTCCGATTCAAAATTGTTACTATATTTAGACGATGGTGAAGAACGCGCACTTTTCGGTGAACTTCTAGTTGGTGACAATTCAGCAACCGGTGAACTTCTTTGTGCACTTTTCGGTGAACTTCTTGGTGGAGTTTGTGTTGTTTTATAAGGTCTTGGTGTAATAATTCTCTCCGATGGACTGGTACCTTCAGATGGTATTGGTTTTACGTTTTTGTACATGCCATAATAATAATGTAGAGCTGGATTTACATATTTGTTAAAAGTTTGTCCATGTATATTCGAGCTGCTTGGATAATGTTCATACTTTACAGAATAAAGAGCGAGTGCCTTTCTTAAGTAATTTTTAGCCTCTTCTTTCGTTTTGGGTTTATTAGAGTTTAAATTTGCAATGACCGCATTTATATTTTTTTTAAACATATTCTCACTGTGAGTATTTTTTACAGTCTTCACTTTTGCACCATTTGCATATTGAACTCCATGAACATATTTTTTCAAGTTCTCTTTAGCCTTGTTATAAGCTTTATTTCTTTGAATACTCTTGTGACCTTTTCTGATCAATTTTATATAATTTCCAAACAATTTCGACTCGGACATTTAACATTATTAAAGATTTAATTCTAGAATATAACAAGAAGCAATGGCGGCTACACCAATCATGTTCAGCTCTTTCGATCCTTCTGCACTCGTGTTTTCCGACATGAAGCGAAACACCAGTGGAGGTAAGACCATCTACATCCGGCGCGGTCCAAACACACCTGCGATTTTTGAGCTTCCTGTAATGCGAGCCCCTTTTGGTCTCAGTTCCTTTACTGATCAAAAGACTGGAAAGACAAGCTACAGTGTGGATCTGTCTATCGAGGATCCGGATTTTCTCAAGTTTGTAACTTCAGTCGAGGAGGCTGCACTGAAGCACATCATGGATAATGCAGTTGATTGTCTCGGAAAGGTTTACTCTCGCGAGGTGATTGAGAGTGCGCTTTTCAAGAGCTGCCTGCGTCACGGAAAGGAGCCTGGAAAGTATCCACCAACCATGAAGCTCAAAGTGCTTACTGGTCGCGATGACTCTTTCGTTCCAAAGGCGTACAACACAGAGAGGGAGACTGTTTCTCTTGATGATCTTCAGAAGGGACAGAAGGTTCGGACTATTGTAGACATCAATCAGATTTGGATTGTTGACAATAAGTTTGGTATCACCGTGCGTCTCAATCAGATTATGATGTACCCAAGTAACAGTCTTCCTGATTGTGCATTTTCAGCTCCTGATGAGGGTGAGGTTGTCTCAGAGAATGATGATGTGTAATAATAAATGAAGAGTTTCTTTGTAAAGAAATCAAAAAACCCAAAAAAAGAATTTAGTACCCATAAAAAATTGTATAGTATGTTTCCCTCTATGATTACAAGGCCCATAAAGTTGAAAAAAAAGTATATATATCTAAAAATGTATAAAAATAAATCCCTTAAGCATTTTATGACGACAAACAAGTTTGATGTTTCCAAACTGGTAAAAAAAGTAACAAAAATGATTAAAGAAATTCAAAGAAAGCTTCCTTTATTTAGACATAATGATCTTCATATAGGAAATATAATCGTGGATGATAGGAAAAATTTGCGTTTCACCGATTTTGAATTTTCAAGCGGTTCAGGAAAGGTTCTAAAATCATTTGGGATAACAAACCGGTATAATCCACGATACGATTTACATTGTTTTTTGAATTCACTGCGTTCTTTTTTGATAAAGAGACGCTTACCTGTTGATGTTGTTCATAGGTACCTCCCTGTTGGATACAGGGGAAAGACTGACAAGTATGTAAAGAATTTCAGACTTAGATTTTGAACAGGCTGATTGCGAGTGCGATCAGGAACACATCCAAGTATGGACGGACACCCTTTCCGTTGATTGGTCTGAGGATGGTGATGTACTTGGTCAGAGTGTTGTTCCACAGATACTTCAGTATGAATGTAACTATGAAGAGATACAAGAGGAACATGAGGATGTTGTATACAAGGTCCTGAGTAGAACGAGAGGAGAGAATGGATGCCATTTTAATAGTGGCTAATAAAATAAATGAATAGGACGACTTTGAAAAAGTCGGCTGCGAAAAAGTCGGCTGGTTTGAAACTCTCTGGCTCTGAACCAACATTCCAATATAGAGGGTGGGGGGACGTTGGTAGAGGCCGAGACAATTGTTACGATTATGCATTTGGTGATGATGCCAAACGAAACGAAAAAAGTGTGCCTGGAGAACATTCCAGAAAACGATTCAAAAATTCCAACTTTACAGACTGTAGAACATTTGATCAGAGAGTGCTTGCTGATAACCCTCACAAGGTCTACAAGTGCAAAAATCCAAATCGCGTCTGTAAGAGAGGGTACTACAAAGTGATGTCTTTTGTAGCACCAACCAATATATACGGAAACTCCACTGGAGATTTTCACTGGTACCGTCAAAATAGAGCAGTCCGATACAAGATAAAAACTGGAGATACAGTTGCAGGTCTAGCACGTTTCTTTAAGGTGACACCTTACACAATCAGAAAAGCACTCACCAAGACGAGTCTCCCTACACGTAATAACGATGGAAAGATTGCAAATATGAATGTTCACTTTCCTCAGGCTGGACCACCCCTGAGACCTGGAAGAATAATAACCTTTCCTATAAACCTTTGGAGCCACAAACAAGGGTGGGCGACTGGTCCACTGTTGGTTGATGCTAGTCACAGAGTCATCACCGACCCAAGAAAGGCTAACAGAAATTATGGTTACAACTATTCAAAGTTTTGCAGTGCTTACTGCGTTCGTGCAGGAAAGGTGGTCACTGGAAATCCAATCTCCTGAAGAATATGTCTAATGTCATCCTCAATCTCCGTTGAAAATTGTATATCAGTTATATAATTATCATTTGTTTCAACACCAAAAAGTGTACTAAACATAGAAAGTGTGTTTGAAACCATAGTTGCGTTGATTCCAACCGGTTCGATATGAATACTTATATTGTACTTTATATTCTCAATCTTTACTCTGCATATCGGACATGTATTGTTCTTTTTCTTCCACCGGTCTATACACTTTTTATGAAAAATGTGGTTACAATTTGGTAGAGTGGAACTATTCCTCGAATTCATATGAAAAAAACAAATAGAACAAGACTCGCCTGAATGTTTACTACACGTCTCACCTTCTTTAACATGAAGCTTACATCTTTCACCTGTTAAAGTAGTCGCTGTGCACTGAACCATTATTATTAAACAATATTCTTATTCACATCATACAGCACGAAGTCTTCTCCGAAGTCTCTGAACATCACTCTCAAGTGACCGTATAGCGTCAGCGTATTTGTCTGAAAGTACACCATCAAGATTTGATTTAAAGACTATGTACTTATCAGCTTGTTGAGATGTTCTGCACACTGGACAAACATCCGAATGTACAAACCACTGAACCAGACATTCTTCATGAAAAGTATGTGAACAGCTTATTGGATACTTATTCACACTCGATACATCTTCAAAACATATTGGACACGTATTCACAACGTGCCATCTACACTTTTCTGATCTCTTACATTTTGAACCACTTTTTGTCAAGCCACTGCATCTCCCAAGCATTGTCTTAATATATCCCGAATCTTTTTATTTATTTTTTCAGGAGTCATCGTTCCATCAACAATATACAGATTCTGTTTCTTGGATCTAATGTAATCAACATAATAGGAACTCACTTTCTGAAGATATTCCAAAGTTATCTTTGAATCTCCATCTTGACTCCTACTCTGAAGTCTCTCAAAACAAACTTCAGGTGGCGTATTGATATATATAAATATGTCAGGGACCCATCCACACTTACCCCAATAGTACCGATAGATATCATCCTCCTCCTTGGTAACAATCTTATCATCCATCAACATCCTCCAAAAAACATCCTTTGAAGATTCCGGAGATCGTTCAAATATATCATAAGAGTCTTTATTCGCTGAAAAAGACTTTAAAATTGAAAATTGTAGTAAAAGAGCCCACCTGGATTTATCCTCATAAAACAACTCAAGAGGCCAATCATATATCCTCTCGGAAAGAACATTGTAGTCGGAAAGCATGTCAAATTGTGTAGACTTTCCTGACGAAATATTACCATCAATCACTATCCGAGTCATCTACTTTGGATAGCTATAATCCTCCTTATATTCGAATATGGAACACGTCGGCTTTTGGAAAAAGGTATCCGGGTCCAAACTCTGCAGAAATGCTCTAAACTGAGTAGAGTCGTTAAAGGGGTTCAGTTTAGCATCTCCATACAAGATGGTATCAACATACAATCTATCAGACAACCAATTTGTGCATCTGGAATCAGCCATTCCCATTCGTGTAGAACTAGACATTTATATTTAACCAATATTTAATTGCCACGAGTTTTCGTCATTTGAACTAAAAGACCGCCCTAGAAAATTATCAAACACATCCACATTATCCACCCCTCTGAGACAGATGTCCTTATTCTCTTTGATGCAGTTGAGCAAAAACTTGTATGTGCATGAAATCTCAGTCAACGTCACAGCTCCTGTGATTATAACCTTCCCTGAACTAAACACACTCGCAGTCACCTGCTTCATCCCCTCCCCTGGTGTCAATTTAATCTTGACGGCCGAGTACGTCTCCGGATTAAAAGTTACTATACACCCCTTCGCCTTCATCACGCTGATAATCTTTGAAAGATCAAGATGAGAATTGATTGAAAAGTTTGTATTGATCATAACTATCCTACAAGGATCACACTCCACCGGCTCAAAGATTTTTCCAAACATAAAGCACAACTGTTTCGTTACTCTGCTGCAATCTTCTATGCAATAACACCCCGTTATGTGAACTGTACTATTTGGAAAAATTTTTACAGATTTCTTTGAATACGCATCCTGATATTCAATAGTAGCCTGATTATAAAAACCATTATCCTTCAGCTTCCAATGAATAACATCACTCGAATAATTCTTGTCAGAACCATCTATAGAAAATGGTTTTAGTTTAAAGCCTCTCGAAAACCGCTCCCGAACCTTCTCAATATCAATAGTCCCCTTGCTAATACTTGTAATAGCTGTGATTGTAGTTATCCTCACAAATGATGGTTTCGGAGAAAAATCACACCCATTCCTGAATTTCAAAATATCACAAGCAAATGTTGATACCATTTCATATATTTAAAAAATGTATTTATTCTTTATATGCGTAAACACGTCTCTTTCTTTTTGGAGGTCTTATATTTTTAACAAGTCTCTTGATGTAATTTATTTTTAGTCTCTTTGTTTTATTCTTTAAGATACTTTGAATCTTCTTCTTTCGAAGAGCCGCTGCAGCTTTTTGTAAAACTTTTAATGATACACCTGGGTAAATAACATCACCTCGTTTTCTGTGATGAACATATGCTCTTCTACTGTTTTGTGGCGCAATGTTCACACGCGTGTTTGCTATCTGTGGCGCGATGTTCACACGCGTGTTGTTTCTGTTTGCCATCTGTGGCGCGATGTTCACACGCGTGTTGTTTCTGTTTGCCATCTGTGGCGCGATGTTCACACGCGTGTTGTTTCTGTTTGCCATCTGTGGTTCTACACTTGTAATCTGAGGAGTTATTCTCACTTCTCCACTCCCTCTGTTAAAATTTAAAGGTGTACCTTCATCCCTGGTAATCTGAGGCGTTATTCTCACTCCACCACCCCCTCCTACAAATGAAGGTGAAGGACCTTCATCCCTGGTAATCTGAGGCGTTATTCTCACTCCACCTCTATTAAAATCTGGGCCGTCCCCTCTATTAAATGTTGGACCACTCCCTCTATTGAATCTCGGACCTCCACCTCTATTGAATGTTGGACCACCAAATAAAGGAGGACCACCACCTCTATTGAATCTCGGACCACCAAATAAAGGAGGAGCACCAAATAAAGGAGGACCTCCACCTCTATTGAATCTCGGACCACCAAATAAAGGAGGA
>Ga0208500_1000219_pt1 | contig 16113 bp, 27 predicted proteins | sample CryBogCBE17Sep08_FD_184568 | JGI IMG/M metagenome (GOLD analysis project Ga0208500, IMG submission 184568) | Freshwater microbial communities from Crystal Bog, Wisconsin, USA - CBE17Sep08 (SPAdes) | ecosystem: Environmental > Aquatic > Freshwater > Lake | place: Crystal Bog, Wisconsin, USA...
ATTAATTGTTCACCAACGGCGACACTAGCGACTTCATCACCAACAGCAACAACAGTAGCTTGTGTAGCTCGACTGTTATCTGTATAAATGATTCCACCAGATGTAGTTGTTTCTGGTTCCTGCCGACTAACTATAATATTCTTTCCAATTGCTCGCATATTAATCTCCTATTCTTTTGTATGCAACACTTCCTCTTACTTCAAATCCTGCTTGCTCATGCAAGCGCATAAAACCTGATTGCTTGTGCCTAAATGTATTGCTGACCAATACAGGCACACCTTTTAGATGGCACCATGCTATCCAAATTTCTATTATTTGTGCTGTTAATTTTACACGATCTCTTGCTGGTAAGTCTGTATCCACTGTGCAATTTTCAGCAAAGGCCATTTCTTCTTCAGCATAGGTCATAAACTTGCCACGCTCTAAATAACTCCAAGCAACAACTTGATTGGTCTCGCGATGCCTTGCCATTGTTAATTGTACTTGTTCTACTCCATAAGTTCTATCGATAATATTCTTATGTAGATAGTAATGCAAGCGTGTGGGATTTTTGGTAAAGATGCCCGCGATGTCTATGACATCTACTCTATCGCTAAGTTCAACGATTTCGGGCACATCACGATGTTCGGGCTGAGTCCAAATCCATGGATCAGATTCAGTATAGGTATATTTTGACATTTCAATTCCTTGCTTTATTTTATTTATACTATTAAACTACAATAAATATATTTAGATTCATAATAAGGAACTGAAATGACACAAACAAGACGATACCACCTTTACACAGATTTGGGTGACATACTGGTAAATCTAGATGGGTATTATAAAAAAATAACTGATAGCCCCGATGCCAATGGTTGTTTAAATTGGCTAGGTCCTTGGCACCGTCAAGGATATGGTATGATTGGCGCTGTTCGCAAAGCCGATGACAAACGCATTATGGTTGTAGCACATCGTGTGTTAGGCCGCATTAAAGCAGGTCGCGGACTAGCTAGTTCAGAAGCTGTCGTACACAAGTGTAGCAATCCAAAATGTCAAAATCCAGATCACATTGAAATTGGCGATTTGCGTCTACGCAATCAAACAGCTATAGCCAATGGTCGCATGTTAAACAATGGCAGCGAAAAACGAGCTGGTGTATTTTACAAACAAAATCGCAAATACAAATACACTGAAGATGAAATTCGTTTTATCCGTTCTGCACCCACTGAAGAAATTCAAAAAAAGTATAATTGGACTAGAACACAAGTTGCAAGACAGCGTTGGTATGTAAAAAGTATTTTTCGATGGATAGATAAGGAATAACAATGAGCGATATCCCAAACAAGAGTTTATTATTAGATTTAGAAAATGCTGTGCTGGCTATTGAAGGTGCTGGCTTTGATGATCAAGCCATATTTGCCTTTGTCAATATGATCCTAAAAGGTTTTATTACCAATGGCACTTGGACACCAGAATACTTAGAATATGCGGCACAAGCATTACAGGAAAGACAACAGCCAATGACACGCACAGTCTTAACTGATGCTAGTGGTCGTCCATTAATTGGTTGATCCCAATTTGGCCTTGTGGTAGAAATGCACAAAATTGCGTCCACGGCATCCTTGGCTGGTGCATTAACGATCAACCTTAGTATTTAACCGGTTCCTTTTGGCATGAAAACAGTAAATAAATGTATGTTTAAGGCTCTCAAACTACCACAAATCACCACGGTTTGGCCCCTGAATGATCGGGCTGATACTACGACCACACTTGCTAAAATAAAAGCTAAATTAGAGCGGTATAAATGCATTAGTCCAAGAGAACAAGAATATCTAGATCGCTTTGGTAAAATTGATCAAAAGAACACCTTTTCCTAGGCTTATTTTTGTAGTATACTAAATATTATACGCAGGGCTTATTCTTTTCTATGCAATGTAGATCTAGTTAGTGCCCTAGACCAATCTTGTTCCGTATTGGGCGACAACGGAACACTTCTAAAAACTAACTAGAAAGCATTAAATGAAATTAGATCAACGCAGTCTTAGAAAACACAGCAATCATGAAATGATTGTAGACACCACACCTGTGGCGCATAACATTGCTAGCCTGCGTTGTAAAAAATGTAACAAACACATCAAATGGCTCAGCAGAGACGAACTCACAAAATTAAAATTCATTATGGCTCCCGAAGATTATGGCTCATTTAAGGGGGTTAAAACACGACCCGTCCGTAATAGATAATATTACGATTATTTGATAATACTTTTACTATGGCTGGAAAGCCTAAGGTTTAATGCGGTGGCGCCCAAAGGCAGGGATGGAAACATTTAATACAACGACGCAAGGTATCAAATTATCAAATAACGAGGCACAAGCAGCCAAGGACATAAACATGATAAACCATCGCTTGCTGGCAACCGCAAATCCGTTTTGCGTGTTGCTAAATGATGATCTCAATTTGTTATGTAATGAAAGGGTCAAACCGCTAACGCAGTTGACCCAACCCAGTGCCAAATGCGACTGGCGTCGCATCTCTTGGCATCTGTGTTATTGGTCCAGAACAATTAATTTTTAAAGGCAAGTCCAGAAAGAAATCCATGAGCGCAAGCGAAATAGGATTTATTGAATGGACATATCTCGTAGAGATATCTCAACTAGCCAATAACTCTGAATGGTAATTTCGCAAGTTGACATTATAATGATAAATAAATATACTAGCAAAACATGGAAAGGAATACCAATGCCAAAAGAACCCGTATTAGCAACACTAGAACGAATTCACGCACAAGAACAGCGCAAGTTTCAAGAGATGAATCTCAAGCAACAACAGCAAGCGATCGCACAACAACAACGAAATCGTCAACGAGTACAACAGGAGATCCAAAATGGCTGAATTTAAATATAAAACAGTAAAACACATGCAGCCTAGACCAGGCGTTAAGTATGCCACGGACTACTACAAACAAAGCCGTACAGAATACACACGCCTAGATGAGCACATAAGATCAGTCATGGAACAGGTTATCACAGCTGCCCGTGATCAAGGCCTCGTGACGGATTTAGAATTGCCCCTGCCAGGATTTCCAAGAACTAATCGGCAGCCTAATTACTCAGCACTAGACATTATGACAGACATGTTGGATCAATTTGATCATGAACGAGATTTGCCTAGTGGCATGTTGGGACGCTGGAATAGACTATTTGAAGCAAACCCAGCTTTTCAAATAGATTTGGTAGAAGATAGTCCACCAAACCCTGTATTTAATCAACTGTTTTACCGATAGAAAACACCCCAGGAATCATGACCGAACCTGGGGTGTAGTGTAGCCGATAACAGGAAGTTAATGGCAATCAACTAAAGAAAGTGGCTACATGTATATTTATAACAGAAAAAAATGGCTGTGTCAAAAATAATCACCATTAAATACAGGATGTTAATTACTGTATATCAACGAACATTTCCCGGGCTTAGAGTAGTAAATGAATACTACTGGTGGCGTGTAGAACAAGTAACAGAACTACGCGAAGCCGCTGAACGCCGTGGTGAACACCTAGTCCGAGTAGGAGTTATGCCCTGCCCAGGTTGTGGTCGCCAACTATCAAGACAAACTATTAGATATAGCCATCAATGCACAGGTAGTCTAACTGATAGACCTATAGAACCACGCCGAGCACAAAAGTATAATCCTTACCAAGCCGAAGAGCGCATAAGAGAATATATTGCTAATTCTCGGGCCGGACAAATAACCACTAGCGATGAATAAAGTAGAAATAGAATACCCTGCAGCCGCAGCTGGAAGATTAGCCATGTATCTAATGACTCGTCCCACAGAAGATCGTCAAAGACTAGCGGTAAAACTAGCAGATCTTGCACTTAATAGATTACCTATTGTACAACTAACTCCTGTAGACTATCAAACCATCGGCCAACTACAAGCAGAAATAGCCGCAGACCTATACTACTTTGGATCACATAATTATAATGAACCAGCCATTGAAGCTGTACAAGCAGTAGATCAAGATCGTGCAGCTATATTGGCAGCCTTTGAATTAGAATACAGTAGAGTCAATCCAGAATTTGGATCAGAATTAATTTGGCGCATACTAAAACAAAATGGTTAAATTGTGCTTTTAACTAAATGTTGTTAAAAAACGACAGACCAACAATGGCCCTATGTGTATAATACATATATACACTACACAACAGGAAGAACAAAATGTCAGGATCGGAATTGTTATTTTATATACTTGCGGCAGCCACAGTGAGTATTGTGGGTTTTGTTGCGTATTGCGCGGTCATAGCCACAGCCATTGTAGTAGCCTTTAAAATTGGTTGGCGTGTAGCAGAAAAATTTCTTTAAAACCCAAATTCTCCTAAGGTATTTAAGTTTTGGCCCAGGTTGGTTCCTTAGACAGACAATCTGGGCATTTTTCTGTGTTAAGCATAAAAATGGGCGAGAACTTGAAAATCTATCAACTTTTCAAACCATAAATAAAGTTATGCCAACACAAAAGAAAACTTCTAACTCAAATGGCCATGGTGGAGCACGCCCAGGTGCGGGTCGACCAAAGGGTTCAGGTAACAAGATCAATCTTGAAGACCTCCTTGACGACATTGAATTAGAGACACACATGCCTTTCACACGCCGATTGGCCATCAACTACTCAAGTGCTATCAATAGATCAGACTGGGCTAGAGTAGAAAACTATGATCGTGCATTCCTTAATAAGATTGTTAGCGATCGTCAACACATTGAAGTCACGGAAGGTCCCGACGCTGTTGAGGCTAAACAAACAGCCTTTTCAGAAGCGTTGCAGGCCTTGGCCGCCATATCTAAACAAGGAAGTAAGTAAGCACTTACTAACATATATGCCAATTAAACCCATAGGTCGTATACGAGGATTAAACACAATGCCAGAAGCGGTATTGAATAAACAGCCTAAGGGTCGAAAGGTTACGGCAACCCGGACACCTCGAGAACCCGTATCACAGTTGGGTAGCATAGTACCACATTCGAGCCATGCTCAAAAACGATCAGACGAATATCATAAAAACATTGCCGCAACTATGGGTTTGACTCGTGGAGAAAAACCTAAACCACCAAAAGCAACACATACAGGCGGCCGCCAAAGCTCAGCCCGTATCACTGATCAATTGAATCCCGACTCAAGTGTTAGTTTAGACGCTAGAACAAAGGGTAGACGCTTCCCCGGACTTGCCAACTAGGATTTACGAAAGCTAAATAAACTTATTATGCCATTAATCAAATCAACTTCCAAAAAGGCTTTCGGCGAAAACATTGCCCGTGAGCGCGAGGCCGGTAAGCCCGAAAAGCAAGCTGTGGCTATTGCCTACAGTGAAAAGCGTGAAGCAGCTAAATCTGTTGCCAAGCGAGCCAGTAACAAACGGCCTAGCAACACTAGTACACAACATCATTCAGAACACTCAGCCAAGAGATCTAATGATTACCATGATCGGGTTATTGATGCAACCCGTGTTCGTCCCACAGCTACTAAGATGACTCGTGCCGAACACCAATTAAACAATCCAGAAGATTTTGAAGAAAAAGGACACAAACTATAATGGCTAAAAACACAGCACGAGAATTAAAAGGTGTATACAACCTTAACCCAACTGATGCGGTAATGAAGTTGGGTTCAGAAGAACAGCGTGAAGCTAATGCTAAGGGACCAAAGCGTATTGGTGGCCCACGCATGCCTGAAGCGCATGAAGTAGCAGCAGACTTAGAATCAGGTGTTGAAACTCGTATTCACAATCCTGGTCATCCAGCAATGAAGACTCGTCATAGTCATCCAGCTGAAAGAAAACACGCAGATGGCCGTAAGCATGAAGATGATCATCATGCAGTTCGCCAATTAAAAGGAATGAAATAATATGAAAAACACAACACTAGGCCGTAGCCACAAAACTGGTCTTAAAGCCAACCAAGGTACTAGCCACGAACCACGCCGTAATGATCAAGCTGGTGACGGTCGTGAATTTGCATTTAACGGACAAATGGGCGATGGTGTTAACCGTGCCGGCGATCGTGGCCTATGTGCCAATCCAAATGCACACATGGTCAAGAACCCAGACATGATCAATCATGGTCTAATTGAAGCTAACCGTCGTGGCAATGCTAGTGACAGTTACAAGGATCGTATGGAAGGCGTTGGTCCTTCTGCAACCAAAGATGCACACAAGCGTACTATTGCAACAGCCCAAGAAGGTGGCCGTATCAATGGTGGCGCACCGGTTGCTGGATTTAAGAATCCAGATGCAATTAATGTAGGAATGAAACGATAATGTCAGCAAATGCTTATACACCATTACCACAGAATGCCAGTAAGACTGTAACAGCATCTACTACCAGTAGTCAATTCTATTTGGATGTTGGTGCTAGTAATACTATCAGTAGCGTATTGGTAACCAACCTAGACGCTACCAATGCTGTGTATATTAACTGGGCTAATTCGGGTTCAGTAACAGCCAGCAATGTTGGCTTTCCTGTTATCCCATATTACCCAACTGTTATTAATATGAATCAAGTTAATAACTTTGACAGTAACATCACTGTTGCTGTTGTATCCACAGCAGGTACACCAACAGTAGTATTCACACCAATCGCATAAGAAAGATTAACATGGCCGTTACTAAAAAACCTACACACGCAGCCAGCATGAAGAAAGCCGCAGAGCATCATGCCAAAGCTGAGCATCACATGAAAGAAGCAAAGAAATGGATTACAGGCGCTATCAAGCATCCTGGTGCATTGCGCGAAGAACTACATGTGAAGAAGGGTGAAAAGATTCCTGCAAAGCGGCTTGAAAAGGCTGCACACAGCAAGAACCCTACATTGGCCAAGCGAGCTCGTTTAGCTGAAACACTTAAAGGATTTAAGAAATGAAAGAAAGAATATTAAAGAAAGCTTCGGCAGATCGTAAAGACATGCCTACAGCTGAAGATCATCGCTTTGCTGGTAACCCACATGGTGTTGAGAATGTCAACGCACCAATGGGTCCTCGTGTAGGCAATGAAGGCGCACATAAGGCCAAGCGTGGTAACTTTTTAGATGCCAAAGCTGAGCGTCAACCACTAGCTGATATGGTTGTTGGTGCGTTTGACAAGCGTTATAGTGAAGCTGTTAAAAACGGTGGCGAACATGAGTTTCCTCGTGAAGGCAGCATTGATGAAAACAGCCAAGTTAAACGCTTTGCTGCAAGAAAAAATCAGTACCGCGATTAAGTTTATATAGGGTTTTCAGAGTGTCCCCAACACTCTGATCATTGAATAACATAGAAAGGAATCACAATGAAAAAGAAGACCACCTCACCTTGGGACATTGATGCTAAGTCAACAGCTCCTGACGCTACTCCAACAATAGAAGAAACTCCAACAGCTACAAAGCCTGCTGTTAAGAAGTTTGAACCAATTGAAGAACCCTTATATGATCTAGAAGGTCTAATGACTGACTTCCCTACGGCCAAAGAGCTAGAGAAGTTTGTGTTTGACCAAACTGGTATTGTATTAAACCTAAAAGGTCGTTCAAACAAGTTCAAATATCAAACAGCTATGGATGTGCTTAATGGTGCCAAACCTGAAGACTATCTAATTGGCAATGAAAACCCATACTTGGATAAGAACGATCTAATTCCAGTAGATGAACTTAAGAAGTTGCCTCCACGCCCAGCCGATGTTGTTGGACAACAATGCGTAAGCAGCTTTATTTCAAAAACATTCCCACACCCTGATAGCGATTGGGCTAGCCAAGGTCAAAAATGCGAAGTAGTATTTCGCAAGTATATCAACAATGCTATTACCTATGAAATCATTGGACCAATATCAACTCGTGCTGTGGGAACCCGTGTTAACAAGTTTGGTAAAGAAGTTCCGGAAAAGTATACTTGGGTTGATCCACGCACAGGTGAACAGGTAATCCGTGGAGCTAATGGAGTTGTTACTCCTGTAGGCACTAGATTAAAGTCAGCTATGCAAAGACAAAAGATCAACAAGAGTGATTACTGGTCAGTATGGATCGACCGTGAATTTGTTCTAAGTGATAGTTCTACCAGTATGGATAATCCATGGGGCACACAACTATGAAATTAGAGTCCGTCAAGACTAGAACTATCGAACAAACTCCATTGCCATACAAGCAGTCGGCTTTGGAGCCTGTGTTGAGTTCTAAGAACATCGATTACCATTATGGACACTTGTATCGAGGTTATGTAGATCGTTATAACGCACATGAAGGTGACCGTGAGTTTAATCGTGCTGGAGCATTCTTGCACGATATATTCTTTACACAGTTTTGTCCGCCAGAGGATTCAACAGAACCAGGCACAGCTTTCCAGTTGTTGATTCGTCCATACAAGAAACTATCAGTGCTCAAAGATGAAATGCTAGAAGCGGCAATGAAGATTGAAGGATCAGGTTGGATCTATCTAGCCAAGGATGGTAAAATTAAAATTATTAAGAATCATGAAGTGCGTGATGACATTGTGTTATTGATTGATTGGTGGGAACATGCTTGGAATCCTGATTACCTTTGGGACAAGAAGGAATACTTTCATAAGATTTGGGCGATCATTGATTGGAATCATATTGACTCAAGATTGGCAGGCCTATAATGAATCTAGCTGATATATCAGCGCCGGGTCTTGTGCCCATAATACAAGGCCTTGGTGATAACTTATTTGGTTGTGAACTAGGCATTTGCCGTGGCATCAACATGCGCTATACCTTAGACCAATGCCCAAACATTGGCAACTTGGCGGGCATTGATCCATGGAGACCTTACCAAGATTGGTGTGGCTATGTTGATGCTGGCACGGTTGGACAATGGCGTGAACAAGCCATGCGATCAGTAGGATCTGATCCGCGTGTGTCTATATTAGAAATGACCAGCCGTGAAGCTGAAACACATTTTATTTCCAGTTGCTTGGATTATATATTCATTGATGGTGATCACAGTTTTGCCAGCACACTGGCTGACTGTGTGCTATTTTGGTCTAAGGTCAAACCTGGTGGCTTATTTGCTGGGCATGACTATAACTTGCCCGAAGTTGCGGCCGCTGTTGACAAATTTAGAAGCATCATGGGCATTCGTACACCAATCGAATCTGCTGACAACAATGTTTGGTATTGGATTAAACAGTGAATCAAAATCAATTAATACAAGATGTTAAAATCTTACAAAAGGTCAATGCTACACATCGTGAAGCATTTATTGCCAAGTATCCAGGACAGGTTGAACATTGTCTTAGACTTACTATGGAACGCTTACAAGCAGGACTCGACAAGCGGGATGGAGTAGATGTTAGCAATCCAGAAACCTGGCGTATGTCAACATTAGAACTTAACGAACTTGCCAATACAGCCTATCTATTAAATGAAATCCGAAAGGGTTTCTAAATGATTGATTCTGGGCTGCTAATGCGCCGTGCTGTGCTTTATTGTGCAAAACAGCATTCTATTGACAGTACACGCCTACAGGCTTTGCCACGATCTGTTTATGATCAGTTCCAAGATCTTGTTATCACCACAGCTGATGACATGCGTTACAATCAGTTAAAATACTTTAGACCATTTGAACATCAGTTACGGTTTTTTGCCACAGGCGGTGCTGATCGTCGTGGTATCTTGGCCGCTAACCGAATTGGTAAAACTGTAAGTACTTGTTATGAAACAGCCATGCACCTTACTGGCCTATATCCTGACTGGTGGCCTGAATCAGCTCGCCGTTATGATCGTCCAGTAACAGCTATGGTAGCAGGTGAGGGCTGGGAACAGGTAGCCAGAGTATTACAGCAAGAATTGCTGGGCACACAGGATGTTAAGATTCGTGAAAACATTGGCACAGGCGCCATACCAAGATCAACCATTGTTACAGAAACCATGCGATCGGATGGTGCTAACTGTTTAGGAGTAGAGATTCGACATGTGTCGGGCGGCAAAAGCTATTTGTTGTTTGCCAACTACACACAGGAAGTTAGACAAATGCAAGGTTTCAAACTTAACCTAGCTGTGTTTGACGAACAACCACCCGATGATTTCTTTTCAGAGATTGTAACTCGTACAGCTACAACACAAGGTCAAGTGCTATGTTCGTTTACACCACTTAAAGGTCTTAACGGACTAGTATCAAAGTTCTGGCATCATGAAGAAGGCTATGAACACATAAGGGTAAGCTGGGATGATGTTCCTGAATATGATCCCTGGGGCGAACCTTTCTTATTAATGGAAACAAGGAGACAACTTGAGCGAGACTATTTGCCTCATGAGCGTGATGCTCGTAGGAATGGCGTGCCTGTCATGGGCAAGGGAGCAGTATTTCAAATTAGAAACTGGCCCACTTACAAGACTGGTGATTATGATTTCAGAAATACTCATGGTCTGCATCGTGTTATTGCTTTGGACCTCGGATTGGTCAATGACCGCACAGTTATATCGTTAATGTATTGGGATCCGGATGGTCAAGAAGCTTGGTTACATACACAGGTAGTTGTAAAGGGCACAGAAGAAGCTAATCCCGTTAATTGGATTAATCATCTGATGCGTCCTGAAGTGTTTGGCACTCCTATTGTCCTACCACCAGATGCGGGCACAGTAGGTCGTTACACTATGAGTAGCCTAAGTATTCGACAAATGTTTGAACAGTATGAACTTAATGTCTATCCTGATCCTATACGCAATCCACCAGATGAACAAGGGCGCACAACTAACCATAAAAGTTTTGGTATAAATGTCATGCGCCAAATGCTGGAACTAGGCACATTTCATGTTAACGAAAACTGTGTAGAATTCCTGCGCGAATGTCAAAATTACTATGTAGATGAAAAGGGACGCTTCAGCGATCCCGATGATGCTATTGACTCAGCTCGTTATGCATTACTAGGCTGTTTAAATGGTTGGTCAGAACCCTGGGAAGATCGTAGTCCACAAGCTCGTTTTGCCGCAGCCAAACACAATATGCGTGTGCTACAGGCTAATAAAAAGAATAATCAAGATTTACCTGTGTGGAAACGGTCATGGTCGCCTGACGGTGGCGTAATGTGACGCTAAATAATACAATAAATCAGGAATAAACCCTTATGTTAGATTTAAAAAATGTCGTAATATCAAACCTTAATGGCCACTCGGGCATGATGGCTCGTTTTGTAAAGATGAAATCTTTACTAGATCAAAAATGCGCAGCCAACTTGCGTTTATTAGCAACTAAAAACAATATTAATCGTATAAGCGATTATCATTATTTAAATCTAGCTGTTACTAACTCAACTGATCCAGTTAATGGTATTGACTACATACATCCTGTGGTAAAACCTGTGGTGGACTATGCTACTAGTGTTATTACCAAAGGTATTGCACAAAATGGCGAAATTAACTTTGAATTTGTGCCCGACAATGAAGCCGATGATGCGGCTGCATTGCAAGCTACCAATATGGTACACAAGTTAATCAACCAAAACAATGATCCACACACTATTCTACAGCATTGGGTAATGGATGCTTGCTTACACAAAAATGGCGAAATGCTAATTAGCCCTATGCGTGAAAGTTTTGTACGCTATGTAACTACTTCAGGTACACTAGATCAACTTAAGGCATTTGAACAACAAGCTGAAGAAGCTGGCCTAACAGCACTGCGCAAGAGTCGTCGCAAGAGCCATGTAGATACCGAACAAGTTATGAAAGAAACTAGTCAATTTGTTCGTGACTTGCCAGGCGCACAAAATGAAGAGAACCTAAAACATCGTATTGAACAAGCACAAGCTGGTGCTGCTGGCAACTTTGACAGCATGAATACAGATGGTCCAGATCTAGTTGAAGTTCGCGATGGTGAAGATCACATTGGCGATTCGATTGCTCGCAATACAATTTACAAAGCCGAATACAAACTAACTGGCTACAACCTAAACATCAAATTCCGTCCAATTGCACAACACTATTGGATGTGTGACCCAACAGTTATTGATATCCAAGAACAACCATTCTGTGGATTCTACAAACCTATGTCAATACAAGAAGCAACTGAACTGTATCCTGACATTGACCTAGAGGAATTCAAAGTATATGCTGAATATAGTAATGTGGGAAGTTACCAAGCTGGTAGTTTGCTTAATAATCTTGCCTTGCATGCTCGTGACAGCGTGCCTATCAATGGTTTACCAGCACAAGGTTATAGTGCCCAAGAACCAGAAGCACGACAAGTTACTGTTCTTACTGTATGGAATCGTTATGATATTGATGGCGATGGTGAGTTGGAACTTATTGAGTTAATTTATTCTGGACAGTATGTTATTAGTGCCCGTGAAGTAGAGTTTATTCCTGTTGCCAATATGTGTCCAAAGCCATTGGCACAAAACTTCTATGGTATGGCTATTGCTGAATCAGTAGTGCCTATGCAAGAGTACATGACTTCAGGTTATCGTGCAGAATTATTAATTGGTCTATTACAATCAACTCCTAGAACTGGTGTTAAACCAGATCGCGTAGACTTTGAGGAAATTGCTGATGGTGAAGCAGCTATCTTTATTTTGGATTCAAAGTTTAATCCACAAACAGACATTTATCAAATGCCTGTTCCACAAGGTAATCCAACATTCCTAGACAATACTATGAGCCGTATGCAACAAGATAGCATGGCCATGGTTGGTATGACCAGTCCGCAAGATGTATTCAATCCAGAAGTAATGGATCCAGGTAACTCAGGAGCAAAATTAAACCTAGCACTAAGTCCTAACCAAGTTATTCAAGACAATACAGTTAAGAATTGTGCTGAAGGCCTAAAAGATGCTATTTGGTTAGTATGGCGTACACTAGTACAGTATGGTGATGACTATGGTGTTAAGAAATTAGCCGCAGAATTCCATCCAGAGAAAAAGGCTGAATTTATTGACTATCAATCATTTGATGACATGAACTTTAATGAGCGTAAAACAATCCATGTAGATTTGGCTCTAGGCATGAAGTCAGAAGAAAACTCATTACAACGCTTGCAAATTATCAAACAAGCACAAACACAACTAACACAAGAAATTGTTGCTGGCGTACAGTCAGGTGCAATTACACCTGCAGCATTTAAGAAAATGAAAAAACCTTATGCTGATATGTTGTATGTGTTAGGTGTTAAAGATTGTGATACTTACTTGCCAACCGAACAAGAAGTTATGGAAATGGTACAGCAAGCACATGAATCTGCTAAATCGCGTCAACCAAGTCCAGAAGAACAAAAACAAACGGCTAGTGCCCAACTGGATCAGGCTCGCGCACAAGAAATACAGGCTAATATGGCTGGTAAGAGTCCAAGTGGACAGCTTGACATTACTCGAGCACAGCAAATTCAAGCTGATGTTGCTGGTAACACAGCAAGTAAACAGTTAGAAGGTTATGCTTTAATCAAGGAACACAAGGCTAGAGCCTTCGGACCATAAATAAACTTACATTGAATAGGATTGACAATGATTGAACAGGATATAGTGGATGCATTCACTAACAAGATGGCGGCTAACTTTAATGATATAAAGAAGATGTCGCCCAGTCAGTTAGATCGTGTTAAAACAACAGGATCACATGCTGAAAATATTTTGGCTAATAGAGATTTTGTATTGTTTATTCGCCAGCATCAACTAGAAATAATGGATGCCCTTAGTGAAATTAAGGGACATACCGAAGAACATAACAACCTGCGAATAGCTTTGAGTAATCAGCTAGCAGGTGTAGACGGTTTCATACAAGTTCTGAAAAGAGCTAGTTATATGAAAAATCGCGTGGTAACGCAACAGGAATTACCTGCAGCGCCCGACGCATAACTTTGAAAAGGAACAACAATGGAAAACATTGTAACCGATCGCCCTAATCTCGCACCAGAGACGGTACCGGTCGAAAATGTCAGTAGTGGTTTGGATGCTATTGCTCAAAAGATGGCCGCAATGAAACAAGAAACTTTGCGTAACCAAATGAGTAATCCCAAACAACCTGAAGCAGGGTCAGAAGCATCGGCAGATGTTAAAGCTCCTGTGGCACCACCGGGCGTTGAAATCTTAGATGACAACAATACCGATTTAGTAGAGCCAGAAGTTGCAGAACCAGAAGCATATGATAGTGAACAAGCAAGTGAAGAAGTTGACGCCCAGGACGACACAAGTTCTGTAAGCCAAACAGATTCGTCTAGTGAAGATATTATTGATTTCTTGGAGTTCGCCGAAGAACATCCAAATGCCAAGTTTAAATTTAAACGCAATGGCAAAGAAATTGAAATTGACGCAAAGAAAGCCGCCGCTATACTAGGCCAAGGTGCAGCAATTAGTGAAGATGCAAGACAATTAAAGATTGAAAAGTCCGAGTTTGATGAATACCTTCAACAAAAACGGGCCGAAACAGAAGGTCTTTTATTGGCAATGGAGTTTACTGTTAAGCCTCAATTACAACGGGCTTACGATGAAATTGTTAAGACACAGAATTACCAGTCGACATTTCAGCAACAGTTGGCAACTACTCAAGATCCCGCACAACGGGCTCGAATAGAAGCTAGTATGGCACAGAATGAAAGATACATTGCTCAACAAGGGCAAATGATCAATCAACTGAAGCCTAACTTAGATCAGTTTTACGATATAAGACGCCAACAAGTTAATGAAATACTTGAAACTAACCGCAAGGCGTTCCAAGATAAAGAATTGCGTAATAGTGCCATTTACAATGAAGTCCGTGAGAAAGTTGCAAAAGGTTGGGCAGGAGCTAAAGGACAATTAGTCCCAGGTATTGATAACTTGGACCTAATCTCTAGTGATGAACATGTGTTAAGTTTGCTAAGAGACGGTTTAAAATATCGAGACAGACCTAAAACGAAAAGTGCAGGCAGTAGTATTGCTGCTTTAACTACTCGTAGCTCAGGAACTCGCATACAGTCCGGTAAAGACGAATTGACTAGTCTTCAAGAAAAAGCCAAAGCTGGCGACCGTAAGGCCGCTGATAATCTGCTATTAGCTAAGATGAATGCTATGCGTGGCAGACGATAAAATAAAGACATAACAAAGGAGAAAATAATGTCTACAGGTTATAATTCAACCACAGCAATTGGTAACGGAACAGGGCTATACCAAACCGATATCGTTGTTAAAGATTTAGATTTAGATGTATCAAACCGTGTTAAAGATGATACCCCAGTATTAAACATGTGTATGGCTAAAAAGCGTAAAGTAGTTTCTACATTACCTTTATGGACAAACGATGTGTATCGTTTACCACAGACTCAAGCTCAACAAGAAGGTGCTGCTGTTAGTTCTGCTCAAGTAGAACAACAAAGCCGTGCTAACTTGGGTAACTACACACAGATTTTCAGTACAGTTGTTGGTGATACTGGTACCGCTCGTGCTGTTGAACAGTCTGGTGGAGATCCACAAGCATACCAAGAAGTTAAGCAATTGATCGAATTAATGTTCGATGTGGAAGCACAGATCGTTCGTGCAGACCAAATCGGTACTAAGTATTCTGGTCAATCTGGTTTAGCATCTGGTGTTGGTATTCCTGCTACAGTATTCACATACCCTACAGGCGATGCTAACCCAAATAACACAAACGCCAATGTGACCGTTGCTGCTTACGGTGTTCAAACAGCTACTTCAGCTATTGGTCGTCGTATGGGTTCTTTGAATGCATTTGCTGGCACACACAGCTTTAACCCAGCATCGGGTTCTACATACTACACAGTATTCAACAGTGAATCTAGCGATACAACTACTCAAGGTACAGCCAATGTCTGGACAGTTGGTGGTAGCATTGTTAGTAGTGCTGTAACTAACACTGGTGAAGGTCTAGGTTCAAGTTTCTATTCTTATACAGGTACATTGCAACAATTTGCACCTAGCTTGTACAAGCAATTAGTTACTGTAGCTGAACAGCGTTTCAATGCTAAGATCCGTACTATTGTTTGCCCAACTAGCTTGCGTACACACTTGTCTGATACAATGCCTACAAGCCGTAGTATCAACCGTGTAAACAGTGAGCGTGGTGACACAATCGCTACATACGAAGGTGACTTCAACTATACATACGAGATTTTTGATTCTTGGATTATGGACCAAGTTGGTTCCGGTAACCAGATCTACTTCTTGAATGAAGAAGTT
>Ga0208500_1000231_pt1 | contig 15789 bp, 20 predicted proteins | sample CryBogCBE17Sep08_FD_184568 | JGI IMG/M metagenome (GOLD analysis project Ga0208500, IMG submission 184568) | Freshwater microbial communities from Crystal Bog, Wisconsin, USA - CBE17Sep08 (SPAdes) | ecosystem: Environmental > Aquatic > Freshwater > Lake | place: Crystal Bog, Wisconsin, USA...
ACTAGCCAAGATATTGGGTATTTCTAAAGCTGCTATTTCTCAATGGGGTGAAATTCCACCACAAGCAAGAATATGGCAAATGCAATCTTTACATCCTGAATGGTTTCTTTACAGATAATTTGTTTATAATATTTTGAAACGCTTGGCGGCGTTACTCGTAGTAGGGTTACACATGCTGTCTGCTGGTACTACGCCAGTCCGCCAACGCCGAAAGGTGAGACAGCAGGTGTAGCCCTTTTTTTTGGGTTTTATATGCATTATTATCAGCATCATATTGGTGATTTTATAAAAGACACCGCATTTCTTACCAATGAAGAAGTAGGCATTTATTTAAAACTTCTTTGGCTTTATTACGATACTGAAAATCCTTTACCAAACGATATTTTTACTCTTAGCATGAAAATAAATGCTAGGGACAATGAAGATATTGTTATTGGAATACTTAATATGTTTTTCAAATTGAAAGGCGAATATTGGTATCAAAGTCGTTGTGAATTAGAAATATCAGAATATCGAGATTTAATTAACGATAAATCTAAAGCAGGAAAAGCATCAGCTATTAAACGTGCGTTAAACAAACGATCAACAGATGTTGAACAGGTGTTAAACATCTGTACAACAGATGAGCAACTAACCATAAACCAAGAACCAATAACCAATAACCATATATATATGGATTTTGAGAAAGTTCTAAAAGCCAAAAACAAACCCTTAACTCAAACTTTGCTTAACTCTATTCAAAAGGAAGCGGATAAAGCCAAAATTACTTTGGATGATGCGATTAAAGAATGTTGCGTTAGGGGTTGGACAACTTTTAAGGCGGAATGGATATCCAATAAAGCCGATATTGTTCACCAAACCGTTCCATCATCTAAAGAACGCGATCCCGTGCTTGTTAAGTTGGAAGAAGATGCCAAAAAGGCCGTGGCCATGCCGGAAGATGTTAAGGTTAAGTTTCAAATGATTAAGGGGAGAAAATGAATGAGTTGGCTTTATTCGCAGGCGCTGGTGGAGGGATTCTTGGCGGGAAATTACTTGGATGGCGAACCGTGTGCGCCGTTGAATGGGAACCATACCCAGCAAGCGTATTGTGCGCCCGACAAAATGACGGACTTCTCCCGCCTTTCCCGATTTGGGATGACGTTCAAACCTTTGACGGAAACCCGTGGAAAGGAATTGTTGATGTCATATCTGGGGGCTTTCCATGCCAGGACATTAGCGCAGCAGGAAAAGGCGCAGGAATTGACGGAGAGCGATCAGGAATGTGGGGAAAAATGGCAAGGATCATTCGTGAAGTACGACCCAAATACGTCTTTGTGGAAAACTCACCAATGCTCACTTCTAGGGGACTTGGACGAGTTCTTGGAGACTTGGCCAAAATGGGGTTTGATGCGCGATGGGGAGTGCTGGGAGCAGCAGACGTTGGAGCAAACCATCAGAGGGACAGGATATGGATTGTTGCCAAATGGGATGGACAGTTTTCATACATTCAACACAACAGGATTAGACGGTGGGAGCAACAGTCGAAAAGCCTTAAAAAAACGTATGGAAAATTGGCCAATGCCCGATGCGAATTGTGGAATGAGGGGGACACAAGAAAATTGGACACCAAAGAGGAAATCGGGGCATCAAGCACAATATTCGATAAATCAAGCAGTGAGAGATGCGGAAAAGATCAAATGGCCAACACCAGTGAAATCAGATCATGCAGCGAGAAGACCAAGCAAGGGATGGCAAGGAAATTCAGATTTGCCGAGTGTGGTATGGACAGAAACTGGTGGCAGAGAGAACCCGAGTTTGTCCCCCGCACAACTCAACGCGACATGGGTGGAATGGTTGATGGGTTGGCCGCTAGGGTGGACAGACTTAAAGCAATTGGAAACGGACAAGTTCCTCTTTGTGCAGCAACCGCATGGGAAATCCTAAGTGAAAATTGATTTAATTGTTGAACACTATGCCAAACTAGCTTTAAAACCGGCTTGGATTGATTATGTTCGCCATCAAGTTAAATTAATGGAACAAGAACCACAATTCAAAGGCATCGGAAAGTTAATAGCCCAACGCATTAAGGAATTAAAGTGAAATACTACATAGGCTTTGATCCTGGCTTTTCCGGCGCATGGGGCGCTATCGATCAAAACGGTGAATACATTGCTTGCGGCGATATGATCCACACCGATCAATATATTGAAACCGAAAAGATATGGGATGAAATCACCGATATGCTTAACGGCAATGATTGTGAAATAACCCTTGAATGGGTTGCATCCATGCCAAACCAAGGGGTTTCATCAACCTTTAAGTTCGGAAGTGCCTTTGGGGCCGCTTTAGCGCTTGCACAACGCTTTAAAACACCTTGGCACTTAGTAACACCTAGGGTTTGGAAAAAAGCGCTTAAATTGGATTCTGACAAGAAACAAAGCCTTGAATTGGGCCGCCGGTTATTTCCAAGGGCACCGCTTAAACGAATCAAAGATAACGGCCGTGCGGAAGCATTGTTGATTGCTTATTATCAATTTACACAAACAAGGGGGTATTAAATGGATGAATTAAAAGTTATTGTTGAAAAGCAAAAAGAACTAGCCAAAGAAGCCAAGTTTCTATCCGATGAAATCCGCAATGCCGTGTTGGAAGAAGTGGCCCAAGAATTTGACAAGATGCGTTTTGGCAACACATCGGCTTCATTTGCCGCTTATGTTCGGGGGATGAAGAAATGACACCCGAAAGTTATGCCCAATTTATCCGTGAAAACGCTAGTGTTTATGCCGATGCCAAATCACGCCGGATCGGTGCCGAACTAAAATTAAAATCCGCCAAATTGCCGCACAAGAACGTGAAGCATTGGCCGATGGTGAATATTCCGCACTTTACGATGAACTTTGTAAAGCCATCAAAGTGGAAGAAGAATTGAAATATAAATTGGAAGCGGCACGCCTTTTCATTGACATTTGGCGCACCCGTGAAGCATCCGAACGTTTAGCAATCAGGTCACATGAATGAAATGCCCCATTTGTAATCAAAAAACAACAACGATTGAATCAAGATTAAATGACAACAACACTAGAAGAAGAAGATACGAATGCGCCAAAGGGCATCGTTTCAAAACAATGGAAGTCATATCCCAAGACGAAATACACGCGGAACGCGAATCTTCTAAGGTTAATCGCATCAATCCCGTGCCAACTATGTGGTTTCCATCTATCCCAAGCGGCCCATTCTAATTGGCATGGGGGCAAAGGCCGTGGGATTAAAGCTAGTGATGAATATTGTGCGGCACTATGCCAATCGTGCCATCACGAAATAGATCAAGGAAACGAACTAAGCAAAGAAGAACGAATTGAACAATGGGTTTTTGCCCATATCAAAACGTTGCATTACCTTTGCATAACCGATCAATGGCCCCCCAAAGTGCCATTAACCGATTTGTATTTAGCCTTTACGCAAGGCGGGGATTCCGGCGCTAGGTTGTGAACTAGGGCTATGGCGTGGGTGTGCGTGTGACATATCGGTTTTTTCGTGCTTCTTTAGCTCTTTTTCGATAGCCATAACGTGTTCACGTTCTTTTTGCCATTCCTTTTTAACAACAAAATGTTTATCCATTTCGTGTTTGGTTTCACCCTTGGTAAACTTAAAATTCGTAGGCATAGTTACTCCAATACGCTTAACGCGCGTTTAGTTAATGAAATTCTATCATCTAGGCCAATTGTTCCGCCATTGATGCGTTTAGTCAATCCTACCCAATCTTCCGCTTCGGCTAGTTCATTGCAACCGTGGGTTTTCCAAAACCATGCCGCGCTTAAAGAAGCATACATGGGGGATGCCACAAGTTGTGGGTTTTTAATGAAATCTTGCCCAACCGCTTGGCCAAAATGCCAATAGTTATCATGGCCGGTTAATTGGATCAAACCGCGCCCGTGGAACCGATCACCATCACCACTAGCTTCATCACGGTTGCCCATCCGATTGGCGTATATCCGGTTGGCAATCTTGCTTGCGTTGCCCGCGTATAAAGGGATTTCTTCCGGCTTAAACTTGTGGCCAAACAACTTTTGAAGCGTTTCCGCGCGATAGTGTAGGTTTTCTTCCAACACCCTAAAATGCGCCGATTCATGGCTACATTGGCCTATAAACGCCGCTTGTTTCTTAACATCGTTAATCCCAAACGTGGTGAACGCCGTGGTTAGCGGTTCAGACCATTCCGGCCCAATGCCTAGTGCGTGAAGTTTTTCGGTGCTAATCATATATTGCCACTAAGTAACAAATAAAGCATTAAAAAACCAACGGCAATACAAATTCCAACCAAGAATCTATCCATTATTTGACACCCCCATTAACGGTTTCCATTACGGTTTTGTAATTTGCGATGCAGGCATTGAGTTGGGTGATGGCGTTGTCCCCATCGGCGGCGATTTGGACAATAGCTTTAAGAGCCGATCGGTTAGATTCGGTTCCATCGGTTGTATTTCCGGCGGAAGCGGGGGCATTTGAATCGGCTTGTAAACAACCGGCGGCGGGGATGCGCAACTCGCCACTATCAATCCGATCGTTGATGCTAGTAACCTTGTTTTTAATGTCATCTTTGGCTTTCTTTAGTTGGCCATTGGCTTTGGCTAATTTGCCGTTTAATTCGGCTTCTTTGGCCCTAGCTTCGCCATTAAGGCGTTCAATTTCTGCTTTATCTTCTGCAACCCTTCGGTTATAGCCGTTTTGATTTGCAACATAGTATCCCCCTAAGATAACCAACAATAAACCCACAACCTTCAAGATCGTGGCATGGGCTTTAAGCATAGGGATATACCCTATAAAGTTGCTTAAAACATACGCTATTACACCGCCAACCAATGCAATAACGGCTATCCAATAAAACAAATCATCAATAAACCATGATAACCAACTAAGCATTTGAAGCCCTTGCTTGCGCCATGCGTTCGCGTTCTTGATCGGATTCCAATGTTGGCGGTGTCATTGGGGGCGGCGGCGGTGTCCAATTTGGTGCCGAGATAATGATTGGTGCAGGTGGAGGTGGCGGAGGGGCCACATAAGCCGCTGTATTGGCTTTTGCCGCGTTCATCATGTTTGTGGCTTCATTGGTTAGCCCTTTGGTCAAAATGCCCCCTATGCCCCCCACAATCAACAAAACAATGTCATTCAACATCTTGGTGTAGGCTTGATCGATCGGTGCCATAGCTTTGATTGGTTGCGATACAAACGTAACCGAATAAAGCAACGCCATCACGATGAACGCTAGGATTAATGTAACCACAATGATTACAAACGATCTAACCCTAATTTCTATTTCATCGGCATTGAGGCGTTCCTTGGGGTTGTTGAGGAATGCTAGAAGTAGTTCCTTCAATTTTCTTCTCCAATATAGGGGCTACAAGGTATTCGGGGCAATCTTGGTTAAATTCACACAATGGCTTTTGGCAACGTTCGGATTTAAAGTTATCGGGGTCTTGGCAAAAATATCGATATTGGTCATGGCAACCTGTAAGCAAAAACGGGAAAAGTATACATATCAATAGCGATGTATATAGAAAACTTGGTTTTTTAATCATTTCCCATCAATCCTTTGTAGGGCTTTGTTTACCCTAATTTCCATGATCCGAATATCAACATACATCCAAGCCATTAAGGGCAATAGCAACAAAAGAAAAATTAACAATATGGCTATAACCGTGAGGTATAGTGAATCAGACTTGCCATCATCCCCCACACCCACGCGATCATCATCAAAATTGCTAGGGTAACTAGGAACCTTGTTCGCATTAAGTCTTCCCTTTGAACCCGTTGCCATTTAGCTCTCCGTTTTGCTAAAAGTTCTTCCCTTCTTTGTAAGGCTTGCTTTGTTGCAATATCACCAATCGTTGCGTTAACCCGCGAATACAAATCTTTCAATTCGCTAGGCACATGGTAAACCATGTAATCCGATAGTTCCGAATTTAACTTTTCCATTTGCAAATTAGCAATCACCAACTTGATGGCAATTTCTTGCCCTTCTTCGTTGCCAACGTGTAAAGCCAATTCTTCTTGTTCTTTAACGTAATTCTTTAGGCCGTTGTAGGCTTGAAAGAACTTTGTTAAAGCATCCGCCACTTGCGAATAAATTAAGTTTTCATCAAATTCGGGCGGCGGTTCTTTTTTCTTCTTAACCTTTTTAACCGGTTGTTGAACTTCCGGTTGTTCTTCTTTTTTGCCAAAAACCGCCGTTAGGAACCCAAGTAACCCTTTCGATTTCTTTTGAACGCTCTTAACGTCTTTGACAATTCCATCAATTTCTTTGGCGGCATCAACAACAATTTGCCGCCCTTCTTTATACATTTCGCAAGCATCTTTGCATAGCTTAAAGGCCCCGCTTGCCAATGCAACAAGTGTGAACGGATCAATTTGTTACACCCCAAATACTTTGTGTAGGAACGCCGCGGCAACACCTGGGCCAAGCAAAACACACAACATCACGCCATAAAGCAAATATTCAATCTTTGACATTCGCTTTTCACCGGCGGTTAGGTGTTCTTGGATAACCCTATAACGTTCCGCGCAAATAGCTTCGTGAACGGCTAATCGTTTATCAACATCATCCGTCATTTTTATGTCTTTTGGATGAACGCCAAAGCGTAATAAAGGGGATTGTTTGTGCCGCCGGATGTAACCACACCGCTAGATGCAAAACCACCATTGTTGCCAACGGAATAGCTATTTCCCGCACCAACGATGAATCGATCACGCAAATCGGGCGTTCCGTTTGATCCATTACACAACACATAGCCGGTTGGGATAGAACCAATCGAACCACTCCACATAATAATTCCACCGCTTGGAACGGCCGAAACGGATGGGCTTGTTCCAATAATGCCATACAAGTTATCCAAGGTTTGAATAGTTACGTTGTTGGCATCGGTTAAAACAAACTTATAGGAATATCCGCTTGTTAACCAAATCTCATTTGGGGGGCGGCCATCGGTTCCCAAAACGATTGGGTTGGTGTTGGCCGTGTTGCCGGTGTTATCGGTGTATGTGTTTAACGGTGTTGTTGAACCGGCTTGATAGGTGTAGATATACCCACCGGCCAATGGCACGTTAGGCGTTGTGCTAGATAGGAATTGAAAGCCATTTCCTACCGGTGAAAGATTAACGCTCATTTTTATTCCTTACCTAAATCAGAAAGTTTTGATTTTTTACCAGCTTCTTGCAATTGTTTTTTAACATTTTCGGCTTGCTTTTGGGTTTCTTTTTTCATTGCGCCTTTTTGCAATTTTTCACCAAACTTTTCACCAAAACCTTTAGCAAATGGTATTTGTGTTTTTTCGGCTACTTTACCAAAGATCAATGGATAATTTGATGAAATTGGGCCTAACCTTTCGGCTTGCAAAGCGGCACCTTCATATTCTTGTGCGGCGGGCATTAAATGACCGGCATAATTTAATTTATGAAATGCTTGTTGTTCGCTTAATGGAAAAGCATGGCGTATCTTTTCGCCCCTTGCATTCAAAACATCGGTTACATTTTTTCTTGCCCAAACACTTAAATTTTTTGATCCGGTGTTATGAACTTCACGCGCAATACTTCCGGCAATCTCATTTTTTGCGTTTTGCCCCATTTGCCTTAATTCGGGCGGAACTTCTAAAACCCATTTGTGTAATCCGGTTTTAGGATCAATTGGCCCAAACAATTTGCCTGATGCAACCTTATCCGATAGATCATAGATATGCTTCCATTCATCAACCGGCATATCATTTAATTTTTGTGGAATCTTTTCAAATGGTGTTCCGGTTTGAATTCCATTTGGATCAATATCGCCAAATAATGTTTTGATGCCTTTTGCACCAAACAATGTTTTTTCGGCTTGATGCAAACTATCCGCTTTTTTAAGATATTCCAAACCACCGGCGTTGCCAATATCTTTTTCAATAGCATTATTAATTTTGGCAATAACGGATGCGTTATCTTTTGTCCAATCTTTGTTCAATGCTTTTTGAACTGCCACCCATGCGTTAACGGTGTTGGGTTGATAAACATTTCCATGTTCATCTTCAAACCCTTCTTTTTTGGCAAGATCAATATATTCATTAACACTTTTTAAAACACCTTCATTGCCTTTTAAACCCATTCCGGCTTTGAATTGTTTGTTGTTCAATAAGTTATCAATATTTGTTGATTGAATGGGGTTATCTCCAACTTTATTTTTTACATCATCATAAAGTTTTTGCTTTTCTTTCTTGAAGAAACCTGATAAACCTTCTTCACCGCTTGCAAAATTATGAATGCGTTCGCCACGTTGATAATCATTGATTAATCTTGGATCGGCATTTGTATTCCGAACACGTTCTTGTGCGTATTCAGATAGGGCATTTTGTTCGTTAACAATTTGCCGTTTCATTATGTCTGCGGCACTTCCTGGAACTGGATTAGGTGTCTTGGCCAACAAATATTCATTTTTCAATGTGTTTTCGTTGCCCGTAACAACACCTGGCCTTACTTGCTCATTGCTGCCCAAAACATCGGATGCAATTTCCGCACGTTTTTGTTGTTCATTGCTAGGAACATCTTCGGCAATCTTTGAATATTTAATTGTTGGATATTCTTTATTGCCTTCTTCACCGCTAAATTTATAAGGATTTGGTTCAGTTTTTGCCGCACCAACACCAACCAATGATTCTTGTGGCGTGGTTGGTCTAACGGTTTCAAATTTAAGATTAGATGGCGCACGTTGTTTTGCCGCTTGGAATGCGGCTTCAAAAGGTTTTGCAACGGTTGTTATGCCTTCTTTGATTGGTGTTGCTAATTTAGGTGCTATGCCTAATTGCAAATTGGCCGTGATGTTTCTAACGTCTTCAATTGGCAATCCGGTCTTTTCGGCAAGCCATTGATTACCTTTTTCGGCGTGTTCACCAATATAGCCTAATAATTGGCGTGATAATTCTTGTTTGTATTCGGGTGTATCCGTAACACCAAAAAATTTTCCAATTGGTTGCGTTTCACCGCCAATTGCTTGGCCTATTTGTTCGGCTTTTTGTGGTGTTGTAAAAGGGCGAACCAATGGTTGAACAACTTGGCCAACAACGGGCATGATCCCACCAACGGCTACATCACCTAATGATGCGGCACTTCTTCCAAATTGTTTTAAATAATTTGGTGATTGTGTAGTTGTTGCTTTTTGTTTGTTGCGTATAACCGAACCACGCATGATTTCATCTAAATCATCTTCTTGTGGTTGCAATTGTGGATTTGCACCACTCATTGAACTTTTTTTAGGTGAAATTAAATTATCATTAGTTGATGGTGCTTCGGTTTCATCACCAAACATGGCCGCATAAGCACTCATTAAAGTTCCCCTGTGCGTGATAATTTAAGAAGATTATTTTTTTGTCTAGTTAATTTATCAATTTCTTGTGCCGATGCGCCTTTGAATAGCTTATCAATCTTATCGATTTTTTCTTCTTTAGTTAAATCGCTATTATTGATTGCAATTGCTTCAAACACACGCGAATCTTTGGCGTTATCCGCCCATTTTTCTTGATATGTTTTTAGATTATTATCGCCATATTTTTTAGCAAAGGCTTGAGCGCCTTTTGCTTGCAATTCAACGTTTGTCATATCCGCTTGTGTGCGTCTTGCAATGTTAATTAAAACATCGGGCGGATAAGTGTAATCACCATTAGCGGCGGCGGTTAATGTTTTATCGGCATCGGTTGATAAGCCCAATGCTTTCATATTAGACAATTGCGCATTTGCCAAATCTTTGCTTAATTCTTTATAACGAACGCCTTGTTCCGTTCCTAAAAATGTGCTTAGATTACGGCCCGCCATTCCTAAAAAGCCCGCGCCACCGCCCCATTCGTGTTCACCCAAATCTTGTGCTTGCTTGATGATTTCATCAAGATTACGCCTTTGGGTTGTTAAATTAGTTGCATGATTAACTAATGTATTTCTATAAGTTTGCCCCGCTTCTTGATCGGTTTTTTCGCTTGGTGACAATGGGCGAATATCACCCGCACGGCGAACGGGATATTGCAATTGCATTTGCGTTGGTGTAACGCCTTGTTGCATTGCGGATGGCATTCCGCTTGGCAATTGCATTCCTTGTGGCAAAGGGCCACCTTGGGGCATTGGTTGGCCCATAGGTGCGTTGGGTTGTTGGATTTGTGCGGGTGTAAGTGTTCCTGGCCCAGAACGATAAAGCGCGGGATTTCCAATTGCATCCGTGGTAAGTTGTGGTGTTTGCAATGTTTGTTGTTGTTGTGGCGTTAATCCACCACCAATAATGTTATCCAAAACGTTTGGCAACAATTGTGGCTTGTTACCAATGTGATCTTTAATGATCTTCAAATGTGAATTAACCGTGTCTTTAGGCAAGCCACTTTGAACCATCAAATCTTTAGCAACATCCAATGTTCCCATTGCCGCTTTTGGGTCTTGTGCGGCATTTTGAATTTGTGGCAAATTGCGAATGCCACCAAGAATTTGCTTGGCAAGTGCCGATTGTGATGCGGTGAAATCTAATGCCGCTTTCTTTTCGGCCGTTTGTTGTTGGCCGGATATGGCTTTGGCGGATTCAATTCTTGGGTTAGCGGTTTCTTCGGAAACCCTTGTTTCGGCCGCTTGTTGACGCAAAGCCAATGGGTTCATAGCTTGCGCTTGTTGCAATTCCAATTGCGCCTTTTGAACTTGCAAAGGGTTTAATTGTTGGGCTTGCTTGTATTGTTGCAACGTTGCCAACGGGCCTAATATGTCATTTAGGCTTGTTTGCTTGGTTGTTGGATAATCGGTAAAAACTGGCATGATCTATCCTTATGCTAATGCGGCAACGGTTGCGGTGTTGGCCAAGTTACTTAAAAGGTTGGCATTGTTTACGGCTTGTGCGGTTTGGGCACCGGCTTGTGCGGCCGCTAATCCCGTTGTTGTTGTTCCATACGTTTGCGCCAAAGAACCGCCTAATTGTCCAAGTTGTGCGTTTGCCGTTTGCCCAATTCCGGCTTGCCCCGCCAAGTTTTGATAAATGTTTTGGCGTTGGGTTTGATAGTTATTAAACGCTTGTTGATATGCCCCACCGGCATAGTTTTGCGCATAAGTATTCAAACCTTGCAAAGTGTTGCCGCTTAACAATCCACCGGTTGCATTGGCCGCGTTTTGCGCTTGGCCTAAACCTTGTTGCAATTGGAATTGGTAATTAGGTGCAAGTTGGGCGTTTAAATCTTGGTTATTGAATTGATTGGTTAGATAACCCGTTCCCGTGCCGGTTCCCGAAACCGTTCCATCGGGATTCATAATGTTGTATGTTCCCGATCCCAATGAACCTAACGTGTTGGCCGCTTGCGTTCCAAGTTGTTGATATGGTGCCGCGTAACCTTGTTGGTTAGCGTACATTTTGTTAATGTAATCTTGAACATTATTAGCGGCGGCCGTTTGTGTTTGTGCGGCGTTGCTAATGGCTTTGTTTTGCCCAATTGTTCCCAATGTGGATGCCAATGCCGATCCACCTAATGCGGCGGTTTGTGCGGCGGTTAATCCACCGGCGGCACCCAATCCGGCCGCACCAGCGGCTAACGCACCCAATGTGGTTCCACCAACGTTTGATGCTTGCAATGCGGCATCCGTGGCCGCTAAACTTGTTCCCAATCCCGCACCAATTGTGCTTCCGGCACTTGATCCCAATCCACCGGCGGTGCCCAATCCGGCCGCGCCCAATGTTGCGCCACCAACCAACGCACCGGTTGTTGGATCAATTGTGCTTGCGGGGATGGTTAAACCTTGCGCACCACCCATTTCCGCTAAGTTAGCGGTTGCGGGGGCCGTCATTCCTTCGTTCACGGCGGGTGCAAATAAATCGGTTCCGGCACCGGTTGTTGCTTGTATTCCGGTTCCGGTTGATCCCATTCCGGCTAGGCTAGTTCCACTTAGATCGGTTGCACCGGCATCCACGGCGGCGGCGGCCGGTGTTGCACCGGCGGCTACATCGGCACCAACGGTTCCTATGGCATCGGAAGCGGCGCTTGCAACGGCATCGGTTGCGGCCCCACTTGCTATGGCATCACCGGCGGCGGCGGTTGCGGCATCAACGGCGGCACCGGCGGCGGCATCGGTTATCACACCATCGGCAACGGCACCGGCAACGGCATCGCCCCCAATCGCACTTGCCACCGCATCAATCGTTGCTGAAACACCCATGTTCTTACTCCAATACTATCGAATATGTTTTTTCAAAAAAGTGCCCACCCAATCGCTCTACCAAGTGCCCATAATCGATATGAGGTTTCATGTGGAACAATATCCTTTGTGGCTTTCTTTTTTTAACTTCTTCCGTTGTCCATTTCACAAATTTATAGCCAAACATACCTTTTCGATAATCGGGATGGATATATAGAATGTCCGATGATGCCGTTACACTTTTCTTATAGTGCAAATGGTTCATCACCATCCATAAAGAATACCCAACCAACTTTCCATCATCCCGTGCCGTGTGGATTTCTAACATCCCTAAATCCATCAATTTTTGATACTTTTCAAAATCGGGATCAAGTTCAATTACATCCGTTCTTTCCGCCAATTCCGCATAATGTTTTTCAAATAAATCAATCGCTTCGTTCGCAAACGGTTGGATTTGTTCTTTTTGAAAAGTAATCATTTAGATATTGTAATACGGCACCTTAAAATGTTGGCCATTTACCGTTATATTTATGAACCCCACGGGATTGGCCGGAAGCGTTGCCGATCCGGTTGTTGCCGTGGTTGATGAGGTGAAGTTCAACAAATTCAGAAAGAATTGTTGCCATGCCCTAGTTGGCCGATTTGTTGTGCTATCCAAAAAAGGTGATTGCGGATAGGGTTGTAATTGCGATGTATTTGTTGTGATGCTCAATTTTCACCCCCGCTTGCCTTCAAATTAGCCGAAACGATAACCGCATTCACGGGATCGGTTATTGAAACTTCAAAAACCCTATCCCTAGCTTGCCCCAAACGCCGCCAAATGGCACGATTTTGGTATTTACCGGCTTGGCCAATCGTAACCCAATGTTCTTTTGACCAAGTGGAACCACCATCATCAGACCATCTAAGCATGGCTTGGGGATAGGTTGTTGTGGTTGTTTGGTTAATAGCGTTTTGTGTGCCCAAATAAACCGTTGCCGTTGCCGGAATTGTGTAAGTTTGTGTAGGCAAAATGTAATAAGGCGATGCCAAGGTGATGGCCGTGGCTTGAACCGATAAACCCGTTGTTCCAACCCCTGGTTGAAATTGGATTTGCAATTCTTCAAAGTATTGCCTTTGGAAATCCGAAACCAAATGCGGTGCGCGTCTTATGCGCCTAATTGGATTTCCATCATCGGTGTAGTTGGTGTTATCCAATTCATATATCTTGCCGTTGGCGTAATCACCCACAAGCACCATGCCTTGGAAGACACACGAACAATTTCCACGGTGCCTTTGGTATTGGTTGAAGTCATTAACGTATAGCCATTTGTGCCACAAACCGGTTGTAACGTCAAAAGCCCAAGTGATGTTAATTGTAGGAAACGAAACAACATAAACTTCATGCCCTTCTAGCTGATACGTCCACGCGATCGCATCATCTATGTATTGGTTGGCCAATGTTGCTTCAACCGCGTGCGTTGAAATCCTTTGTGGAACATAACCTTGCATTTGCATAATTTGGCCTTGTCCACGCAAATTGCGTGAAACATAGGCAAAACTATTGCCAAGGCGGGCCAAACTATTTTGGGCGGCAATACCGTGTTGCGTTGAAGTTCCTGGGATTCTTTGGAATGGAAAGGGGAACAATCCGGCATCCACCCAAACTTCGCTAGATGCTTCACCCATCAAATACACTTCGCGGTGATCCACAATCAAAGCCACTAATTTATCGGGTGCGCCATCCTTAGAACCAACCGATAATGGTTGTGAAATAGGGCTTAACGCATCGCTAGAACCCCATTGTTGGCTTTGGGGTCGTGAATAAACAAAGTAGTTATCCACAATATCAACCGATGTTGCGCCAATAAAAGGCCCATCATTGTTAGGCATAACCGTAAAATCTAGGGCATACATCGTTGTTGATGAAACCGCCGTGTTGCTAGATAGTGTGTAAACATTATTGCCGCCGGTTGGTGTTCCAATCGCCGTGACAATCGTATCCGCCGGAACCGTTGAACCTTGGATGGTTTGGCCTAAATAAGCCGTTCCCGTGGTTGTTAGAGTGGCGTTGGTTGCGCCGGTTGTGATCGTTCCGGTAAAACTTGTTGTGTTCAACGAATTCATCAATGTGGATGCAACCGTTTGCGATAAGTTAACCGTCCACGATGATCCCGATCCACCGGTGATAACCGTTTCTTGGGAAACACCCACGCCATACAAAACTTGGCCAATAGCAATCGTTCCACTTTGTATGTTTGAAACGGTTAAAGTGGTTCCGCTAATTGAACCGGTAAATATGGCCGTTGTGGGCGTTGTAATGCGCCATGAATAGCGATATGTGCCATCCACTATGTAGGCATACACGCCATCATCAACTAGCCCTACACGCCCGCTATTGCTATTTAAAATGCCAACAATATTGGGGGTTAGGTTGCTAGATAAAAGATAAACATAAGCACCGCAAACGGCGATAGCTTGGCTTCCGCCACTTAGGGTTCTAAGGCCACGAACTTCCGCACCGGCCGGTAAAACCAATTGCGTTGTAAGCCCTGGCGTTGGGTAAAGCGCCACAACACCGCGTTCGGGCGGTTGCTTGGTTGGATCAACTTCGGGGAAAAAGTTAATACACTCCTGCGCATCTTGATAAATGCTAGGTGCAACATAACTAGCGCCGACAAACCCAAAATCAGGCATTTTGTGTCCTTATTAGCGGAAGAATCCACCCGAAAGAATCCAACCGGCATCACGTTGGCGTGAAGTTAGGATGGCATCTTGATAGGCGGAATTTTGAACGGGTTTCATGTTGGTGCGCTTAATGGTTGATTTGCCTTGTGCCGCAAATGCGTTAATCATTTGAATTTGCGTTGCGCTTGCCTTGCCATAGCTAGGCATCAAACGTTCGGCTAAACACCATTCCAATGCCATTTCGTAGCCTTGGGGAAGAATAATGGGATCGTTAATAGTGACATAGTTGCTAAACAACGTATCGCAAAATAAGTGCATTTCACCTTGCGATGGGTTAGGCCAAACAAAAATGTTGCCCAATGGATCGCTAGGTTGGTAATAAACCGCTTTTGGCCAAGGGCCATTTAGCGTTTTCAAACCAATCATGTTGTAGTTTTCTAGGTTCAACACGGCAACGGGATAATCCAAACCACCATTGATAATCGGTGTTCCGTTGCTATTGGTGTTAATCCTAACAAATGATGAATTGATGCTTAGTGGGCGTTGATAAAAAGCATTGATTGATGTTGATGCGGCCGTTTGGCTTATGTTCAACAAATAAGTGCCCAATTCGTTAACGTTTCCACCCGCGCCGGTTGCAAAGCCAACAATTTTGGTGCCGGTTGTGATGCCGGTTCCGCTTAATGTCATGCCCAACGCAATAGCGCCGCTAGTAATGGCCGTAACCGTTAACACATTGTTAACAATAGAACCGGTAAAGTTAGCCCCAATTTCCCCCCCTGGGCCAATGGTGTATTGCGTTTGTCCCGATGTGATGGGAAAAATGATTTCGGTTTTGTAATAAACCATCATTTGTTCGTTTGACCATTGATCGATCATACGATTCATCATTACGAACGCATCTTGCGCCGCCGCCGGATCGGGCGTTTCCCCCGCCGCCAAAGCGCCGATATCTTTCAATGCGGAACTAATAAT
>Ga0208500_1000232_pt1 | contig 15789 bp, 14 predicted proteins | sample CryBogCBE17Sep08_FD_184568 | JGI IMG/M metagenome (GOLD analysis project Ga0208500, IMG submission 184568) | Freshwater microbial communities from Crystal Bog, Wisconsin, USA - CBE17Sep08 (SPAdes) | ecosystem: Environmental > Aquatic > Freshwater > Lake | place: Crystal Bog, Wisconsin, USA...
TTTCATCACACATGTGACCAATTTCATATCCACGAATTGTGCGACCACCAGTTTCTAGTGGCAATTCGTATGTTTGAAAATGGGAGGCAATTCTATGTGAGTGTCCTCTAATTAAAGAAATTTGCAAATCATCAATATCTTTTCTAACTGCTCCTGTATCTGCAATTGAAAGACCATGATGAACATGGATATCACCAAAGCGGTGCTTAGGCAATTCATTATAGTAGATATAATCATACCCAAGATTATCCAGACCCCACAAAGATTCTGGTGTAATATCTGCAAGATACTCTGGCATCTTTTTATCAAGATAGTCAAACACTCTAATATCATGGTTTCCTAAAGCAGAAAATAATTGGGCATTTGGAAGCATATCTCTTGTCTTAGAATAAAAATCTCTTGCACCTTTTGCTTCATGTCTCATCATAGGAACTATGAGATCTTTACTGTCATTCTTATGTAGTTGCAAAAATTCTGCAGACCTGCCCTCTGTATACTTGCTATAGCAGGCTTGGTCATCAGTATCTCCCAGATAGTCAACAACATCTGGCTTCATCCATTTCATAACCTTAAACCACAGTTCAATGACTTTATCATCTTGATATGGAAATTGCTGATCGGATGATAACATCCATTTTAAGTCATTACTCATTTAATCCTTTTTCTAGGTTTAGTTAATTGTATCGTATATTGTTCTATTCTGTCAAGAAGCGTGTGCTTTATTATGCTCTAGACGTGAACATAAAAATAGATTAATTAATCTATTATCGGTTTTATTTTCATTAATATGATGAATGGTTTCCCAATCTTCAATTATTCTATTTAATTGTTTTTCTATTACTAGGCGGTGTTCATAATACCAGCCTTTAAAATTTTTAGGGTGTTCTGGAACTTTAACCAAAACATATCCTTCACGACTTATTTTCCTATCTCGCTTTGTCCAAGCTTTGATAGGATCGTACATTTTTAACGCTGACCTATTGCCAGAAGGTGAATTATGATAATGGGTGATGGAGTTCCACCATTTGCTGCTGCAACATTTACTATTGCCCCAGTGTAGGTGCTAGTAGCACTTGTTGTAGTTGAAGATGATGAAGAGTTTGTTATAGTTGCAATCAAAGGTACACTACCAGAATTTTCAATTGATACTAAGACAACTGGAGGAGCACTAAAGGATGCACCAAAACTAATTGTGTTAGGTCCTACAACAGCATTAGCTTTTACTGAAGCCATTTGCACAGAAGTAACATTAAGCGGTGTTGAAACAACTCCGCTTTGGGTTGTAGTATCTGTAGCTTGTAACAAGGTTTCTTGCTCAAATGCTGTAAATACATCCTGATGCGTATTGAGTGTATTAACAATGTTATTAATAGTATTAAAATCAATTATAGCATTATCAACTGTTATTCCCATTTAATGGCTCTCCTTCTTCATGTATAAGGACTTCTTTTTGTCCCGCTTTAATCATTTCTGTATCAAGCCATTCTAGCACGTCTGGGTCAGTTACATGACGACGCTTGGAATCACTTACTAGGTATATTTTACCATCAGATATGTCTTTTATCAAAGTCCCGTCCCTGAAGCCCAGGGTTCCAAATAGTTTAAGATTAACTATTTTATCATCAGTAGTATTTATGACTGGAAGATTCCAAGACAACATGGCCCTCTCAGATATGAACTTAAATTTCTTAAGACCCTTAATATAAAAATAACCCTTTTCAGTATGAGCAATTAGCCCACTAGGAACGACAGGGTTATAATTTTTAACAGTCTGTTTTTTCTTCAAGAAGTTTAGCATACTCGTCAATTACCTTTTGTTTCTCTTGATCTTGCTCAACCATTTGTGTGATTTCTGCTCTTAAAACCGCAACCTGTGTTTCATAGTTTGAAACCAATTCACCAATACGTTGCTGTAATGCAGTTATAATTAATTCAGCTTTGTCCATTTTATTCCTATTCGTTAGTTAGTTACTGGTGCAATCAATGCTGTTTGTTCATCTATTTCAGCTTGTAAATCTGTAATTCTAACAGTAATGTCAGCAAGTTGCGAATTTAAATCTGTAATATTTTGCTGATTAGGTAATGTTGATGCATTAGCTTCAACTAAACTTAAATTAATATTATACTGAGAATAGAGGGCAGCTTTAATGTGCTGCTCTATAATAGCAATCTTTTCTTCAGGCGTAAGGGGAATAGTCATGTTTTCCTCCTATCTTATTATACCAGAGCTTTGGTTGAATCAAATAATCTATTTAATTAATTTAACTTTTATGCGTTACCCCAGATTGCGGAAGAACAGGTTGTGCATAAAGTGCTATAACTTTTATTGATAGCATCCCTATGCTGCTGACTTTCCCAGATATCTTTAATTAATTTGTCATTTACATTGCCGTACATAGTATCAAAATCATAATCATTACAACAAATAAATAAATCTCCATTTGCATTAATATGGATCCAATCTTCACTACGGCTTCCCATGTTTGCACACCCAATAACCTTTTTACCCTCAGATGATTTTTTAATATGATTTATATTTGTCATAGCCTTAAACGTATCAAGGTGCCCTGCTCTGTCTATTAATCCACCTTTAAAAACATTTATCCCAGGAAACATTTTAGAAAACCCGTTCACTTGCTCGTCCCAATATTTTTCAATAATTTCTTTTTCTTGTAAAGGAGAGTTTTCAAGCAATTCTATAGTTCCTCCATTTTTATGTAATGATCCAGAATCTACACCATTTACTTGAATTGATAAGTTTTTATTATAAAAAAGTGATGGGATTTGTTCTATAGTATAAGAAATATTATTTAATATTTTATTAAAAATTTTAGGATTCATATTTACAAGCTTTCCCCATAAATTTTCTTCCGATGCTGGAATATTTAAGCATATACCGTAAACAACATCAAGATAATTCTTAATTATATCAACTTTATCATTTTTTAAAGCAATGCCATTGCTTAATATTAAAGTTTTAAAATTATATTTTCTTAATAATTTCAGCATTTCTTCAAAATTATCATACAACAATATTTCATTATAATGTGCTGTATATACAAAATCAAAGCTTGAATCAACAAAATCACCTTTACCATCATATAATTGTTTTAGGATATTATCTAACACATCTATAGGCATATTCTTTTTTGCAAAAGATGGATTTGGAGAATACGCTACTGGACAATACCAACATCCAGAATTACACAAACCATTAGGATCTATCTGAGCCATTTTAATTTTCATTTATTATTACCTTTCACATTTCATTATATCATTTAAAGCCAGATACTGCATTAAAATTTTATTTGAGAATAGTATTCAAACTGTTCTATTGTTCTTTTTATACCCAAACCCTGATTTCCAAGTATTTTATTATTTATAATATTGTATAATTCAGCATTAGATTCATTTTTTAAAATATTAGAATATTCTGGAAAATCATTCCATGCATGTCTCCTAAAATTTCTTGCTCCATTAATAGGATTAAAATATAGGTGAAATATAGTTTGTTCTTCTGGCAACATTAAATCATAACCATGAGTAAATAATCTAAGTGCCGTTAACAATTCCTCACCCCAATAAAACATTTTTTTATTAGGACTGATCTCTGAAATACTTCCTGAAGAAAAAAGGGATCCTCCAGATACAGATCTACAAAAAATATTACCCTGTTCATTCATAGAGGCTTTTTGTGGAATAAATTTTGATTCAATATTATCTGGTTTTTCTTTTTCAAAAATTATAGTTTGAATTGGTGAAGGATTATCAATAATTATTGTTGAGCAGTCATCATCATACCAGTAGTTTGAGGGATAAGCTGTAATAACAGGGTTACATCCTTCAGATAAATATTTTTTATAACAGTTAATTAAAATTTCATCCCAATTTTTAACAAATCTAGTGTGGGAATCAATTTGAAAGTAATATTCTTCTCCATCATAAAAAGAATTAGCCATGTATCTCCCATAACCTACACCTATTCCTTCTGGTGCTTTATCCTTTTTATATTTAATATTATTAAAATCAGGAATAGCAATATCATCATTTTCATAATATGAAAGATGAATTCCAAAATTTAATAAATTATTTTTAGAGCTTTTTTCTAAAGCATCAAGTATTGTTAAAGGTAGTTCATAATCGTGATACGATGCAATTTGTATAAAGATACTTTCCATATTTATCAGACAGGTTCAATAAATTTTGTACCGTCATAAACCCAACCAGTTGTGACTTCTACATCAGGAGCAACCTCCATAATGATTACACCTTCAGTTAAAGCTTCCTGTAGAGGCAAAAACTTTTCTACATCAGGAACAGTTATATCCCCTGCCACATCATCCCCTACTACTATAATAAATTTTTTTATAGGCATACTACCACTTTCCTAACGGACATGAAGCATTATCTAATCTAGTTTTTGCTGTCATAAAACAACCACACATTTTGCATTGTTTTGTTAAATTTATTAACTGTGGGCACGTTTTACATATAGAATATCTTTGTTCTGCTTTTTCTTCAGAAGAATACACAGTTTCTGGATTAATAAAATCCCAGGGTCTAGCCTCTCCAAGATTTTCTTTATATTTTTGCCAAGCACTCTTTTCCATATATTTATCCTCTAATCGCTTCACCATTTATGTATTTCCAGCCTATTCCTGCTTGAGAACTATATTCTACTTCAACAAATTCTGGATCAGACAAAAACCCCGCAACAACCCCTTGTTCTATTAAATTAGAATCATCAAAAGTCATAGATGTAAGCACTATATTATCTTTATTTAATAAAACAATTTTTCTTATTGACATTTTTCTCCTAAGTACTGAATCATTATATCATTTGCAATAATAAAAGTCAATATTAACATGCTGTACATCTACCACTGACATAAATACATTGATGGCAAGGATCATTACCACAAGATGGTACACCTGGACAAGTTGTAGTAGCAGCAGTTGTAGTAGCAGCAGTTGTAGTAGCAGCAGTTGTGGTGGTTGCAGCAGTTGTGGTGGTTGCAGCAGTTGTGGTGGTTGCAGCAGTTGTAGTAGCAGCAGTTGTGGTGGTTGCACCAGATACAACTGATACAGGGGTTGCACTTTGTATAATTGCTCCTCCAGAATTTAAAGCATCTACATATATATCATATGTTGTGCTAGGGGTTCCATTAGTCCAAGCTTGTGAAGTTACAGTTGTTGCTAATAGTTGATAATTAGGGAGCAAGGAACCGCTTCCTGATCCCGCTACAGTAACATTATATTTAGCTGTTCCAGCAGGCGGATTTGACCAAGACGCACTAAACGATCCTGGTGAAGATCCTGTGGATGCAGTAATAGTCAATACTGAAGCTGATCCTGTAATTGAAGCTGATCCTCCATAAGAACCTGCTTTTGTTGTAGTGACAGTAACTGTTGCAGAACCAGATGTGGTCACAACATAATATCCATTTCCAGTAATGGTTGAGGGGCTAATACTTCCACTTCCAGCGGTTATTGACATTCCCCATGTATACGTTGCATCATAATTACTTAAATAAATAGTAAAACCAGTTGATGTACTTGATGCTATTGATAAAGCTGGAGTTAAAGCAGGATTTAAAGCTACTGGAGTAGCACTTGCTGGACCCGTCCAAGATGTTTTATTTGTTGTAGTTCCATTTGTCTCAACTGCTCTCACCCAATAATAGTATGTTGTTCCTGTTGTTAGACCACCTGTGTTATTTTCTGATAAGCCTGTTATACCCGAAACTAACGGGGTAGAGGTAGATGTTGGTGGAGTTGTAGTTGTAGATCTATATACATCATAGGTAACAGTATATCCTGAATCTGGAGCAGATGCTGCCCATGTTACTGTTATTGATGTTGAACTTGATGCTGTAGCTGATATTGATACTGGAGCTTGAAAACCAGATGAATAAAATTGATTCCAAGTTGACCCGTCACTTATATAGCCACCAACTACTGGTTGCCAATAAGTTCCATCACTTATATAAATTTTTCCAGATTGCCAGTAATTACCATCACTAATGTTTATAGCCATTTATTACGCCAAAGTTAGTAATATTTGTCCAGCTTTGCCTGATGCACTGATGCTGTTAAGAGATGATACTGTAGAAGAACCAGTATAAGTAGTTTGTATATTTCTTAATAAAGCTGAAGATAAACTTGGAGTTCCGCCAACATTTGCTCCAGAACTGTTTACAACTAATCCTGTAGGTTGACCAGTTAAATTAACTGCACCCATAGCAATACTTGAAGAAGACGCAGATATTTCAAAGTTTACACCAGGGTCTTGCAAATGTGTAGTACTTATTTGACTAGTGTTGAATGAGTTTGGGCCATATAAACTTATTCCATAATTTGCAGCAGATGGAGCATATATATATAAAGCAGCTTGACCATATCCAGTAGTTATTCTAGCTTGATACCCACCAGTATCGTGCCAAATTATCGCATTTTCTATAGAACCACTTGAAGATGCTCCAGCAATTGATATATATCCAGCATTTCCCCCAGCAGTTGAAAATGTTGATGAAGTAATTGTTCCACCATTAATAAAGCCACCATTAATAGAGCCACCCACAATATTTAAAGCACCCCCAGAATATTGCAAATATGAAGTTCCATTTGAAATTAAAAAGCTTGGAGTAGTTCCTGCATTTAAATAAAAACCTGATGTAGTGGTAGATGTGGCAGACATGCCAGGACTTGAAATAATTGGAGAAGATATGCTTGCACCTGCAACAATTGTATTTGCTGTAACACTTCCTGAAACTGTTGCATTAGTTGCTACTAATGTTCCGTCTGCTTGTACATAGAAATTAGGTGAAGTTTTTGAAGCACCTGCCCAAAATACTTTATCGCTTGAATTATTTGCTCCTGCTATACCTGCAGAATAAGTTCCTCCGCTGTTAATAGTATAAATACTTGGAGTATCTGTTACTGTAGCAACACCATATGATGCTGGAGTTCCTGTACCTGTATTTGCTGCTGTAAATGTTGCAGGACCAGTTACTGTTATAGCAACTGCTGTAGCATTATTATAAGTAGTCGTACTTGTTCCAAATCCTGCAAAAGTTACAAGTTGACCAGTTGAGAAATTATGATTTGTTGATGTTGTAAAAGTAATTGTTCCAGTTCCAGATACTACTGTAATGTTTGCAGAATATGTTCCTGAATTCAATATCAATTTACCAGAATTGGCTGTTTTAGAAATTGTTGAAGAATCTACAAGCCAGTTTCCAATATTAGCAGAAGCAGTTGTGAATAAGCCAGTAGATCCGTTGATGCTTGTTATGCCTTGAGTTGTGGCATTGTTGAATATTAATCCTGTTGGATTAAGGATATATCCTGAAGTAATATCTGTGACTTGTGCAATAGGGTCTACTGATGATATTGTTGCTCCACCTGTAGTAGCATTAGTTACATCTATAGTTCCCGCCGTAAATGTTAATGCAGCAGAAGATAAGAATACTGGATTATTTAAAGTTATAGATGTAAATGGCGTTACGTTTGTCAAGACATAAGTATTGGCTGGAACACCTGTGCCAGTTACTATCATGCCTGGAATAATATTTGAGTTTGCAGCAGTTAATGTAACTGTAGTTGAAGAAGTTCCTGCTGTTCCTACCGCTGTAGTTACTGCTGTAGGTGAAACGAATGTAAGCGGTACGCTAGCTAACGTGACAGAATTACTTAGGACCACGCTTGTTGGAGTACCTGTTGTTGGAGTCCTTGAAACAACTGTTGTTCCATTTGGAACCCCTGCTCCGATTACATATTGTCCATTTGCAATACCTGAAGTTCCTGCTGTGAGGGTAACTGTTGTAGAGGCTGTAGCAGTTCCTGTACCCGTTCCTAACGCTGTTGAAGAGACAAAGGTAAGTGAAGTATTAGACAATACAGAAGCTTGGCTTAAAGTAAAGTTTGTAGTATTTGTTGGAGCACCTGCGACTGTTGTTCCACCTGAAGGTAGTCCTGCACCAATAACATACTGACCAGACACTATAGAAGAATTTGGCACATTTATTGTAACTGCGGTACTAGATGTTCCAGCATTACCAGTGGATGTAGTTGTTGCTGTGCTAACATCTGTTACCTTAAATACTCCACTATATCCTGAAGGAGATATTCCAGATATGTATACTGTGCTATTTGTAGTTAAAGAATGTGCTGAAGATAAAGCATATCTTACAGTTCCCGCTGCTGGTACTCCTGGCAATACTCCAACAATTGATTGTGCAAGTGTAGTTCCTGAATATATTGAACCACCAACTTTTAGATTTCCTTGAACAGATCCATAGTTTGCTGTGATTGATCCTGTTATATTAGCACTTGTTGATGATAGAGCACCAGTTCCAGTTACGTTAAACAATCCTCCAGCGGATAAGAGTACTGGGGTTACAATTCCTCCATTGCTGAATGATAATGTTACTCCTGATAAAGTGACTGTAGTTGAACCACTCAAAACTATTGTTGTTATTCCTGCAGTTGTTGAAACAGAAGCAACATAGGTTCCTGCTGGGATACCAGTTCCTGTCACTAACATTCCTGCAACAATTGATGCATTTGATGTTGTAAGAGGAATGGTTAATGATGCTGTAGCATTACCCACTGCTGTAGTTACAGTAGTTCCATATGAAGTAGATGCTCCACTTCCAGCAATAGTAAATGTTGTTGATGTTGGAACTGTTGCAATTGGTACATTTGACACATTGTATCCTGTACCAAGACCTGTAATATTTACATATTGACCAGGAACTAATCCATGAGCTGTATTTGTTGTATAGGTAACTGTTGTTCCATTACCTGAAGCCCATATTCCAGATGATGTTCCGCTTCCTACAATAGATATATTTTTAGCTAACACGTTACCTGTTGGAGTTACGCTAAAATTAGCATTACCAGTTGTATTACCAGAAGTTCCTGAACCCGCCCAGAATGAATAAGGGCCAGTTGCAGATAATCCAACATAGTTGGCTGATGCACCTAAAGTATTTTGAATATGAGTTGAATCAATAACCCAGTCAGCAATATTTGCATTAACAGTTTTGAATGTATAACCACCACTACCAGGGTTAGCGATAAGTGATGTTGTAGCGATTGCTCCTGTATTATCAAATGCAAAGATACCCGCATAGCCTGAAGTATTATTTGTATTTGCTGATGATGCCATAAATACTCTTGCACCATTATTAGCAACAAATCCGCCAGTTCCTGAACCAGTCTGAGTTCCAGAAATTGTAAAGGTTGTAGTTCCAGTAACTGTAATTGCTGATGATGTTACATTATATCCATTTACAGTAGTACCGCCTACAACTACTCCTGATACTGTTACCACATCTGTACTTGACAAACCATGAGCAGTAGATGTAGTATATGTCATCAATGTTCCAGAGCCAGAAACTGTAGAAATTGTTGCAGATTTTAATGCTGCTCCAACATAAACTGATCCAGCGGTACCGCCAATATTTACTGCATTTGTAAAGTTTGAAATACTTGAAGCGTTATTTGGAGTAACAGTTGAGATATTAGACATATTTGAAGCAAAACCAAAATCATCATAATATCTGACAAGCACATAGAATGGATCATAAAGATTGTTTGTTATATTTGCTGGACTTGTTCCAGAATAGACCAAAGCATTTGCTCTATAGGTTCCAGAGCCAGTGGATGTCAGACTATTATTTAATGTTAATGTAAAATTAGGTGCAGCATATGAGACTGCCGTAATATATGTATTTGCAGGAACATTTGCTCCAAAAATTTGATACCCTGTTGGAAATGCACCGTTTACATCACCTGCTGTAGTTATCACATTACCATCAACATCTATAACGTTAGATAACACTAGTTGATTAGTTGTATTAGATACAAAAGTTCCTGTCAAATAATCTATAGAGATTGTTATAGTTCCCCAAGAAGTATGCTTTTGATAAACTTCTCCATAGGTTGCATTAGTTCCAGAGAAGTCATATGTAGCAGTATATCCGTCAGCAACTGCATATGTTGATAAAATTGGAGTAGTACTTGTTACTGTTGCCGTTCTTGAAAATGATGTTATGCTTGCACCCGTATTATTTACACCATTTGATCCTGTAGTAATAAACAAGCCAGAGAACGTGTAGTAATATGCTCCAAACTGGTTATACATATCTCTTTTAAAAATTGTAAATGTTTGACTTACGTTTGATGTTCCATCTGGAGTTAAATAGAAATAACCATTATGTGTTCCAGATGTAAGTTTTGCAATATATGTTACGTTAGCATATTGAACAACTGCACCCGCATATGATGTAGGTGTACCTGAAGCACTCTGCGAAGTAAGTTGAAATGTATATGTGGTTACACCAGAAACAATACCAGATGTATTAAACCCAGTACCGCCAGTAATTCCAGAAATTACAACTTGATCTCCATTAACAAAACCATGAGCGGTAGTTCCTGTTGTGTATGTTATGGTAGATGTTCCAGATGCTGCAGTAATAGACTTATTATATGCTGTTATAGCTATAGAAACATCTTCTCCAGTTCCAGAGCTTGTGAATCCCGCAGAATTTACAGTAACTGGCAAAGGGGCTGCTGTACTGATAGTTGTAGGTGATACAGGTTGAATAGAAGATCCATAAATATACCAAGTTGTCGCTACTCCTAATACGTCAACAAATCTAGCTTCCACCCATCTTGCACTTAAACTAGATGTAATTACTGTAGCAGGATTAAGTTTTCCAGTATATACAGTATTAAATGGACCAGATGATGATGAGGTTGACTCTGCAATTTCAATATAAGCAAATGATGGATCTGTAGGTGCAGTATAGCTTACAGTATATCCATTATTTACAGGGACAATAGTTAAAGATGAAGGGGCAGACAATGGAGAAACATAATTATACCCTGCAGAAATTGTTGTACCAGTTGTTATATTTCCAAAAGAATCTTCTACTTGAACTTCTATACTGCTAAACTGTGTTACTGGAATTCCAAATAAAGATTGATTTAAAGCTAAAGTTAGGGCATATGATTGAGATGTACCTGCTTTATTTACAGGAATTTTTACTGTTTTAGCTGAACCCGATAATGGAGTTAATGTAATTATAAAATCTTGAGCATATTGGTTTGATGAAACTCCTGCTACAACTCCTGTAATATCAAATGAAAATGATACCGTCATTGTTGTAGTACCATTCCAACCAGCTGTTAGGCCAGTAACTTCAGCTGGTTTTAATATTGAACCACCTTGTAATGCACCCGCAATATTATTTCCTGTCGCAGCCCAAGTGCCATCATCATACCAATAGTTATAAGCATTTATATAAATACCATTTTGACCGAGTGGACCTACTCCTGGACCTATCTTGATAGTTCCTGCTGTTAAGTTACCTCCAAAATAAGCTTTTCCTGTGCTTGCATCTATATAAAATTCTTTTACTCCAGACGCAAAGCCTGCAAGACCTGTTTGATTAAGTACAACTCCAGTTCCAGTAGTTGTTCCTGTTACTACATTTAAAGTTCCTGTTCCAGTGGGGAAGGATCCAGCATAGATTGAACCGCCTGCTAACTGAACATCTCCATTTGAATTAACTGTAAGTATATTTCCTCCACTTGGAGAAGTACCTGGTACAGTATAAGGCAAAGACGCATAATCAGAATAAACTGGATTTCCAGCAGAATCCGTACCAACAGCTCGCACAAGGATATAACCTTGTGTACCTGGAACAGCTGTTATCGTCTTCTGTTGCATTTATTTTTCCTAACTTAGTTGTACAAAATATTCTATATCTAGCGGTATGCCATAAACTTTTGCTATTGGAGTAGACAAAACAGATCTACTAATCAATCCTGTAGTTGCTGACATTTCTGATGATACTGAAACTCTTAATGAATCTAGTGTGACTGCTGCAGTTGTTGCGATTGAAACTGAAGTGATGGTAGATAAAGCAAGCAATCCTGCTGTTAAATTTGCAGACAAAACCTGATAAACTGATGATCCTGATGAATTACTAAAATGATAGGATGATGGTGCAAATGAATAACTATTTCCATTTACATCTGTAAATACAACTGTTAAAGCACCTGTGCTACCATTTGGAACATTTACTAATATATCAAGTGTATCTAGTGTGCTGTATTTTGAAAAACTTATAGATTCATTTACATTTTTAATTGTTGATGATGATGTCATATTAATACTATATAAGCCAGAACGTGGTGATAATGGGCTTTGTGCTGCATAAGCATTTGTTGTATATGCTGTTCCAATTGTCGTAGTCCAATTATTTATAAGACTAAAATCTTCTACTATATATTGATCTCTTGTACCAAATATTTGACTTGTTGAAAGTGGAAAAACTCCAACTTCATATATATTTGCAACAACTGTTGATGCTAATGTTCCTTTAACTACAATTAGATTTGGTGTCCCCGAAATATATGATTTTAATGTAACTGAAGTTCTTGCAAGTTCATATTTTAAATTAACATCTGAAACTGTTGGAGTAGTAGGCAAAGCTCCTACGGCAATAGCTGATGCCCATTCAGAAGTAGCATTAGTTAAATATTGAAGGATTGTATTCTTACCATTTGTGGTAATAAGATTTTCAGAACGACCTATCTCAATCCCGCCCTGTTTAAACACATATGTACCTTTTAACATATACTCCCCCTTATACCGTTACTGGAGCTGATTGTGCTGATCCAGCTATTCCTAATTGATTATACGGCACAACCACTAAAATCCAACTACCAGCACTTGGAACGACAACAGATCCTGAACCTGTAGTTACTGGAGCATTAGCATAAACAATTGTTGTTGGATTTTGAGCATATAAAACATAATTAGATGCATTTGGCATCAAATTCCACGTCGCATTAATTGTAGTGCCCGTAGCTGAAACAGCAAGTCCTGTAACTGCTTGTGGGAGTACTCCCAAAGGTGCTGTTGAAAACTGAACGTCATAGCTTGTAGCCCCAGGAGAATCATTAAAGCTTACAGTAATTTGAACATTTGATGTCATGCCTGTTCCCGATACAGTTTGAGTGCTCACAACAGATAGTCTTGTAGGCGGATTTAATCCGATATTGGTTGCTACAGGTAAAGATACTGAACCGCTTAAAGATGCTGATAATGGAGTATAATTTTCTGCCATCAATGCAGAAAGACTTAAGCCATTTCCTACATTTTGAACTAATTGATCCTTGCTTACTGGAACTACATTACCTGCTCCATATTTTGCAAATAGTATTTTTCTTTTCTTTATATCAGTCCAATTAGGATCTGTATTAATGACATAATAAATCGCCCCACGAGAACCTGTGGTTAATGGGTAATTATAGCTATTTGATGGCTCTTTGATTGTCATTTCTACTCTATTATACCATTTTGAGTATACTTTTAATAAGAGGCACTTCCCCAAGGCCCAGCGTATTGTGTGCCATTAAATGTAAATATAGCTCTTGCCCTGCCGTATACTGGAGAAGCATGAGAAGTTGAAATGGTATATCCATTTGGATTTTCAGGCATATAATATCCTAGAACACCGAGGGTAGTTGTCATTGATCCCGTACTGCCTGTAATATTTACTTGAGTACCTGTTGGGCCAGTAGAAAAATAAAGTTGGAACTGATATCCATTTAAAGTCCCTGATGGCATATAATCATCTATCCAATTAAACTTATAGGGTGGCAGAAAACCAGGGCTTGCTGTTGTCCATAATCCTGGAGCTGCAGGATATACAAGAGTTGCTACTGTTCCTGGGACAATAGCAGATATAACGCTGGTTGTCCCAGGCTTTCCTAACAGGGTACCCCAGATTGTAAAACTGGCAATCGTATTTGGAATAAAATAAGATTCGTATCTTGTATCCGTAAATGTTATATTTCCCCCAGATGTCACTGTTGGGACTGTTGCTCCAGTTGAATTAAAAATCCAGCTTGAGCCAGTATAAGTTACTGAATCTGTTATTGTTGGCAAAGTGATCAAGACATTTGGGTTTCCATTATAGGATATAAAAAATGTATCATAGGTTCCAACTGGCACTGTCCAAGAGAAGTCCATAGTTGAAGATATGCTTTGCTGAATGCTTGGTAAAGCTGCACTTTGAGGACTTATGGTTAAATTATTACTTTGTGGAGTTGGAGTTCCAACTGAATTATAACCTATAGCATATACTGTATAAGTTTGATTATCTGATACAGGAGGTGTAGTTATAGTTGCTGCCAGCGGGCTTCCAGAAAATGTAAGACTGGATACAGGAAATGTGTTTACAGACATATTTGTTGGGCTTGTTCCATAGTAAAGAACATATTGAGATATTGATGTATCTTTAACTACATTTACACTTAAAGTAGCTTGTGTTGATGAAGATGCAGTATATGAAGGGCTTAATAGAAGAGGAGCTGCAAGAGATCCTGTTCCTGTCCCTGTTCCGCCTGTGCCTCCCGAACCACTTACTGAACCAGAATTTACCTCCAGGGAAGGGGTGAAGGTTACAGATGATGAAACTAATGACTCAGTAGAAGTTGTTGAGTCATATCCATATAGATAAAAAGTATGACTTGCAGTATCAGATACTGGGCTTGAAAAATTATTTGATGATGTTGACAACCAATAAGTAGATAGACCACTATTTATTCTATTTTTACCTGCTGTGCCATCTTTAAATAAAACTACAGAGTCTGAACCTGCACCTAAAGTATAATTAAACGTAGTTACATAATAAGTTGTACCTAACATTACATAAGAAGTTGTACTTCTAGTTACATTAGTAGGAGGTTGTAGTGCTACCGCTCCAGCATTTGAAAAAGTAGTTGTACTTGCAACTCCAACTTGTATTACACCTGTTGATGGATTTATGTATAATGGTGTTAATATAACTGTGTATGTTACTCCTGGGAAGAAATCAGGACCTGCAGTAGTGTATGTATGATTTCCTACTTGACTATCAGCGATATCCCCAAAACCTTGTATAGTACCATCAGATCCAGATATTTCTAGATTAAAATAATTATACTGTAATCCAGAAGCTGTACTTATTGTCCAATTTAATGTGACAGGGTATGCACCACTTGTTAGTGTTCCAGGGGTGGCATTTAATAAAGTTATGGCCTGTACACCATTTCCAGCACTAGTGTACGTAAAAGGAGATGAAGATGCTGGGTATACAGCCGTCTGCCCATATGTTAATACTGAAATATCTACCACTCCATCAACACTTGATGGTGGAGTTGTAACAGTGATAGTGCTTGTTCCCACTACAATATTACTACTTGTTATAGTAGCTAAATTATTCCCAACATATACCTGAGCATCTGGATAAAAATTAGTTCCTGAAATTGTAATTGAAGTTCCGCCAGTATCTGGTCCAGTGGCACTTGAAGGAGAAACTCCTGTTATAGTTGGAGCACCTAGGGTGGCTTGTCCCGCAACATAGGTGTTAGGTAAAGAGTTTCTTGTCACACCTGTATAACTTATTTGATTAAGCGTTAGTGTTGTAGACAAACCATTTCCTGTCCAGTTTTGATCTACCGCTGTAACAAAGAATAAAATATTTGAAATATTTTTTATATTATAAGTTAAACTAATAACATCTCCTACTTGAATCAAAGGATTTCCAAATACTTCAATAGAGATGTCTTTGCTGAAGCCGTCTGAAGAATATGCTAATATTTTTAAAATACTTTCTGCAGATTCTTTTGATTGAACCCAATCGGATTGCAATTCAATAACTTCATTTATTAATTGTGGATTTATTATTCTTTCTACTGTCATTTGAGGTGACAATACTACAACTC
>Ga0208500_1000233_pt1 | contig 15730 bp, 13 predicted proteins | sample CryBogCBE17Sep08_FD_184568 | JGI IMG/M metagenome (GOLD analysis project Ga0208500, IMG submission 184568) | Freshwater microbial communities from Crystal Bog, Wisconsin, USA - CBE17Sep08 (SPAdes) | ecosystem: Environmental > Aquatic > Freshwater > Lake | place: Crystal Bog, Wisconsin, USA...
CGCCAGAATCAACGCGAGCATTGAGACTAACCACTTTGGCTTGAATGTCATTTTTTGCCTTTCTTAAAGCACCATTGGCCTTGTCAATCTTGGCCGTCAGCTCTGCTTCTTTTGCCCGAGCTTCTCCATTAAGTCGGTCAATTTCTGCTTGATCTTCAGCAACGCGCCGGTTATAACCTGTTTCATCTGCGACATAGTAACCTCCTAAAACAATCAACACAATTCCCACAACTTGGATAACCAAAGCGTGGGGTTTTAACATGGGCAAGAAACCCACTAAATAGCTAATTGCATACGCGCCAAATCCTAGAATTAGCGCAAATAAAGCCAAATAATGCAAAAGATGTGCAAAAAAATCAAACATTTTTAGTGCTATCCCTTGCGTGCGCCATTCTTTCGCGTTCTTCCTCATCCTCCAACACCGGCGGCCCCGATGGCGGCGGCGGGGGCACCCATGATTCATCAAACCTTGGGTTGGTAAACGTTGGCATAGCGCCGAATGCTTGGCCGCTTTGGGGCATTGCTTGGGGCATTCCATAGCAACCCCCCATCATGGGCATTTGTGGGCTTGTGGCCTGTTTTATAGCCCCAATTGTGCCCGCAACGCCGCCCGCCACTTTCTTGCCCGCCACACCCCCAATTGCGCCCACGATTAGCAAAACAATATCGTTTAGCATCTTGGTGTAGGCTTGATCGATGGGGGCCATTGCTTTGATCGGTTGCACCACAAAAGTAACCGAATACAAAAGCGCAACAACAATGAAAAATAGAATAGCGGTGATGGCCAACACCACGATGGCCCACACCCTTACCTCGATTTCGTCACTTGTTAACTTGTTCAACCTTTTTCTCCAACACCGGTGCAACTAAATATTCGGGGCACGTTTGGCTAAATTCGCACTTAGGGTGCACGCAATCCTTGTCATTAAAGTGATCGGGGTCTTGGCATAGATACCGGTATCTATCCTCGCAACCCGTCAACAACAATAACAACAAAAGATATTTCATTTGCTTTCGATCTTTGCAAGTGCTTTGTTAACCCTAATTTCCATGATCTTGATATCAATAAACATCCACGCCATGATTGGCAATAAAAATAGCAAAGTGGTCATTAGGCAAACGACCGTGATGATGTAGAAAGAGCGATCATCATCGCCCACACCCACGCTATCATCAGAAAAGTTACCGTTGTTATTATTATTCGATCCGTAACTTGATCCGCTTTTTGTCGTTTTAGCCATGCCGCTTTCCGTTTCTTATCCAATTCCGCCTTTCTTGCTAACGCCTGTTGATTGGCAATGTGGCCAACCATCTTATTCACACGGCTATACAAATCCTTCATCTCCTCCGGCACATGGTAAACCATGTATTCCCGCATTTCCTCATTTAACTTTTCCATTTGTAAGTTAGCAATAACCAACTTAATCGCAATGTCTTGCCCCTCCTCGCCCGAAACCGTTAACGCCAATTCTTCTTGCTCTTTTGCATAATTCTTTAGCCCGTTATAGGCGTGAAAGAATTTTGTTAGCGCATCGGCCACTTGGGCATAGATTTGGTTTTCATCAAACTCGACCGCTTTCTTTTTGGTCTTTTTAACAGGAGAAAATCCGATTTGAGTTTGTTGCTTTTGAGGTTTTTGTTGAACGCCAAATAGTTTTTTGAAAAACCCAAATATTCCTTGAGCATCTTTTTGTATGCCCTTGATATCACCCACAACTCCATCAATTTCTTTCTTGGCATCAACGACAAACTGCCGCCCCTCCTTGTACATTTCACAGGATTCTTTGACAAGCTTGAAGGCCGAAGTTGCCAGAGCGACAAGTGTGAATGGATCAATTTTTACAACCCAAAGAATTTATGGAAAAACGCACCCGCAACGCCGGGGCCAAGTAAAACTAATAGCATCACGCCATAGATCAAAAATTCGATCTTGGTCATGCGCCTCTCGCCATCTACCAAAGATTGCTCTATGCGCCTGTAACGCTCGTCACAAACCGCAACGTGGACGGCCAAATCTTGTTCTGTGTTGCTCATGTCTTTTGAATAAATGCTAATGCGTAATAAAGTGGATTGTTGGTGCCGCTAGATGTAACAACACCGCTAGATGCAAATCCGCCATTGTTTCCAACCGAATAGCTATTGCCCGCGCCAACGATAAATCGATCCCTTAGATCGGGTGTGCCGTTTGATCCGTTGCAAAGCACATAGCCGGTTGGGATTCCGCCGATTGAGCCGGACCACATGATGATCCCACCGGCGGGCACCGCGCTAACGGCGGGGCTTGTGCCAATGATTCCATACAAGTTATCCAATGTTTGAATAACATTGTTGTTGGCATCGGTTAACACAAATTTATATGAATATCCGCTTGTTAGCCAAATTTCATTGGCGGGGCGGCCATCCGTGCCTAACACAATTGGGTTGGTGTTGGCGGTGTTTCCGGTGTTATCGGTGTAGGTGTTTAGCGGTGTGCTTGTGCCCGCTTGGTAGGTGTAGATATAGCCACCGGCCAAAGGCACGTTAGGCGTGGTGCTTGATAGGAATTGAAAGCCATTTCCTACGGGTGAAAGATTAACGCTCATGGTTGTTTCCCTATTTCTGACAATAATGTCCTTTTGGCCCAATCGGTTTTAGCCGCCTTAGATTCCATTCCGGATGTTAATTTTCCGCCAATCATTTCGCCCAATCCCGCGCCACCACCGGCACCAACGGCCGTGCCAATTGGGCCAAATATTGATCCGGCGGTGCCACCGGCCGCGCCACCCACGGCGGTTGATCCCTTTTGAATCATAGCCGGTAATATCCCTCGTTTGATGGCGGATTGTGCTTGTGCGGCCGCGCCGATATACGATGGGTCGTAATCTAATATATGCCCACCCGCCTCCAAATCATCCAACTTTTGTAACAAATCGGGCCGATCTTTGAATAATATTTCCTCATTCGCTTTGTGTGCTTTTCTAAAATTGGAAACGTTTTTTTCATTCCATTTCTTTTTATTTGTCGATCCCTTTTCCATTAGATTTTCTAAATAATGGCCTTGCAAAACACTTTTTGCTTTTTGTGAATCGGCTTTTAATTCGGGCGGCACGCTATCCAATGTTTTGATAATGTGCCCAAATTGTTCCGAATCAAGATTAATCACATCATTGGCTATATTTTGAAACGGTGTTCGCCTATTGATAGGCGCATTTATATCGTAATCAAATAGCTTAGCAATCCCCTTTGGGTCTTCCAACGTTTCTTTTTTCAATTTCCAAAGATCACGCCCTTGTTTGTATGTATCCTCACCAGCGTGTTTCAAAACCGAATCATCGATTTGTTCTTTCACTTTTCCTAGCAAACTACTATTGTCTTTGTTCCAAATAGTATTTAGCCATTTGCGGAATTGTTCCGTGTTCTTAACCGTTAAGCCATCAGGATTTGTGTCTTTATACAATTGCAATTGATCTTTAATAGCTTTAACTAAATTTTGTTGATCTTTTGCATTGGCGGTGTTATTAAATTCACGATCATTCAATAACGTTTCAATATCCGCGGGATTTACAACCGGCAATCCACCGGATTTTTCATCCGCTTGTTTGTATAGGGTATTTGTTTGCTTATCAAACCATTCGTTGAATTTTTTGATTGGCGCATCAACGGTTTTGCCTTTTGATGTTAGGCTAGATTGATCATTGCCAATAACACTTGATCCGGTTTCTTTAATAAGATTGTTGTTGAAATCGGATAATTTTTGTCTTTCATTGGCCAAGTGTTCGTAAGCTTCTTTGCCCAACGGATGATCAATAAATTTGGATAGATTTGCATCAATAGCGGCATTAAGCGCATCGCCCGTCACGGCGCTTATCCGTTGTTCCTCGGGCGCAAAACCTAATCGTGTCAATACATCGGATTTGGCTTTAGCAATCTGTGGTTGCACGCCATTTGAAACCGGCGGTGATGCCACCGCATCCGGCATACTTGTTTGTGCGGTTAGCTTTTCTTGTGGCGCAATGTTTTCTATTGGTGCCGTAGTGGGCTTTGCCTGTGCCGTTGCCTGTGTTGTTGGTTGCGGTGCAAATTGTTGTGTATTTTGTAATGAAAGTGGTTGGGTTGTGGTTTCCTGTTGTGCAAAAATAGATTTGTTTTTTGCCTTTGCCTCACGGCTAACTTCCAACTCTTGCATCCACGGCTTAGTAGCCTTTGAAACGCCTTTAACACCCAATGGCGCGGCCAACATTAATCCATTGATTGCGGCTTGGATATCTTGCACCGGCACGCCCGTGCGCTTTGCTATCGCCTCCGCGCCTTCATTAATATGCGATCCAATGTAATCCATCACTTGTGATGGCAATGCCTGTTTGTATTCCGGTGTGCCCGCCATTCCGGTTAGCTTTCCAACCGGTTGGCTCAATGGTGCGGCAACACGATTGGCCGCCGCCTCGGTTTCCGCCGGTGTTAACAAGTTTTCAGGCCCACCGGTTACTTGATGGATTAAATGTGAAACACCGCTTAATGCGCGTGGTATGGCATAGCCAACGGTGCCCGCAACCATACTAGGCGCACCGGCAATAATATCGGCACCACTTGTAACCAAACCTTGCATTTTCTTTTTAAGATCAAATGCTTTTTGCAAGGCACCGCCAACCATTTCGTTGCCACGATCGGGTTGTTGTTGCGCCGATAAGCCCATAGCTTGTTTAACACTTGTGGGCGCTTTAATGCTTGCAACATCCGGATCAAAATCTAATGGATCAACATTTGAATTTGGATTGATTTGAATCGTTTTGCCATCGGGGCGGTGCAATCCGTGTTCCGCAAGCAATTGATCGCTTGCTTTGTTTACATCGGTTAATTCTTTGCCGGTTAATTCACGGTGCCTTTGTTTTAAAACATCTAGGCGTTGTTGCAATTCCGGATTCGTGCCGGTTTTAGGTTTGAATTTTTCAAAGAATGCAACATCTGGGTCTTGATCTAATACGGTTGTTGTCATTGAAATTCACCCCTTTCAATGCGTTTCATCATCTTTTGTTTGCGTTGCAATTCCTTAGCCTCATCCGGCGTTAAATCCCCAAATAGCTTTGCCCTTTCAAAATCCTTTTGCATCGGCGAAAGATTAGATTTATTAATGTTTTGCAACATAAAGTTTCTAATATCATAATTTGCATTGAATTCGGCACGGTAATTTTGTTCGTGGATTGGGCCGTTGTATGGGCCATGCTTGGCCATAAACGCCTTTAAACCCGCCGTGTAGGCGTGTGCCGCGGTGTTGGTTGCATAGGCACGATCCGCAATGCTTTTCAATGCCTTTGGATCAATATCGGTTGATCCGCTTATGTTATTTACGGTTTCGCGTGCCGCGTTGGTTGGTGCGCCAAATATTGATTCATTATTCAATTGTTGCATAGCCAAGTTTTTAGCTAATTCATTTAGGCTAGGATTTCCAACAAGTGATGTTTGCAAATTACGCACCACTTGGCCCAATTGGCTACCTGTGGCGGCACCAAGGTTTTCGTAAATCTTGCGAATGTTTTGATCGCTTTCGCTTGCCACTTTATCGGCCGCAATAGACGCATCTTTTCTAGCCATTCCCGCCTCATATCGCGCTTGTTGTTGCGTGTTTAATTGCGGAATTCCACCGGCCGCAATTGGCATATCCAATGCAATTTTTGGCATATCTTGCATATTGGGTTTTATAGCTGATGTATTTGGTAAACCTGTTGGGATTCCATTTCCACCTGATGGCAACATCATATCCGCGGGCAATGGGCCACCTTTGGGATTAGCCACATCGGCGGCCGGCGGGGGCGTTGTAGATGTGGCAATTTTTACCGGTGTTAATACACCGTTTTCGCCAACTTGATATTTGATATTGTTAACCTCAACAAACGATCCCGGCGCGGGATTAGTTTCCAACGATTGCGCCGGCCGATTAGGTTGAAACAATGATGTTGGTTGTATTGTTTGTTTGGTGCCTTGGCTAATTACGGTTGGTGCCAAATTAGCTTGTGCAAATTGTTGTGTGTTTTGGCCACGTTGCACAATGTTAGTTAATGCTTGCCCCAACGCCTCCGGCTTTTCATCAATCAAAGTATAAATTGGTCGTAAATGCGCCTCAACCGATGCCTTATCAATCCCACGGCCAACCAATCTTTCTTGTGCCGCAATCACCGCATCTTTAGCGGCTTTGACCGATTTTGGGTCTTTTGGATTGATGTTTTGAATATCTTTGTTGGGGATCAAGGCACCCAATTCGTCATTCATATGTTCGGCTTGGGTGCCGGTTAAATCATATTGTGCCTTGCGGGCCTCAATTTCCGCTTTCCGCGCCGCTTGTTCCGCAACGGTAATATTGGGTTGTTCTTTCCCGCGTTGTTCCCTAGATAGCGATTTGCTTCTTTCAATCTCTGATTCTTGCGTTGCTTGTTGTCTTTCTAATTCCAAGCGTGCTTTTTCCAATTGCAACGGGTTTAATTGTTGCGCTTGCTTATATTGTTGTAATTGTTGCATTGGCCCAAGAATATCGCTTAACGATGTTGATGGCGTTGTTCCATAATTAGTAAAAACCGGCATGATCTTTTCCTTAAGTCAAAAGCAAGGGTGCAGTTTTAGCTATGGTTTGCAATGTATTAGCTTGGTTTTGTGCGTTAGCAACTTGCACTCCGGCTTGTGATGCGGCCAATCCTGTTGTAACGTTTCCGTATGTATTTGCCAAATTTGCACCAACGGAACCTAGTTGATTCAATGATGTTTGACCAATTCCGGCTACGCCCGCCAAATTGCTATAAATATTGTTGCGTTGTGTTTGATAGTTGTTAAACGCATTTTGATACGCGCCTTGTGCGTAATTTTGTGTGTAAGTATTTAGCCCTTGCAATGTATTTCCGCTTAACAATCCACCGCCAACATTGGCCGCGTTTCGTGCTTGGCTTTGGCCTTGTTGTAATTGGAATGCGTAATTAGGGGCTAATTGTGCGGTTAAATCTTGGTTATTAAATTGATTCTGTAAATAAGGCAAATTATTCGTAATTGCTTGCGCCGCCGGTGTTCCTAAATTTTGGAATGGTTGTTGGGCGGCCGCATATTGGCTATAAAACCCGCCAATAGTATTTAAGGCATTTTGACCCGCGGCGGCTTGTGTTGCGGCGGCGCTTGTATTTCCCGAATTGACAATATTATTTGCAAGCAATGTTCCGCCTATTGTTGCACCCGCCGCTATTTGTGCGGCAGTTAATAATGGTGCGGTAGGCGTGGTAGTTGTTGTTGGTGCTGGTGTTGGTGTAGATGGTGGAGTTGCCGATGGTGTGGCGGCGGCGGCGGCGGCGGCCGCGGGCACAATTGGTGTTGATGGCGTATACCCAGTTGTTGTGTTAACTGGCGTGCTATTTGGTAAGCCCGTATTATTAACAATTGGACTTGTAGCATTTGGCGTTGTTGGCGCGGTTGATGTCACCGATGTTGATGTGGGAGAAACACCAACCATGTTGGTGAAAGGCACGGGTGTTGTTGTTGATGGCAAAGATGCCGTGCCGGTGCCCAATGATGATAGATTGGTTAGATCGCCCGGTTGGGGAGTGTTGATAAAGTTTGGATTTAAAACCGATTCGGGCAATTGTTGGGCGTTTGCCAAATCGCCTAATAATGTGCCGCCTGTTGGAGTTGTATTTGGAGTGCCCGGGGTTGATCCTGTTGGTGGTAAAACATCATCAAGATTACCTAATCCATTGCCGAATTTTGGATTTGTAGGACTTGCAGGTGCTGTTGTATCGGTTGGGGTTGTATTTGTTGGGGTTGTATCAGTTGGATTATCCGCGGGCGCATTGGGATTGATTCCCAAGCCACTTTTAACGGATTGCACCAATGGCGAATCGGGATTAAATCCCGCGTAAGACACGGCCGCACTAATCAATGCCGCACCATATTGGCCTTTGCTTGCCGCATCGGCGGCGTTATAAGCGGCGATATAGGGCACTAAAGCGGGGAATGCAACCGCCAAAGCGGGCACCGCGGCCGATGTTAATGCGCCCGTGCCACCGGCAAATCCGCCCGCACCAGCATTTACGCCAACGTTTTGCACATTGGCGGCGGTAACCGGCGCAATCGTGCCACTTTGATCGGTTTGTGCGGTGACTTGAATCATCCCATTCCCGCTAGGAATGTTGATTCCGGTGCCGTTTGGCCCTACTTGCACTTGATAATTTCCGGCGATTGGTGCGCCCGTTGTCTTGTTGATTAAGTTATAAGTGCCGGTATCCGCATCAAAGTTAACCGCCGCATTTCCGCTTATCAATGCTTGTGATAATTCCGGATTCGCTTGTTGCGCCGCACTAATCATATCGCTTGATGCTTGGCCATAGCTTGTGCCAACCGCGCCCGGTGCGGCCGATCCCACAAATTGCGGTGCGGCCATGCTAGAAAGTGATGTGCCCATATCGGTTGGTGTTGGTGCGGGTGTTGGTGTAGCCTGTGGTTGTGTTGCAATTCTTTGCATAGGTGCGGGTTGCGCCACCGCTTGCACTTGTTGGGGCGTAATATTCATCCCCGTTGCGGCACTAACAATGCTTGCAATTTGCGCGGGGTCTGTAATTCCAATCGATGCGGCCGCTTGCAAAATAGCCTGTTGGCCTTGGGGCGTGCCAATATTAGCGTTAATAAAATCGCTTGTGCCCGCCGGTAATCCGGCCATAGCATCTTGCACGGCGTTATTTATTGCGGTTGTTGTCATTATTCCCCCATTTATACATTGTAATACGGCACTTTAAAATGTTGCCCGTTTACCGTGATATTTATGAAACCAACCGGATGCGCGGGCAATGTGCCCGATCCCGTGGTTGCCGTGGTGCTAGGGGTAAAGTTCAACAAATTCAAAAAGAATTGTTGCCATGCCCGTGTAGGCCGATTCGATGCTTTATCCAAAAATTCACTTTGTGGATAAGGTTGTAATTGTGATGTGTTAGTGGTAATTGTCAATTTTCACCCCCACTTGCCTTTAAATTAGCGGAAACAATAACGGCTTTGACCGGATCGCTAACCACCACCTCAAACACCCGATCACGCGCTTGGCCCAATCGCCGCCAAATTGCGCGGTTTTGATACTTTCCGGTTTGGCCGATGCCGACCCAATGTTCCTTAGACCATGTTGAACCGCCATCATCTGACCAACGCAACATAGCTTGCGGGTTAGTGGTTGTTGTCTGTTGGCTAATTGCGCTTTGCGTGCCCAAAACAACGGTTTGTGTGGCCGGAATCGTTAGCGTGGCCGTTGGCGCAATGTAATAAGGTGATTGTATATAAAGAAATTGATTTTGGCTAAGGCCCGTTGTTCCCACACCGGGTTGAAATTGAATCTGAAATTCCTCGAAATACTGCCGTTGTAAATCCGAAACCAAATGCGGTGCGCGTCTTAGCCGCCTAATGTTATTTCCATCATCCGTGTAGTTGGTGTTGTCCAACTCATATATCTTTCCGTTGGCGTAATCACCCACCAACACCATATTTTGGAATACACACGAACAATTTCCACGGTGCCGCGTGTATTGTGATCCGGTGTAATAAAGCCATTTATACCATAGCCCCGTTGTGGAATCGAAAGCCCAAGTGATGTTAATTGTAGGAAACGAAACAACATAAACCTCATGGCCTTCCAATTGATAAGTCCACGCAACCGCATCCTCAATATACTGATTCACCAACGTGTTTTCCACCGCGTGCGTGCTTATTCTTTGCGGAATATAGCCATTCATTTGCATGATTTGGCCTTGGCCGCGTAGATTTCGGCTTACATAGGCAAAGCTATTGGCTAGGCGTGAAACACTATTTTGGGCAACAATTCCGTGTTGGGTGCTAGTGCCCGGTATGCGTTGGAATGGAAATGGGAACAATCCCGCATCCACCCACACCTCCGAGCTCGCTTCGCCCATTAAGTAAACCTCCCGATGATCCACAATCAACGCAACCAATTGATCCGGTGCGCCATCCTTGGATGCAAAAGATAATTGTTGCGATATGGGGCTTAGCGCATCCGATGCGCCAAATTGTTGGCTAGATGGGCGTGAATAAACAAAATAGTTATCAATCACATCCACCGTGGTGCCGCCGCTAAATGCCCCATCGGTGCTAGGCAACACCGTGAAATCTAGCGCATACATGGTTTCCGATCCAACCGTGGTGTTGCTACTTAGGGTGTAGGAATTGTATCCACCGCTAGGCGTGTTGATGGCGATAACCACCGAATCCACCGGCACGCTAGTGCCTTGAATGGTTTGCCCCAAATACAATGTTGATGTGGTTAACAATGTGCTATTGGTTGATCCCGATGCGGTTGATCCGGTAAAACTAGCCGTATTTAACGAATTCATCAATGTGGATGCAACCGTTTGCGATATGTTTAATGTCCACGTTGTGCCCGATCCGCCCGTGATCACCGTTTCTTGTGACACGCCAACACCGAATAGCACTTGCCCAATCGCTATGGTGCCGCTTTGAATATTAGAAACCGTTAGCGTTGTTCCCGATATCGATCCGGTAAAAATGGCCGTTGTAGGCGTTGAAATCCGCCATGAATAGCGATAAGACCCATCAACGATGTAGGCATACAAGCCATTATCAACAAGCCCCACACGGCCGCTTGCGCTATTTAAGATTCCCACAATCGTGGGCGTTAGATTGCTAGATAAAAGATACACATAGGCACCACAAACCGCAATAGCCTGTGATCCGCCGCTAAGTGTTCTAAGGCCACGGATTTCGGCACCGGCGGGCAACACCAATTGCGTGGTTAGCCCCGGCGTTGGGTATAGCGCAACAACTCCCCTGTCACCCGGTTGTTTAGTGGGATCGATTTCCGGATAGAAATTAATACACTCCTGCGCATCCTGATAGATGCTAGGTGCGGTGTAGCTTGCCCCAACAAAACCAAAGTCCGGCATTTTCTAGTCCTATCTAAAGAAGCCTCCGCTCAAAATCCAGCCCGCATCGCGTTGGCGTGATGTCAAGATCGCGTCTTGATAGGCGGAATTTTGCACGGGTTTCATGTTGGTGCGCTTGATTGTGCTTTTCCCCTGTGCGGCAAAGGCATTAATCATCTGTATTTGCGTTGCGCTTGCCTTTCCATATGCGGGCATTAATCTTTCCGCTAGGCACCATTCCAACGCCATTTCATAGCCTTGGGGCAATATGATCGGATCATTAATCGTCACATAATTGCTAAATAAAGTATCGCAAAATAAGTGCATTTCGCCTTGCGATGGGTTTGGCCATACAAAGATGTTTCCCAATGGATCACTTGGTTGGTAATAAACCGCCTTTGGCCAAGGGCCGTTTAGCGTCTTAAGCCCAATCATGTTGTAGTTTTCTAGATTCAACACGGCCACGGGGTAATCCAATCCGCCGTTGATAATGGGCACGCCATTGGAATTGGTGTTGATTCTAACGAATGATGAATTAATGCTTAGTGGGCGTTGATAGAAAGCATTGATTGTGGTGCTTGAAACATTTTGGCTAATGTTAAGCAAATAGGTGCCTAATTCGTTAACATTCCCGCCCGCACCGGTTGCAAAGCCATTGATCTTGGTGCCCGTGGTAATTCCGGTTCCGCTTAGTGTCATCCCAAGGGCTATTGCACCGCTTGTGATTGCGGTAACCGTTAACACGTTATTAGTAATCGATCCGGTAAAAGTAGCGCCAATTTCACCACCGGGGCCGATGGTGTATTGGGTTTGGCCGGGTGTGATCGGAAAAATGACCTCGGTTTTGTAATAAACCATCATTTGTTCGTTTGACCATTGATCGATCATTCGATTCATCATCACAAACGCGTCTTGTGCGGATGCCGCATCGGGCGTTTCACCGGCCGCCAATGCGCCAATATCCTTTAAAGCGGAGCTAATAATATCTATTGGCGCGGTCATGGTTTCTCCTCTTATGCGGGCACTACAACGTGACCATCATCGGCGGGTTTGGGTTGTTGCTCATTGCCTTGGCGTTGGATTTCTTCCATCGTCTGTGCAATTAATTCTTGATTACGTTGCAATGCAACAAAAATCGTGTTTACTTGTGGGATTGAAAGTTCTAGTTTCATAGCTTAGGTTTAAAGGTTTGTGGAAGCCAAGGAGGAACGGCTTTCACGGGTTGGTTGGATTGTTCCTCTAGCCGTGATTCTATTATGTTCTTTCCATCAAGCATAGATGCCGATTTGATCCAATCAATCACGTTTTGTTCCGTCACTTGATCATAAGGAATATCACCCTTTTCGGTGAAATACCAATTCCCCTCGGTGTCTACTTTGCCGTTGGAAACATAGTATTTGGCCGATGTGATTTGCCCATCATTATGCTCAACCTCTAAGATTTTCCAATCCATTATGCAACCCAAGGCAATTTAGGCGAAACCACAGTAGGATTGATCTGTGCGTTAATCATGCCATCCAATGCGGTCTGTGTTGCCGTTTGGTCAACGCCATTTTCATAAATCCAACTTAATACCTCTGCTTGTGTCAAATTGGCATAGGGTATGTATTGTTCATTAGGGTTGTAAACAATGTTGCAAGTGCTATAAATCCTTGCGGTATAGGGGACACCATTGTTTGTTTGGTCTGATGTTGCCACGCATTGCCAATGGGCGCAGAACACGCAATCAGGTTGTGGTGTTGTTGGATATGCGTCTAGCGCAGAAATTGTCCATACATAAGTGTTTGCCATTATTTACTTTCCAAGGTTGCGATACGTTGTTTAAGGGATTGAATTTCTTTAATCATCATTGGGACAAGTTTAGAATAATCGACTTGCATCATTTCATCAGGGTCTTTTGGTTTCATTACCGCATATGGCGCAACTTCAATTAACTCTTGTGCAATCATGCCGTATTCTTGATGACTATTGTCTGCTATCCAATCAAATGAACGCACTTTGATGCCATCAATGTTTCCTTGTGGCGCATCAACAATGTTTTCTTTTAATCGTTGGTCAGATGTGATGTTGTAGAGGACGGCAGAATTTCCATTATTTGTAATGGAGCCAATTTTTGTTGTGTTACTGTAAAAAGCAGCAAAACTAGCCGTATTATTAGCTTGAGAATCAATCAAACTAATTCCAGTTCCACCTGATGAACTTAGAAAAGATGTTGTTTGACGTGCACTTCCTACCGTACTTGTAGTCCCCACTAACAAGTTACCACTAGAGTCTATACGCATCCGTTCTGTGCCACCAGTTGAAAAGTTAATGGCGGGTGAAGTAGACAGCGCGTAATCAGTATCAAATCCAACTACGTTGCTTGAATCGTTTGTTTTGATGTATAGCGCAGGCTGATTGCTGCCGCTTGTATTTCGGAAATAAGCAAGCCCACCGTCAGCAGCTTTTTGCACTTGCAGCTTGTACGAAGGCGAACTCGTCCCAATACCCAAACCTGTGCTGGTCAGGCGCATTTGTTCTGTGGCGTTAACGTTAAAAGCTAGAGGGTGGTTTGAAGCAACGTTAATAAGTCCAACACTGCCAACTTGGTCAGCTTGAAAACGAATATCAACACTAGTTGATGTGGCTCGAAACAACCCTGCACCAGAAGTGCCTGAAACTTGAGAAACTGTGTAGCCAGCGGGCAACGACAATGCTGCGCCACCAACACCCAAGTTAGTACCATCAAAAACAAATGCAGACCCAGTAGCCAAAGCACTTGTACTTGTAGCGTATGCCACGCCATTCGTTGTTAAGCCACTTAATCCTGTTGATATTGGCAATCCTGTTGCGTTTGTCAATGTAACGCTAGATGGTGTACCTAATGTCGGTGTCACCAATGTGGGGCTTGTGGCCAATACAACCGCACCCGATCCTGTGGTGCTTGCCAACATGGTTGTTGTTACAGTGCCCGTATCACCCGTTGTGACAAAAGTGCCCGATACGGCGGGAACGGCAATCGTAAAGCTAGATGCGGTGTTTGGGCCACTAACGGCCACTTGACCGCCTGATGCCGCTTGAAAGACTAAATTTCCCATGATTTCCCCTTATGGCGCAATATAAATTGCGGAAACATACAACGCACCCGTGGATGGGTTATATTTTAACTTTGTTGATGATGTTGTGGCGGGATTATTTCCGCTTGAATTTGATACAAACACGGGATAATACGTTGCGTTGGTGCTTGTGTTATCCGTGATCGCAATATTCGTTGCATTTGTGGCCGTGGTTGCCGTTGTTGCGCTACTTGCATTTCCCGTTAAAGCGCCCACAAATGTGGTGCTAGTAACCGATACAAGCCCCGCAATCGTTGTGGCCGATGATCCCAACGAAATAGCCGTTGTCCCAACTATCACACTAGAATTGTTAAGTGCCGAATTGGGAATAGATGTTAGCCCCGCACCCGATCCGCTAAATTGTGTGGCCGTAAATACGCCCGTGCTAGGGTTAAATTGTAGCTTGGTGCTACTTGTGTATTCGGTTGTTAAGTTTCCCGCCGTCTGATTGGCAAATAACGGGTATCGCGTGCCGTTTGTTGTGGTGTCATCGGTGACTGTTGCGTAGGCCGTTGGTGATACCCAACTAGGCGCACTTGATCCGTTGGATTGTAAGACTTGGCCACTTGTGCCCGCCGCCGTGAATCCATAAGCCGTGCCCGTTCCGTAAGCAACCGCGCCCGCCGTGGGTGTTGCCGTGCCGTTTGTGCCGCCATTCGTTATAGCCACTTGGCCAACAATGTTGCCCGCTTGAACCGACAAATTGCTTTTGTTGACGTAGATTTGACCGCTAGAGTTTACATAGGAAACTGTGCCGATCTTGACCGCATAGCCCGTTGGCGGTATGGTGTTTTGATAATAGCCCGCCGAATAAGGCGATAAATAAAGTGTGTCACCAACTGTATAAGTGCCCGTGTTAACACCCGATACAACCCCAATAGTGGTCACATAGCCCGCCGTGCCCGTTGGAATAGCCTGATTTGCCAATCCAATCACGTTGGCCGTGGTTAGGCTATTGGCAATGGCCAAAGCCACGCAAGGATAAATAAATCCGCTAGATGTGCTAGTGATGTAAACGGGTTGGCCAACATTGATTGTTGATCCCGTGTTGTTGTAAACCTTTAATTGAATTTCTTGCCCAATGTGCAATTCATTATTAGTTACGCCGTTGTAATAAGCCAAGGCATCTTGCGCTTGGTCATAAAACAATTCGCCCTGTGCGTAGCTAGGCAAAGATGATTGGGGCGTTAAAGTGGCGTAATTAGAAACCGTTGGATTTGCTAGGCTTGCGCCCGTTGCCAATGCTAAAACCGATCCCGATCCACTTGTTGAATAAGATGATCCCCACGCCGATCCCGTTGAATTGGGTATTCCCGATGCGGGATAAACCATAGGCGCGGTATTGGTGATCGTCACCGCACTTGATCCGTTATAGTTTGTGCCGCTTAGATTTGATCCAATCGTTAAAGCAAATAGATTTCCACCCAAAGCCACGCCCGAAATTGTGGAATTGGCCAATTGTGCGTTGGTGATCGTGCCACTTAGCGCGGTTGTGGGGATCGTTGTGGCCGCCGTCATAGCGCCCGTGCCGTTTCCGTAAACATACCCCGTTAGCGTTGTTGCCCCCGTGCCCCCATAGGCCACCGCTATGGTGCTTGCATTCCAAGTGCCCGCCGTTAGCGTGCCAACACCCGTTATTCCCGTATAAGACCCGCTAATTAGGCTAGATGAAATCGTGCCACTTGTGATTTGTGATGCGGCAATAGCAATATTCTGTGATGTTGCGCTAGTGATTTGGCCTTGGGCGTT
>Ga0208500_1000240_pt1 | contig 15454 bp, 5 predicted proteins | sample CryBogCBE17Sep08_FD_184568 | JGI IMG/M metagenome (GOLD analysis project Ga0208500, IMG submission 184568) | Freshwater microbial communities from Crystal Bog, Wisconsin, USA - CBE17Sep08 (SPAdes) | ecosystem: Environmental > Aquatic > Freshwater > Lake | place: Crystal Bog, Wisconsin, USA...
CAGAATTTGCAGTACCAAATGCAGCATTGGCTTGAATGAATGCTGGCTGAGCATATATGCCTGCATTGTTAGCTGCATTGAAGGCTGCATTGGCATATAATGCTGCAGAGTTTGCTTGAGCAAAAGCAGCCATCGAATAAGTACCAATACCAGAATTAGCTACAGCGTAAGCCGCATTTGCCTGAATGAATGCAGAATTTGCTTCGTTGAATGCACCGTTAGCATACAAGGCCGCAGAGTTTGCGGTACCAAATGATGAGTTGGCTTCTGTGAATGCACCGTTAGCATATACTGATGCACTATTAGCGGTAGTTGATGCTGAATTGGCTTGTGCAAAAGCACCGTTAGCATATGATGCAGCTGAGTTAGCCGTACCAAAAGCAGAGTTTGCTTCACTAAATGCACCATTGGCATATGTTGCAGCTGAGTTAGCGGTACCAAATGAAGCATTAGCTTGTATGAATGCACCATTAGCATACACAGCTGCACTATTTGCTGTACCAAAAGATGCATTGGCCTCAGCGAATGCACCGTTAGCATATACTGATGCAGAATTAGCCGTAATAAATGCTGAATTGGCTTCTATGAAAGCGCCATTAGCATATAGTGCTGCGGAGTTTGCAGTGCCAAATGCAGAGTTAGCCTCAGAGAAAGCACCGTTAGCATAAATTGCAGCTGAGTTGGCAGTACCAAAAGCAGAGTTAGCTTGAACAAAAGCTGCATTCGCATATTGTGCAGCTGAGTTGGCAGTACCAAATGCTGAGTTGGATTCATTGAAAGCACCATTAGCATAAACAGATGCTGAGTTAGCTGTACCAAATGCAGCATTAGTGTAAGCTAATAAGTCATATCCATTAATATTAGCAGATGCAGCCTCAATTGTTCCTACTTTTAATATTTCGTAATTTGTATTGGCATCAAAATTAACTGTTGTAGTAGGTTCAGTTGCAACATTACTGAATAGTTTCCATTTATTATCATTATAATCACGAACGAAACCAGTATGTTGGTACATTGAAGGACCACCAGCATGTCCGGATCCAATAAAGTGTCCAACAAAACCAATGTCAACTGCATTTCCTGTATTGTTAGCAGCCAAATAAATCAATGGATTGCTAACTGTTAATGTATTTGCATTATATGTATTGGCTGATCCTGATATGTTCAGGTTACCCGTTAATGTTAAATCACCACCAACAACAACTGAACCTGTTGTGTTTACAGATAAACCGGCACCTGTATTAACATATAAAGTTCCTGTCATTGTTCCGCCGGCTTTTGGTAAAGCATTATTGGCGGTTACAAAAGATGCATTTGCTTGTGTGAATGCACCATTAGCATATACACCAGCCGAATTTGCTGCTGAGAAAGCACTATTAGAATATAAACCAGCAGAGTTTGCAGCTGCATACGCTGAATTGGCTTCTACAAAAGCACCGTTAGCATATAGTGAGGCACCTGCTGCATTGTTAGTTACTGTGTTTGCTTGTGCATAGGCTGAATTGGCATATTGAGAAGCTCCGGCCGCATCATATGTTGCTATTAAAGCTTGACTGTATGCTGTGTTTGCAGCTCCAAATGCACCGTTTGCATATATTCCGGCAGAATTAGCAGTTGTTCTGGCCACAGCATCAATGGCAGCACCGCCACTAATTGTATTTGCAAATTGATATGCAGCGTTAGCTTGTGCAAATGCTGAATTGGCTTCCGTAAATGCACCATTAGCATACTGTGATGCACCAGCTGCATTGCTTGTAGCAGTATTGGCTTGACTATATGCTGAATTAGCATACTGAGAAGCACTAGCGGCATTATTAGTTGCCGTATTTGCTTGACTGTATCCAGAGTTGGCGTATGAACCTGCACTTAAAGCATCACCTAGTGCTGTATTTGCTTGAGTGTATGCTGAATTGGCATATTGCGAAGCACTAGCTGCATTATTAGTTGCCGTATTTGCCTGTGTGTAGGCTGAGTTAGCATAACTTCCGGTTGTATTCTGACTCTGATATGCTGAATTGGCTTCTATGAAAGCACTATTGGCAGTTAAACTTGCTGCGTTAGCTATTGCAGATATTGATGAAACATTTAACGTACTACCATCACTATTCGTAATGTTTAGTGAACCGCCTGTACCTCCTAGTGTTACACCACCAAGGTTTATGGAACCTGGTCCAACAAACAATGAATGCCAAACATTATTTTCACTACCTAAATAATAAGTATTTGTTAATGTCGGTATAATATTTCCAGACATCAACAAATCACCTGTCATGGTATCACCAGACTTTGATACTCTAGTATTGGAATTGTCGTAAGCTTCTTGTGCTAAAATATTTGCTGAGTTTGCTTTACTAAATGCTGAATTGGCATATTGTGCAGCTGAATTAGCAGTACCAAAAGAGGAGTTAGCTTCTACAAAAGCTGCATTGGCATATTGTGATGCACCTGATGCATTGTATATTGCCGTATTTGCTTGAGCAAATGCTGAATTTGCATATGATGATGCACTACTAGCATTACCAATTGCTGTATTTGCTTGAGTGTAAGCAGAATTTGATTGAGTGAATGCTGAATTCGCTTCGGTAAAAGCACCATTCGCATTTAAGAATGCACTATTTGCTTGTGCGAATGCCGCAGTTGCATATGAACCAGAAGACAAGTTGGCAGCTGCATAAGCTGCATTCGCCTCAGCAAAAGCTGCATTGGCATATAATGAAGCACCTGCCGCATTATTGGTTGCAGTATTTGCCTGTGCATAAGCCGAATTGGCATAAGAACCTGTAGTATTTTGGCTAGCATAAGATGCATTGGCTTTTGTGAATGCAGAGTTTGCTTCAATGAAAGATGCATTAGCATATTGTGCTGCTGAAGATGCCTGATCCGATATGCTAGAAATTTCAGAACTAAGAATACCTACTGCAACACCTACGGTATTTGCTTGTGTAAAGGCTGCATTAGCTTCTATGAATGCACCGTTGGCATATAACGAAGCACCAGCAGCATTGTTTATTGCAGTATTCGCTTGAGTATATGCTGAGTTTGCATAACTACCAGTTGTATTTTGTGATTGGTATGCTGCATTAGCTTGTATGAAAGCACCGTTAGCATATACAGCACCACTAGATGCATAACCAGAAGCAACGTTAGCCTGATTATATGCCGAGTTAGCATATTGTCCTGTTGTATTCTGACTGTTATATGCAGCATTGGCTTGTGCATAGGCTGAATTGGCATATTGACCAGCAGTGATTGCCTCACTTACCGCTATATTAGCCTGAATAAAAGCACCGTTCGCATATATTCCTGCAGAGCTTGACTGTCCGTATGAAGCATTTGCCTGCAAGAAGGCTGCGTTAGCATAGAGTGCAGCTGAGTTAGCTGTACCGAAAGCCGCATTTGATTGTGTATATGAAAGATTGGCGTAATATGCGGCTGAATTGGATTGAGCATAAGCTGCATTGGCTGCATAATAAGAACCGTTGGCTTGTATTGTAGCACCATATGCTGATATAGATGCAGAGTTGGCAGTACTATAAGCAAAACTTGAATATATGGCTGTTGAGTTTGCCAAAGTATATGCAGAATTTGCCTGAACAAAAGCAGCATTAGCATACTGTGCTGCTGAGTTGGCTTCATAATTCGGTGTATTAGCTGCTAAGAAAGCTGCATTTGCTTGTGCATATGCGGAATTTGCCATATTAAATATGGCATTAACTGCTACACTTGAACCTGCTGAGTTGGCTGCATTGAATGCCTGTTGTGCTAATGATAATGCAGAGTTAGCTCCTGTGTATGCTGAATTCGCTTCTGAGAAAGCACCGTTTGCATAGTAAGATGCTGAAGTTGCTTGGTCTGATATACCAGAAAGTTCAGAACTAAGAATACCTACTATAACACCAACATTATTGGCTTGAATGAAAGCTGCATTTGCTTCTGAGAAAGCACCGTTTGCATATATTGCGGCTGAGTTAGCTGTAACAAAAGCACCGTTGGCTTGATTGAATGCTGGTTGAGCATACAATCCTGCGTTGTTGGCTTGTGCAAAGGCTGCGTTAGCATATAGTGCTGCAGAATTAGCTGTGCCAAATGAAGCGTTTGCATATGAACCTGCACTTAAAGCATTGCCTAACGCTGTATTTGCTTGAGTGTAGGATGAATTGGCATATTGAAATGCACCATTTGCAGTAACAAAAGCGGCATTGGCTTCCGCAAATGCTCCGTTAGCATAAACAGATGCTGAGTTAGCAACAGTATACGATGAATTTGCCTGTGTAAATGCAGAACTAATACTATTGTTTTGTGTATTGTTTACACCAGTCTGTGAATTTGCCGATGTATAAGCAGCATTAGCAGTTGCAAAAGCTGAATTGGCATATGAAGCTGCAGAATTAGCTGTACCAAAAGAAGCATTGGCTTCTGCGAATGCTCCGTTAGCATATGTACTAGCAGAGTTGGCAATTCCAAATGATGCATTTGCTTCGGCAAAAGAAGCATTAGCGTATGATGCAGCACTATTGGCTTGGCCATATGCACCTGAGGCATAGTTTAATAAATTTACACCATTGATATTTGCTGTTGCGGCTTCAATTGTACCAACTTTTAATGTGTCATATGTTGTATTGACATCAAAATTAACAGTTGTGGTCGGTTCATTAACTACATTACTGAATAATTTCCACTTAGCATCATTGTAATCACGTACAAGACCAGTGTGTTGGTAACCTGTTGGACCTTGAATGAAGTGTCCAACAATACCGATATCAACAGCATTACCGCTATTATTTGCGGCCAAATAAATCATAGGATCAGTTACCGATAATGTGTTAGCATTATAAGTGTTTGCTGTTCCTGAAATATTTAAATTACCAGTTAAAGTTATATTGCCACCAACAACAATAGAACCTGCAACATTCAAAGAGTTTGCAGAAGTATCACTAATGGATACTGGTCCAGTTATTGTGCCACCTGAACTGTTGAACTTTGTATTTGCAGTATTGTATGCGCCTTGTGCTAATACGTTGGCAGTATTTGCCATTCCATATGCAGAATTTGCTTGAGCAAATGCTCCATTAGCTTGATTGAATGCTGGTTGTGCATAGTAACCAGCATTATTGGCCTGAGCAAAAGCTGCATTTGCATATATTGCGGCTGAGTTGGCTGTACCAAACGCAGCATTGGCCTCTAAGAATGCACTATTAGCATTGATGTAAGCCGCATTGGCTTCAGCGAATGCTCCGTTGGCATAAACAGCTGCTGAATTGGCTTCGGTAAATGCAGTATTGGCCTGTAAGAAACCAGCATTTGAATATGCATATGGCGCAGATGCAGTATATTGTTTTGTTCCATCTGCAAAAATACCAGGTCCTGTTGCGCCTGAACCTGATACAGTAAATGTTCCGCCTTGTGCATTGGTAATAACTAAATTACCATTTACACTTTGAAAAGATACATTACCAAAAGATATGTTTGGTGATGATGATGTGCCTGATACATTTAATGTTGCACCAGATGTGGTAGATAATGATATGTTTGCACCATCATAACCAATTGTTGCACCACCCAAGTCAATTGTTTGACCAGTAATATAAAGTTTATTGAATCTTTGTGTTGGACTACCTAGGTTGTATATACCGTTACCTTGAGGTATAACATTTTGTGTAATTAACTGTGCATTAACATTCAATGTACCAGTAATAGTATCACCGGTTTTTAATACTGTACTATATGCTCTTGTATTAGCAATGTTGGCTTGATTGTAAGCAGAATTGGCTTCAACAAAAGCACCGTTTGCAGTTGTGAATGCGGCATTTGCTTCAGCAAAAGCACCAAAAGCATATATTAATGAATTGTTGGCTTGGTTATAAGATACATTAGAAGCATTATAAGCTGCATTAGCCGCTATGTATGCATTGTTAGAAGCAACAATGGCTGCATTTGCCTGACTATAAACTGAATTTGATAAAGCTAATGAAGCATTAGCTTGTTGGAAAGCATATGATGATGCTTGATATCCAGTTTCTGCCAGTAAGTAAGCATCATTTGCGTGTGTAAATGCAGCTGCAGCCTGTGTTGTTTGTAAACTTGGACCAGCAACAGCTGTAACTTGGTTTGCTGTGTTACCAATGTATAACGTATTTGATACGAATGAATATGCTAATTGACCATCTCTTAATATTAATGGTGATGAATTAGCATATGAACGTGTTATCTGTATTAGTGACATTAGAATGTTCCACCATCAACTTGACCAACTTGAGGAGTAACAAAGTCAAAACTTTGTGTTGATGCATTGTAAACCAAAACATCTCCATCTTGTATAGAATTTGTAACTTTTACATCAGTTAAACCTCTTAACGTTGATGCAGAACCCCCATAATTTATGGCTGTAACTCTAGGTTGTGGTGTACCAACACGCACATTAATTACTGATGGACTTGTGCTCATATTTTACCTTGTAACGGATGGAGATACTTCTACAATACCTTCCAGGATTCGTGTAACATTATTATTAGAGTCAATCAATATGGTGTCATAAACATAACGACCAGGACTGATATTGGCCGTTGTGGGTGCATTCAATGTTAGAGATATTGCGCCTGCTGTTGGATTTATAGATGTTGTGAAACTGGCTGTAACACTTGAGGAATAATAAGATTTTCTTATCTGGCTAGATACACTAAAATTTTGCAGATTGTAGGAGTTTCCATAAACATCATCTAATGCAATCGATGTATTGAAAGTTGTGCCTTGTTCTATGTAAAGATTGGTATAGGCTGCAGACATGATATCCTCTAATAATTATTATATAAGGATATTTATACGATTAGTTTATCTATTATTTGAATGCGTAGATATAAATTACACCATCGGCACCGTTGCCACCGGGTTGTGAAGTTCCATTTGGATAAGAACCACCGCCTCCACCTCCACCGCTGCCAGTATTGGTTGCTCCATTTGTACCAGATGTTACAGATGCTCCGCCTGCACTACCAACACCTCCGGTTCCGCCTATTGTGATACCGTTTACACGACCCCCTGAACGGAAATTATTTGTGTACACCGTATTGATATTGGTGCCAGAGTCACTAAGGTATGAACCATCCGGATCATCATTTGGATTATTGGTGTATGATCCGCCTGCACCACCACCGCCACCCAAATTATATGTTGTTCCACCTAAGGTTATAGCAAGACCTGCGCCACCAGTGGCACCGCCTGATGGAAGTGTTGCACCACCAAGTCCATTTCCACCAGTACCTATGCCTCCACCGCCACCATTAAGTCCGTTATCAGCTGCTGGAGCGCCGCCATTTCCATAAGTTGTCCATCCAGGTGCATATCCAATTGATGAAGTGCCTCCTGGAAAATAATAAATTGTTTCACCTGAACTTGTGTTGATGGAAAGGTGTTGTCCAGAACCATCAATTGAAGCATTTGTTCCACAAGAACCGCCACCACAACCACCAGATAAACCAACTTGTGCGCTCTGGCCTTGGTGTGAACCTCCGCCGCCACCGCCACCGTTTACATAGTATGTTGTTCCTGCAATGGTAATTGATGTACAACTTCCGCTTGTACCTTTGCCGCCTGTTGAATTGCCAGCTCCACCCGCACCAACAGAATATGTGATTGTTTGACCTGAAGATACTGAAATTGTTCCAGAAATTGCTGCAGCTCCTGCACCTCCACCACCGCCACCGTCCCAATATGGTTGCGTAGCATTACTTCCTCCACCACCGCCACCACCTATCATAAGAACTTGTATCTTAGTACAAAAATTAGGTACTGTAAAACTACCAGAACTACTTGTGGTTAAAGTGTATGTTGTTGGAGTGAAAGAAGATTTACCTCTCAAAGCACTCATGTCATTATATGATCCAGAACCGGAATACCCTGTTAATGTTCTGACTCTAGAATCATTTAAATCTAACCTACTTGGATTTGATATACCAAGTTCATCTTCAATGTTTCCCGATTTAGAATAGAAAGATACATTGTTGTATGGTATCGTCATTTTTTAGTTGTTTTTCTAGTATTTTTTGATTGCAATATCTCAACTTTATCATTTAATTCTTTGATAGCTTCAATCAATAATGGTACTAATTGTTCATATCGAACCGCTAATGTGCCATCGGATCTTTCAGCAACAACTTCTGGAAGAATTTCTTTAACTTCTTGAGCGAAAATACCTGCCTCACGGATGTTGGCATTCTTCTGATTATTTTCGACAGCAGTATCATTCCAATTGAAAGTGAAACCATTCAATTGTAAAACTTTAGCCAAAGCATCTGTTATTGGTACTACATTAGTTTTTAAATTCTTATCTGAACTATAATATGCAATAACGTCACCATTAGATTGCAACAAGTTACAAGTTATAGTATTAAATGTTGGATTACTAGATATACCTAAACCTGTTTGCAAAGTAACTCCAGTAACACCTGAAGCAGTTGCTGAGATACCTCCAGTGGTTGTTGATGTAATATAACCCTGACCTGTTACATAAGATTGTGTTGCATAATTATTATTTGACAAATATGATGATGTAATATAACCTTGACCTGTTACATAAGATTGTGTTGCATAATTATTAGTTGTCAAATATGATGCTGAAATATAATTACTTGGATTTGTTGCATTATATGGTGTAAATCCTAAAGCGCCCGTAATATCTCCAGAACTTACAGATATTGACGATCCAGTTTTTGCTGAACCACCAGAAAATGTTACAGATGTAATTGGTGTGGATGTACTGCCAGCAATCGATGTAATACGTCCAAATTGGTCAACAGTAACAGTCTCAACATATCCTGTTGAACTACCATATGTACCACTTGTTACACCAGTAGCGTTAACAGTAATCTTAGGTGTTGTACCTGAATTACTAACACTAATTGGATATGTGTATGCTGATGATCCTGCTGATGTATCTGCCGTGACTTGTGTTACTGTACCTACTGAAGAAGTACATGCAGTTGCTTGTGTAATTCTACCATAATTATCCACAACAAGACTTGTAACTACTCCAGAATATGTGGCAGCTGGATTTGGAGATAAAGGTACCATATCTAAGGTTGTTGTATAACCTTGACCACCAAAATTGACTACTGTACAAGCACTAACACGTCCTGATGTACCATTAATAGTTGTAATTAATGTATTAGCGAAACTGTATACGGCATTGGATTGAATAAATGAAGCATTTGCCTGTACAAAAGCACCATTAGCATATGTTGCAGCTGAGTTAGCAATCGCTGGTGGTGTATTTGCTTTGATGAAAGCGGCATTGGCCTGTGCAAAAGCACCATTAGCATAAACAGCGGAAGAATTTGCAGTACTATAAGCTACATTGGCTTGAACAAAAGAACCGTTTGCGGTACTATATGATGAACCAGTTTGTGTTAGTGTTGTATTTGTTAAAGCATATACTGCATTAGCTTGAATAAATGCACCGTTAGCTTGCAATGATGCCCAATTTGCTTGGTTATATGCGTTAAGAGCCTCAAGGAAAGCACTATTGGCCTGTGTGTATGCTTGATTGGCAACACTAAAAGCAGAATTTGCATAAACACCAGTTGTATTTTGGCTACTATAAGCACTATTGGCTTGTGTAAATACAGACTGTGAGTATGTGTATACAGTATTAACAGCATTAGATGATGCTACCGATAATGTACTGATTGCAGATATGTTATTTGAAACATTATTTGTTGTTAAAATCTGGTAATAATTATTTGGGAAATTAACATCTCTTAGGTCCCAAATAGTATTTGCATCATTCCAACGTAGTATTGCATTGGCTGATGTGCCACGATTTACAGCAAATGTAGATGATACACCATCAGCAGTACCTGTTGCAGCTCTTAGTGTGAAAGAATTTGAATCTGTTACAGTACCACCAGACAAAACAAGTGCTTGGTCAACGGTTAGTGTACTAGTAATGTGAACTGGTCCTGTAATTGTACCGCCAGTATTTGCATTCAAAGAATTATTTGCTCTTGTGTATGCAGCATTGGCCTGTATAAAGGCGGCATTGGCTTGTACATAAGAAGAATTTGCATAAGAACCGGTTGTGTTTTGGCTTCCATATGCTGCATTTGCTTGAGTGAACGCACCATTGGAATTTAAGAATGCTGAATTGGCATATGAACCTGCAGCAAATACATTGTTAGCGGTATTGAAAGCTGCATTGGCCTCATTGAAAGAACCTACAGCAACAATAGTTGCCGTATTAGCCTGACTCCAAGCATATTGAACTTCATACAATGCCAAGTTAGCAGCTGCAAACGAAGCACTTAAATAACTATTGTATAGGTTGGTTACAGTTATTGTATTGGCATTAACAATATTCAATGCGGTGTTGCCAAGAATCGATGTATTACCACCAATTGTTGCATTGTTACTTACGATAAGACCTGTTCCTGATCCAGAAGCAAGCAATAGACCACCAATGTTAGCTTGTCCTGAGTTGACTAGGCCTAATACTGTGTTGGTAAAATATACCTGTTGGCCAACTTGTAAGTTATTTTGAACATACGCAGAAGAACCGATACCTTGAACTAACAATTGACCAGCAAAAACAGCATTGTTTGCTACTTGTAAACCTAATGTTGGGTCATTCAAGTACAAAGTACCTGTAGGTTTAACATAGTTGTTTGCTGCTATGTCATTGTTTTCTTTTGCCAATGCATTGGTTGATACCACCCAATCGGCAAAAGTATTGGCATAACTTATTATTGATACTGTATTGGCCATTTATTCTTTCCAACCTATTTGTTATTAGATTATTTATTCATCTTGGTTAAAATGGTATTTAAAGTTGCCTTCAAATCATTCAAATCTTCTTTCAAAGATTTAACTTCTTCTTCCATATCTTTACGTTTTTTATACTCAAGATAAGCGGCATAGTTGGTATTCAACAATGCCTTGCTGTTAGTATCTTTAACAAGATGCGGATGGTCTTTTACTTTAACTAATTCCATATTATGCCGTTGCAACTACACGAAGGTTTTTAATTTCAGGAACTATAGCTGGATTACTTGAGTACATAACAATCTTAATTGCAAAGATATTAAAGTTTTTGTATTGTGAACCAGAAATCTGGTCGTTATACGTAATGTTTAATTTCTGATATGTATCAGTAGTAAAGTCTGTAGGACCTGTATATACTACACCAGCTGCTGAACTCAATATTTGATTCATCAATTGATATGAATTGTTATCAAAGTTGTTTGTATCGTATGAGTTCATGACTTTACAATACACTTCAATCTTAGTTCCTGGTTGACGATTTACATCAAGGTAAACTGTTAGACCAGTTGACAACATGTTTACATCTAATGTAACACGGCGAGTAATGTATTTTGCTGCAGCACCACCATTGTAGAAACCTGGTAATAGTTCTGAAGTTGTATTTGCAGCGTAGTATGGTGTAATTATGTTTTGAATCAATCTAGTACTGAGTCTTTCCAAGTCCAAGATTGGAGATGTATAACGGTCCAAGTTAGTCATCGTTGGAGAAATTACAATATCACCAGCATTAATTTGTTGTTGTCTAGTGTTGAAATTATAATTTTGACCTGTGTAGATGTTTGTTGGTCCGTAAGTTACACCTGAAGGACTCTTAGTTGTCATTTGATATGATATAGAATCAAACGTATTGAATGTCAATTCTTGTGTACGCAATTCTAATGTATCAAATAATATTGTGTCTGATGAACTGGACTTGATATCAAATGATGCAGTACCACCAGCAAAATCACAGATGTTAATATTGAAACACAACTGTTCACCAACAGCAGGTACCCAAGTCTGAGAGTTTTGAGACTTGAATAACACGCCACCATAAGTTACTTGTGATATCTCAGTTGATGTTCCAAATTTAGATTCGCCTGTTTTGGAAGCATAAACTTGATATTGATTTGATTCTGCAGCAACCATCAAAGAGTATTGTCCTGGTGCCAAGTAAATTGGATACTTAAACTCGAATGTAGTTACAGGTCCAATTTGAGTTGTTTGTGAATTAACATCAGGAACATTAACATCAGATGGATTCAAATATACAATTGAATCTGGAACGTTATTCACAGCATCTGGATATCCATTTACTGTTGGACGAATACGAATATTTACTGGTATTGTTGGGTCTTTTGTTACAAAATAAACTCCAACATCTGACAAGAATATACCATTTGGAAACTTATTAGAGTCAACAAAGAAGTTTTGTGATAGTGGATCACCACCGCCTTGAGCACAAGTTACACTAGAAGCATAGGCTTCAGCAGTACTAAATTGCTTGAAGTTTGCATTGATGTAGTTGTTTGCTGATGTGCTAGCATTTGTTCCCGCTGTATTGATTGCGTTGAACATATCTTGAATGATAACAGTATTTGATTTACTATTTCCACTAGCAATATAATCATTTACACCATACTGAATAACTGCCAAGACTTGGTCACCAGTAGGTAAAGAACCTGTATTGTTGACCAACAATTGCCAAATTTCTGGGTATGCAGTACCAATTGTACTTGCAATACCGTTTGCTAGATTAGATGCAGCATTTGCACCATAAACTTGTGCATAACAATTCTGAGCAAACGCAGTACCATAAGAGATAACGTGGCTTACATTAGCATAGTATTCTGAATTTGTTGTAACACCATTAACTGTTGTATTCTGTACAGTTGTAGATCCTGGTGTATAAATTCCAGCAGCAACAGGGTATGCTGTAGTTGTTGTTGCACTAGAAGGAACAGAACCAGAAGGCAATGGTTGTGTTACATTAGTTGTTGTATTGTTTGTTTGTTTCTGTACAACTGTTGGTGGTTTAGTAGATACAATTGTTGTCTGTACTGTACTCAAAGTTCCAGTAGAAACAAATGGTGTTACTGCATATGTTGATGATTGTTTAGGATTCAATAGGTTATCACTAAACTCAATGTTCAATGTACCTGTTGGGAACTTCAACAATGGATCAGTACCACCAGGAATTGTTAATGTACCTGAAATTGTACCGTTAACATTAGTTATTAATGGTGCACCTTGGAAGGTAGAACTAATATTAGTTGATGATTGGTCTGGAGTTACATATGAATCAACAACAGTACCGTTTATGAATGTGTGTATAGTAGCACCAGGTGCCAAACCTTTAACAGTAAACTTAACAGGAATACTTCTAGCATAAGGAACAATAGATGTAGAAATAACTTGTGTTGTCGTTGAGACTTGAATATTTCCACCACTAGTTGCACCATTCAAACCTTTAGCAGCAATTGCTTGTGTAATAGCCTGTGTATCTCTAGAGATTTGTTCTTGATTGTTAACACTAACTGGGTTTTGGCCACTCCAGTTAATCTGCCAATCATTCCATTGTGTACCGTTACCAGTACCATTCACGGCAGCAATCCATGCAGCTTGGTCTTCATTGACAATCGTAACTGCTGGTTGTGTTTTTGTATCCATCCATGTATCACTAGATGGTGTCAATGACACATCACCAACAAAACTTACAACATCAAATGGATTTACATTGATGATTTGTGTTGCAACGTTTTGAATGACCAAAGGTGTGGTTGTATATGAGAATGAAACAACATTATTACTCAAAGCCAATTTGTTATTGGTCTTTGGTGTTGCTGCTTGGAATGCATTCTGTGTTGTATCTACGGAATAATAACCATAGTTCTCATATGTTGGTGCAACAATACCAATAGATTTTGATGAGAATAATGGTCTAGCAAACTGATTTGTAAAATCGATAGACACAGAATAATCTGGATTACCAACATCACCAACACCATGGCCAGTAAAGTTATCGACCAAGTAACCATTCTTAAATAGAATGTTTGTACCTGTTGAATCTGTTACATCAGAACCTGTGATTTGATTTTCTGCTAATGACAATACGGCATAGTATTCCATATTAGAAATTCTCTTATCAAGAACCCCAATGTCTCTCATCGTATAACGTTTGAGTGTTGTTGGTGTATTCACAACATCAGTATTCTTAAACGTATATGCTGGATAACTTACAGTAAATAAAGTCAATGCATCAGGTATATCTGATGGTGGAATAGGATTAGTATAAGAACTAATACCACGAATAGTTTTGAACTGTCCGTTTTGATACAATGCAATCTTATCAATACGACTTAGATAGTATGAGTAGTATGCATATGCATCATGGAATGGTTGTGGCAATTGGAAGCCAACTAATCCAGTAGAATTATCTGTTCTGCGTGGCCTGAAATCTAAAACATCTCTTAGATTGTATGTTGTACCATACTGAGGTGATGTAAAGTTAGGTATAGAATTGTAATCTGGATAAGAATCAACGTCAAAGTATCCTGTTCCACCAGAGTGTGTGAAGTAATCGAATACAACCAATACATTTCCAATTGCACCACCTAATAGGTTGGTAATCTTACCGTGGTCATAGAATGTATCTCTTTGTCCGTTATCTAATCCAAAGTTACTGATAGCATTTACACAGATAGCCCAATGTGATGTATCAGAAACTGAATGGCCAACATTAGAATTTGTTGTTGAGTAGTAGTAATTGCCATCACCAGTATTATAAACAACATTGTAAATCTGATATGTTGTTGTATTAGACCAATTACCAATATAGGAACCTGTGTTACCCAATTCAATGATTTGGTCGAAGTTGTATATGTCTGAATAACCAATATCAATTGGTGTTCCATATGTATTGGCAGAGACAGTAACTGTTTGATTTGTCAATAGTGTTTTAGTTTTTCTAACATCACCAGTCACATCGATTGTGGCATATAATGTTCCTGCACCACTATAATTACCACCAATATTCAATGTAGCTGTAGGTGTGCCTGCAGAGTTATTGATTGTAATCGTTACGTTTGCTTGGTCCATTGGAATGAATTGACCAGCAGAATATGCACCACTAGATGATGTTACAATAACACCATAATTGATTTGTCTATCAGATGAAGCAACAATACCACCTGCGCCACCACCAACAAACGTTTCAGTTGTTCCGTTAGTTTGAATTGTAACAACACCAGAAGCAAAGTTACCCATATTTCCACCCAATGTGGAATAATATCTTCTTGTATTATAGTTAACTTGACTGACTGTTGATATATTTTTTTGTTCAAATGGGAATATCAAAGAATTGTATGTAGCGTCAACTAGATTAGTTTGTGATACCGTATTTGATGTGAATATTGGTGATGAATAATTATTACCAACACCAGGAACCATCAATGAAAGTACATTGGCAAAAGTTCCACTATTCAACTTAACATCAAACAAGAATGCTTTGTATGCTGTTGATGCATTGTTGCCACTATCATAATCGAAGTTTCTTACTCTTGCTCTACCAATAAGAGTATTGGTGTTTGCTGCATTAGCAGCCACGTTGTGCAATTCGACTTGAGAACCATGTTGGAAATCAATGAAACCACCAGAACCACCT
>Ga0208500_1000251_pt1 | contig 15064 bp, 38 predicted proteins | sample CryBogCBE17Sep08_FD_184568 | JGI IMG/M metagenome (GOLD analysis project Ga0208500, IMG submission 184568) | Freshwater microbial communities from Crystal Bog, Wisconsin, USA - CBE17Sep08 (SPAdes) | ecosystem: Environmental > Aquatic > Freshwater > Lake | place: Crystal Bog, Wisconsin, USA...
AAGAACTCCATGAGTTCTTTATATGCATCTTCAAGATCTTCAATCATCATACGCTCCTAATAAAAATATGACATAGCAAGATACTGCAAGTATCCACACTGCACTCAGCCCCAAGATAGCAATGAGCAACAAGTAGTTTAGTACTTCATTCATCATCTTCCTCCATAGCATCAATAATCAACTGTTGTTTCACCAACTCCAAGCATCCAAGTACTGTTGTCATGTAAAGCGTTTCATCGTACTTGTGGATTAGTTCTAGCAATTCTCCGACAAGACCCTCCGCTAATAAACCTTGATTAAGATTCATAAGACAACCCCACTGCAAGACCAAGCCATGCAAGTTCAATCCAAAAGTCACCTTCAATACTGAACGCCAATGCGGGCCATACAAAAACAGCACTTTGGTTAACGCGCATATAAATGTTCATTCGCCTTTCTCCTTTTTTACTTCTCTCCACTCCCCGCCTTCAATTGGTTGCCAACCATGCGTTTCGGTTAACACTTCGTTTTGATGCCACTGTTCAAGCACGGCTATGGTTTGGTTTTGGCTATCGTAGTTGTCGTAGTAATAATATTTTTTATCTACCCATCTGAGTTGGGTTGTTGGTGTTAATCTTCTATTCATGTGTTGCGCTCCTTCAGCTTGGCTTCTATTGCTTTGACCAAATCTCTTAGACTATCGCCTTCTTCCCAATCAATCTCATCCTCATCAGTCAAACTTACCCATTTACGCATCATCAACTCAGGCTCCCAATCAAATGGGTGTCCGCTTAATTTGTATGCTTCATGTCTCCACAGTTGAGCAAGTTTCTTTTGGTATTCGCAGTATGGGCAATCTTTCATGTGTTTTTCTCTTTTAATTTAGCGGGGTCGGTTGAAAATTTAACATCACCAGTGGCAACCCAATAACCCTCCCTGTAGCCTTCATAGTGAGCAAGCCATATTCCATTAAGGACATCTTCAGTCATATGATCAACTTCTTTTAATTTCATTTTTTCAACGTAAGCGTTCTTACGATTGGTTGCGTATTTTGCGGCATCTGTGTGAAGTAATTCTGCGGGTGTCATGTGTTGCGTTCCTTCAATTTAGCGTCTATTGCTTTAAACAAATCTCTTAAACTGTCGCCTTCTTCCCAATCAATATCATCTTCATCAGATAACCCTACCCATTCTTTAGGCTCACCCTGCACTTGCTTGGGTTGTTCTCTTAAACCATTTCCACAAATTGGACAATCAATTTTGAACCATGAATATTCTTCTTTAGTCATTAGATACTCCCATGTAATATTCGTTTCCTGCACTCATCCCTAACTTTAATCGGTATGTCTGGCGAAATCTCTGACCAGTCGCATCTGTAAATCACAAAGCCTTGGTGCGGTGCAAGTGACCAAATGCCTAGCGCAGTTACTGCCGAACAAACCACCGCCACCAGTACAAACTTAAATAGATCAGCCATTCTTATTTCCTTGCGTAGCTAGTATTTTTTAAATAAAATTTAGCGCATCTGCCTTCCACAATCGTCAAGGTTTTATCGGTTTTCATTTTGTCTTCTACCTTGGTAACTTCTTGTTTACATTCTTCTTGGTTTACGTATGGTGTTTCAACTGCAATCATCCCACAATCAACACCCCGACAGAAAAAAATAATAGCTAGATACATAACATCAGTCATACCAACTCCTTGATATAAGCCCCATGATTGCATACAGAATAACTGAATACAAAGCACAGAACACAACAATGTCTGTTGTCCAACTTGTTTCAATGCCAAGCATAGCTTTTTGCACCCAATCTTGATCGGGATCATGGCAATTTATTTTTGGATGATAGTTACTGCCAATTTTTACTTTACCTGTGTCGTAAGGTGTTATCTTTGGATTTAAGGTTGGCTTCCCATTAGTCTTATGATTATTTCTAAGTTTCGGTTCACCATTATTATTTCTATCCAACATAGTATTACCATTAGCCATATTGCTACTTTCATTTCTTCTCCTTTTACTCATTAGCACTCTCCATAAGAATCGCCCATTCCAGACTCGCAGTTAAGCGGTAATGTACTTGCCCAAGCTGGTCTGCTACGCATACATTCCTCAACATATTTACGTGCGTCTTCAGCCTCGTCCTTTGGCGCTATACAAGCTACCGCATCGTGGACAGTTAGTACAACTGGATACTTCTTTTTGATTAACAAGATCTGTTCAGCAATGACACATCTTGCGACCGCTTGGCATATATTCTCGACCACCTTGCCCCCGTACAACTTGACCATACCTTTGCGAGTTTTATATTGGTACTGTTGCTTTCCTTGCGAGTCAATAATCTTATGCAGTCCTTCATACCTTTGCCATAAGCCACTCGGTAAGATAAACCCCTTCTCCCTTGGATCAAACTTAACCGCGTCAACGACCCCAAAATCGGAGTAGCTTCCCGAAATAATGCCTTCGCAACATGTTTGCGCCTGCCTCCAAAGTTTAGGAATTTTCTCATACGTTGTTCTAAAGACCGATATGATCCTTTGACATTCATCAAGAGGCACATCTGCACCAAAACCTTTAAGTTGGGCTTGGAATTTAACTGCGCCCATTCCATACCCTGCCCCCAAAATGGTAGTTTTACCGACAAACCTTTCCTCTTTAGAAATGTCTTCGACTGGTTTTGCATAGATAGCAGAAGCCATGATTTTGTAAACATCTTCACCCTTTTCAAAAGCATCTAATAAATCTTGTTGCCCTGCGATCCACGCAACTGTTCGGGCCTCAATCTGTGATGAGTCACAATCTATAATTACATAACCAGTAGGCGGTTTAATCGCCATCTTCAGCTTGTTAGCGTTCTGCCCTCGGCTTGGTAAGTTTTGCAAGTTGATCTTATCGTCCCCACCCCATCGTCCGGTATGCGCCGCATAATACTTTATCGGTACTGGTAACGCTCCTCGTTGTCCAATCTCAATGAATCTTTGAGTCCTCGTCTCCTCAAGCGTAGACTTGTTGCCCAGTCTTGCGCCAACCAAAGCTTGTACTCGCAGATCAGGATGTTGCTCAAGAGCCTTGAACTCCTCATCGGTTTTCGCAAATGCCCATGCCTCTTTGCCTGTTCGTGCACTAATCTTCTTGGGAGGTTCAACGCCCAATTTAATTAGTAGTTCCGCAAACTTATCGTTACTCATCAGCGTATCCTTATCAGCTTCAGCAAGAGCCATCAGCCTTTCCTTCTTAAGCTTGACCGCTTCCAGGTGCTCGTGAAGCATTGGTAAATCAAGTTGTAGGATAGGGTTTATAAACATCTGGAGTGTCGCATCTATGACTTTCAATTCCTTTGTGGGGAACTCTTCCATCATCAGCTCAAAGATTTTCCTTGTCAACACCACATCGTTCTTACAGTATTCGCCGTAAACCTCAATAGCAATATTATCAAAGTCAATTCTTCGTTTGCCTTCTGCGGTCACCGCATCGTTGCCCTTGACACCAACATCGTAGCGTTCAGCTAAAGCTTTTAGACTGCCACCAGCCTCCACCCCATGCAGTGCCCGAGCCATGCACAGTGTGTCTAAATATCCTTTAGCTTTGATGCCAAATAAATGCGACATGATGAACCCATCAAACTGGGTGTTATGCGCCAACATAAAGGATGTTTTCCAATCATAGCCTTCTAAGAATTTCTTTGTCTGACTATAACTTCCACTAAACCATACTGGTTCATCGTCATCTTCTTGCACGCTCACGCCAATTACTTCGAATCGCTCATCACGCACATACTCCTCAGTAGTTTGGTGTTTAAAACCAAGTTGTATCTTGGAGTCGTAGTACGTCTCAAAGTCTATGGTTAGTATCTTCATCAGTAACGTACCTTTTGACCCGAGATATTCATTTTTGCTCTTTCAAATTGGCTTTTAACTTCTTCTAGTTCTTCCTCTTCTATTTCATCACGCATTAGTTCTTTAACAACTTTAGCGTCAAACTCCATGCGCCTTACTTTCTTTAGGGCAACATGGAGGGATGCCTTTTCCGGTTCGCTCATAACATCTCTAAATATTTCTTTGTACATGAATCCCCATCTGCCATTACCACCATCAAAGAATTCTTCGGGATGAGATTCCATACGCTCTATAAGTGTCTTAACACCAATGCTTAGTTCTTCGCTCATTTCTTCTCCTTAATACCAAATTGTTTTGCTACTGATTCCCAAAATGTAGGGTTCTGTTTTTGATCTTGTTGTATTGAATCCCATAAAGAATTTATTTGTGATGAAATCAGTGCAGGGTTTTGTTGTGCAGGGTTGTAATTGTGTACTAAATATGGGTTATCACTTTCAAGCTCAGTAGGTATATGGGGTTCGTACATCAAACCATTTAAGATTGATTGCTCCCAGTTTTCTCTCATCATCTTTTTATATGCCTCATTGAGTGCATCTCGTTCTGCATCAGTTAAAAACCATAGCAGTTGTGTAAAAGCGTCGTGCCTCTTGTAAATAACATTAGCCAAATATTTATTCAGGATATAGAACCTAGGTGGTTTATCTCCAGTTTGAATAAAATCTTCGGGATTTGTTTGCATCCTCTCACATAGCATCTTAACTGTGCTTGATATTTCTTCGCTCATTTCTTCTCCTTAATGCCGTAAATTTTTTCTATGTGTCTTACAAGCAATACTGGAAAGTTTGCTTCTATTTCGTTATCACTTAGTGCCCGTACATATCCTGTAATGTACATATACTCTTTTTCAATTTGCTCATCGGTTAATATTGATTGTTTTTTCTCGTTCATATTTCCCCCCTTAGTGCATCAAACGCTTCGCCCTTTACCAAAAACTTTTGTTTCAGGTTATCAGGGTTATCTTTTTTGGCTAATATCTTTTTGTCTACCAACTTCTTTATGCGTGCGTGGGTATTTGCTTGTGACGCGTAATCTTCAAACTCTTTTAGTATGCGCATGATAGTTACATCGCCCTTTTGCTTTTGAAGCAAAAGAATCTCGTTAATTAAAAGTATGTCTAAGTGATCTAGCCCTAACGCCAGTATCGTATGTATTTTGTTTGCTAACTCATTTATTGTCATTTGTTTCTCCTGATTGAATAATACTTGTACCTGTACTGCCTATATCTATAAAAGATAATCCCATCGTCCTCTAATTTTTTGACGAACCTTTGCGCATGCCGGTGACTTATACGCAGTAACCGAGCAACATCTTTTACATTGACCGCATACTTGCCTTCCAATATTTTGGTAAGCCTGATCGCAGTGCCATCCGTAGGTTTACTCCTCAACAACTTTATCTCCTATTAAGTGATAAAACGCACCGGGCTTACCTGAACCATGAATAGACAATGAATCCAATATCATTTTGAGCACGCCAAGTCCTGATCCATCCATCAAAATAGCAATACCACCATTCTTTTGGATTTGAGTTAAGTTGTGCATCTGTAAATCTGTTGCCTGTTTATTAAATGCCTTGCACTCAATACCTATGAATTGCCCTTTGTACAAACCAACTATATCGGGTACGCCGGACGATCCATAACCATGTGTGTTTGGCATAAAGAAATACACATCATAATCTTTAAGCAACTTTTTTACTTTGTCTTTTATTTTGCCTTCGGGTGTCATAGTAAGTATTTCTTTTCTAAGTACGCAATGACTGCAAGTGCATCGTAGTATTTAATGGATGTCTCACGCAAGTTGACTTGACATTTTTCTAACTCGGCTTTGTATTTATTACATGTGTCGACTACGCTATCGTGCAAAGCTTCAGCTTCTTTTAAACTTGCTTTTAACTCTTTGACTTCTGTATCACTAGAACCGAGCATAATTTGATACGTAGCTTTATCCAATTTGTTAACACCTGTTAACTTATATATGCCGTTGCGAACACGCTTGATCAAACCTTCTTTCTTTAATCTAAGCACGGGGTTGTATAAAGAATCAGGATTGATCTTTAATTTTTTGCTTAGTTCCATTACTTTAATCTCATCACCATGTTCTTTCATGGCTTTGATAATCCTATCTTCTATCGTTAATTTTTTTAGTTCAGTCATCATCTTCGCTCCTTAGTTAATTTACGTTGTTGTGCAATACTTCTTAGTTCTCGTAGTTCCTCGTATGAGAGATATACATGGAACGCATCTTTATGTACTCGTCTTCCTAAATGTTCTCCTACTATCGTTTGTGCATCGGCATCGCATAGCTTAAGCAAAGCTATACGCTCATCTATATAGCAAGGTATATTGTCAATAGACTTGTAGAGATTGAATGTATCGTGTGCACCATCATTGACATGAATAGCACTCCAATCTCCTTTGTCATTTTCCAAAATTACCATCGCTACACTAACTGGAATTTTTGGTGTCATGTATGTATTATATGGAACTGTTACACATTTTTCAAGGGTTATAGAAAATATTTTGATTTTATTTTCTAGGTGTTAACACCCAATATTCTGTGTCCGAAACTTGCAATCCGATTGTGGGTATGAGTGTGCCCCTGTCCGCTATGCGTAACATAGCAACATGTTGTTGTATCACATTAGGCAAAGCTGCCATATTCTGATATGTATTATGATTGGTATATTTGTCCATATTTTCATCAGTCTCAGATGCCTGTATCGTCTCATCGGGATTGATATACAAATGCACAAAGTTGTACTTGTTGTCCATGCGGAATATCATTTCCTTGTACGCAGGGATGCCTTTATCCATAACATCTTTCATGTATGGTGTTTGTGGATTGACACCCAACTCCTGCAATCGCATAGCTTCCAATATTATGTCCTTACGATTTAAGGTAAAGGATCTTTGAAATTCATTTTGTGCGTCAGTGATCCAACTATTGTGCGCATACAATAACCTCTTAGAATTTTTACTAGCTATCTCAATTGCACTATACGGTTTCACAAAGTCTTTCAACGCTTTGGCTATCTTGGATAGATCACGGGAATCGACTTCGTAATGTCCATCGTTCTCAGGACTAAACTTCTTATTGCGTATTAGTCTACTTTGCAAAGTGTATATATCGCATTGTTTCTGTGTGTCATATGTGGCTCTACTCAATACGCCTAGGGTGTTATGACGTTTTATAGAGTCGCCATCCTTAACTGGGAATCTACTGTCTTCAAATATAACCTTCTCTTCTAAGCAATATGCGTTAATAGGAAATCGGCTAACTTGTTGTCTTCTGAAATCAACCAATAGTTTACGTACCTGTGGGTGCTTTAGCCTATCAATGGATATTATGTTAATCATGCTACTTCCTCCTTAGTTTCGATTGGTTCTAGTTTATCTTTATTAAAATTTAATTCCATATGCACCTGTACATATGGGCCATCGGGAGGATCAGCCCCCCATGTGCTAGTTTCTATATCATCGGTGTCTTCTCCTATGCGAGCAAATGACGCGCTAAAATTTTCGTCAAAGTCTCTACCCATCTCAATCAGATTTAGGTATAAAGCTTCGCAGTCGCTATACCATTTCCAATCCTCCACATGAAAATGTAAATACTCAACATCATCTATTTTCTCTATATACATGTGTTCCAAAAAATGAGTCATCAAGTCATATTCCTCAGAAGTTTTCTTGAGCTTTAACAGTGACACAAATTTGTTAACATCTGTTAACACAAACGTAAAAGATACTTCGCTTCTATACCCCATACATAACTCCTTAAAACATTGCTAAGATTTGATCGACCTTCGCTTTCACATCACCACGCAAAGCATCATCCTTACGCAGATCATTAGCAGACACGCCAAGCATTGCGCTCTCAAGTTGCTTTCTTGCATGCTCTAACTTAGGATCATTAGTTACATTGAGCTTGGTTAGTAACTCGCATAAGTCAACTGCATTGTTTACCAATGAATCTCTAAAGATTTGCTTCTCGTCTCCGGATAGCTTAGTAGATATTCTTGTGAGACACTCATGCAATCGGTTCCAAACATCTGACATCGCATCGTTTAACTTGTTATCGTAAAACTGTTGGTACTGTAATTGCAATTCCTTCTTGTGTTCCTCGTTAACATCAATTCTGAAGTCCCCGATCTCGGGCACTGGTAAGAACACATACTTGAACTTAAACTTGTTATCAAGTGCGGATACATCGGGGTACTCATCGCTATTGAATAACTCGCCTAGTTGAAATGCGGATGCACTAACCAATGTAGGATAGACACGTTTGAAGTCTTCCACCATCTCCATGAATTGCGTTTCGTAGTCACCTAATGTGGCTTTGTAGTCAAAGAAATTCTTCATGGGTAACATGCGACTACCACCATCTGACCAAGGTAATGTTTGACTATAATGCCAAATGCGGGCACTGCTAACGAACTTTTGTAACTTATCAAGTTGCTCAGTCCCTGCCAATAATTTTTTATGATAGTTACCGGCTCTAGCTTTGGTATTCTTGGATGCGTCAATCTCCTCCGAGACTTGTTTATCCATCTTGCGACCTGTCCATACGGATATGTTTAAGTCAACTAACATTGCACTATTTTGTATCATGGTTACTCTCCTTATTTGTTAACATCTGTTAATAAAAGCATCATTGCATCTACCTCTTCTTTAGTTAGCTCTTTCCCTAAAGTCGTTACAGTACCGTCTTTATCCAACCGCAGTATTGAATACCTCGTGTTTAAAAACGGAAACTTGGTGCGTTGCACAGTCTGGTATTTAGGATACTTATCCCAATGCTCAAAACTGTACATACCCCTTGCATCAGCCCACGCCGGTAAGTATCGTTCACGCTTATCTGACATGGATAGTCTTACCTATCTCGCTTGTGATACGCTCAGTTGTGATACCCCACAATGTAGGGCATGTCCAACCTTCACCCCAAGACCCAACATAACCATCGGTTAAGATGATTGCACATTCAGGCTTTAGCTTGTGATCTCTAATGTAGTTTGGTATACACTGCGGATCAGTACCACCACCCCCTGCCGGTTTGGTTGTTGAAAGTAAGTTGTCCAAGTCATCACGCTCGTACTTCTCATGCGAACATACCTCAGTATCCCAGTAGATTAGATCAATACCTTCGGGCTTTGCTATCTCACAGATTTGTTTTAGCTCACCCAAGAACTGCCCGATCTCCTCAATACCGATTGAACCTGAAGTGTCGATACCAACTACGATACGACCGATAGCTTCACCGATTAGACTTGGCATGTAAACATCTTCACCTATCCACCTACGGCTAGGTCTTCTCCATGTGCTCTCATCTCTCTCAGCACATATTGATGTAACATACTCACGCAAAGCATCACGCCAATTCACCTTAGACTCTAGTGCATCGCTTATCTCTCTCGGTACATTTGCACTCATCTTACCGGCTAGGATCGCACCTTGTCTCAGTGCTTGGTCAATGTCTTTAGCGAGTTGTTCCTTCTCCTCGTTTGTCATCTCCTTTGCACCATCCCAGTCATGATCGTCAAAGCCTCCGCCTCCACCATCTTGCTCTACTGGTATGTCCTTGCCTTCTTGATTGTCCACAGTCTTCACACGCACCTTACCTTTTCTAGCTTGTTGCATCAAGTCTCTGAAAACTGCCCCTGCATCCATGTTGCGATACTTAAAGTCAAGTAGTCCACCATCAGGTAACACCACATGCCCTGCACCTTTATCGCCATCGACAATCATTAAGTTAATCACAAAGTCGCATGCCATATTAGCAAGTTGTTTGTGCTCATCATATAAGTGTCGCCATGTTGTCGTATGTCTAAATGCCTTATGTAAATTCTCATGCAATATAAGACCACGCAATTTGTTATCAGGTAGTTTGTCGATAAACGCTCTACCATACATGGTATCTCTACCATTCGTACACGCAGTAGGCACATCGTCCTCCACGCTTGTAGTACCGACCATGAATATGCCTGAGTACAAACAATACTTAGGGTCTTTCATAAGTCCAACATGAGTCTTTTGAACTCGTTGCTCTGCACTTAATTTAGTTGCCATGTGTCACCTCCAATTTGTTAACACCTGTTAATTAAAATAACCATTGATTGCTCAATGCCCAATTCTTAAAGTCTGCATTGCTAACACAGAACGCTTGCTTCTCGGGAGACTTCATCACGCTCGTTGCGAACAATGCTTGCCATTCCATGTCCATGCGCTTAACATAATCCATCCATTTAGATAATGTCTCCTTCTGAACTCTAGTGATTGCACTAAATACTAAGATGCATTTAGCTACTGCATCGTTGGGTAACTTAGCAGTACCCGGACTAGCAAGTATCGCTTCCCATGTTGGTAACTTGTCCACCACAGTAAAGAACGCTTGCATGTCTCTTGATGCACTCTCGCCTATCGTACCTGTCAGCATGCTTATGGTTAGCGCATCACCCAACTCGTTTCTACGCTTGGCTATGTGGCTTGCCTTCTCTAGCGATCTTGGAGTAACTACCGCGCCCATCCCTGCCCTAGTTGGATTGAATATGTATGCGTTGTCCTTCTGATTGCCTTCGGTATAACTTGCTAGTGCATGTGGAAACTGTTTGACCCACGCAATAACCTCTGGTGCAATGTCGTTACCCAATGCCCACTCGATCCACTCATCTGCATCGGGCTTACGCACAGTCACAAAGCAAACACGATTCCTTGCATGTGCTTCGAGCATATCGCCCACGCCATCTGTCAATAAGTTTGTAGTACCGAATACGATTGATTTCTCACCATTCTTACCAACTGGTAAATAGTCATCACCAATCCTATGCTCTAGCATGAGAGTCAATAGCACATTCTTAACTGACTTCATTGCCTTGCCGATCTCGTCAAGCATCACAATTACCGGCTTGCCTGTATGCATCTTGAACCTAGCATTAGGTGCAAACTTAGTTACACGCTTATCGTTTATCGTCTCAGTATATGGCAAAGCAAAGTCACCTAAGTCAAGCAAAGTACAGTCGATGTACGCTACTTCATAATCAGGATATGTTGCTTGCAATACTTTAAGCATTGCAGACTTGCCAATGCCAGGCTCGCCTTGCCCGATTACGGTAACATCTTTACCGACAGTACCGATACCCAATGCGAATTCTTTTAATGAAACCGATTGTCCGAAATTAATTGCACTCATTTTGTTTTCCTTAGTTTTGTTAACACATGTTAATAAATCACATAACAGTCAGAACATCTCCAACCGTTATACATATTATAATACAATTCGTAGGCCATGTCAAGCGTCTCAAAATAAATTTGATCTGCCGTTTGCCTATTGAACTCCAGTTATGGCTTTGTTGCCCACCTCCACTTCTATAAATTTCTTGGTATCTGCACCCAAATCTACCAAACGATAAACTCTAGTCTTAAATGACTCGAATGAATATCTATAATTCCTACCCTCATTAGCGGTATCCCATTGCGCTTTCAGATGCGAAACATTTCTAGATATAAAGCACATCCATTGCAAATAAGAATCCTCATCTGCAATAAGTAATCTATCGTACACATGGTTATCATTTACGTGCATAGAATAAGCACCGGCTTCCATCATGGTTTGACGCATGATCCACCCATCACTTATCTTTAGCATTGCTTTGACATAATTTAAAAATGGTTTAATAGGTTCACGCGCAGCTTTTGCTTTGTCCTTATCTATAACTTCTTTTAGTATAGGTTTTGGATTAGCCAGCGTAAAACCCCCATTCCCATCATTGATCAAATGCAAGTCATGCGTAATCGGTATGACATTGTTCAACAACTGATTCTTATCTCGCACTTCAACCCATACTTTGTTGTAGCGTTTGTAACAATTAAACGGACTGTACGCATCAATAAACTCAGCCGTCATTGGACTGTTATATCCATCAATGCGTATGATGATTGAATCATCAGGGAAATACTCCACGCAGTTTGTGTTGTAAAACCGCATCGCATAGCTAGACTGCCCATTCAAAGCATTTGGCTTTTCTATGATAGTTTTAGTTTTATCATAACGCTTGGCTAGCGGTCTTATTGTTGTACCTCTGACCGGCTTGATTTTATTAAATGCGTCTTTCGCAAATTCATAATTTGTCATTGCACTCTCCTTTTGTTAACATCTGTTAATAAATCACATGCATCTTCAATTGCAGTTATAAGATGTTTGGTCATGTGATCCCTTGGAATATCCTCCTCAACTTGCTCTACCAATTCAGCTAACGCATCAAATAGTTTTTGTTCTAATTCGGTCATTTGTTACCCCTTGATGATGCTTTTTTAAATGATGACACCATGTCTTCTCGTATCTCATCGTTATCCAGTAATGCCACAATCAAGGCATGTCTCATCTTTGCATGGTATCTAAAGTAACACGCAAACCCTGTCGCTACTGTGCACCATATAAATAAAAATAAATCACTAAATGTAATCTCAATCATCTCATTCTCCTTTTGTTAACATCTGTTAATAATTTAATAACTTACACATTGCTTCGGCTTCCTCTTTAGTCTTGTACTCAGCCACTACCTTGTCATCATAACTTTTAGCACCCACATACCCATCACGCACCTCATACCCTACGATCTCTATACTTACTTGGTTGTTGTTATAGCTATGCTCGGTCTTGTACTTTACGTAGTACCTATCGCCCCACTTGCTTATGTTGCCACTATTAGTTACTTGCATTTGAATTACTCCATTTAAGTATGTTGCACATCGCTTGCGCTTCGGCTTCGTTGTCGAATATGCCCACCTCATGGTAATGCTTACCAGTATCGTAGTTAGGATTGAACCGGTACAGATACCACTTGTCCGAGATCCTTGCTAAAAAATACTCTGAAGTTGTTACGTCTATAAGATCTTTATCCATCCGAATCCATCCAAAATAATTAAGCCAACACCAAAGACAAACACAATAGCATAGGCTAGGTTCACTAGCGCATGAATTAGTTTAGATTTAAATTGTCCCATCATCACCTCCGATTAAGTCTTCAGCTTTCAGTCTGAACATTAGCACATTCCAAAGTGTTTGATTCATGCGAACGGTTACTGTGTCCTCATCACGATCCACCTCGCTTGCCTCAATGATGGCATCAAATGCAAGGGTTATTGTGTCTAAGTCCGTTTTGTTAACACCTGTTAATAAATTCATTTGTCGATCCTTTTCATGTTGCGGTCATGGTGCTCGATGATTATGAGTAGCAGTTTTATTGCCACGCCCCATAGAATTACGATTAAGCCCATCAAAATTTGGTCGTTTGTCATGTCAATCTCCTGTTATTAAAGTAATACATTGTCAATTTGTAGTGATGCAATAGGCATACATAAGTAAACCCATCGGTCACCTTGGTCTAGTTTGCGAACCCTGAGCGTTGTCGGGGAGAGGATTTCAAGCACCTCATAAGTGGTCTTGAATCCCTTGTAGTTCTTTCGGGTTATGTTGTCCCCGACCTCAACTTCCTTGCCGGTCTTGCGATCTATTAGTTTCATTTGAAATCCCTTTGGTTGTTGTACTGTATTTCTAGTGCTCGTTCACGCACCAATCGCCTAGCATCGGGTTTGGATGCAAACCATTTAAACAACTTGTAGTTGTAATCCTGCATTAGTTCGTTCATTTGACTAACCCTCCCTTATTGTTAACACCTGTTAATAAATCCATATCCGTTACTAAGATATAGTTTGACTTATGCATGGGCACGATTGTGTGCTTGCGCTTTTTCGCATGCTCCTCACCACATAGCATGCACAGTTTGATACCGAGATTCCAACGATTAGTTGGCACATCGTCACCACATAACCTACAAAGATGTTTATACATAGTATGTTCCTTCAGTTTTTTACTCAGTCATATTGTTAACACCTGTTAACAGAACCGAATTTTTAATTAACGATTACAGAATTCCCAATCGTTATAACTATTATAACCTAAATGGGGTCGCATGTCAAGGGTTTTAAAAAGAATTTGAACCCACAGATGGGGTTTGTTCCGGATTGTTCCGCAATGTTCCGCAATGTTCCGAAATCATTTTTGTGTTTTTTTCCTTTTGAATCAATAAGATAGGCGCTTCGTTGTCGTTTTGTTCCAATGTTCCAGTTAAATTATGGGGTTGCCGACAACCACTTCCGAACAGACTAAGCCCATGACTTAACTTTGTAAAGTACAAAAAGAGTTGGGTATCCTTATATATATTTTGGAACATTGGAACATTACTATATAAAAGGGTAAAAAACTCTTTAAAATCAACAACTTGCGTATGTTCCTGCAAGTGGAACAATGCGGAACAATTGGAACAAAATACTTTTGTATTAACAGATGTTAACAAATCTGTTCCAAGCAATGTTCCTGCCAACTTGTCGTTATTTTGCTTCAACTTCATCATCATCATGATCATGTCTCCTCGGAACTATCATAAAAAGAATCGGGGTAAAAATTAAGGGCAATAAAAAACCCGACCGAAGTCGGGTTGATTGAAGTGTTATTAAATTATTTATTAACAACTGTTAACACATTTTGTAATGCTTGAATAGTTGCGTTAATATCAAAGTTTGCGTTTTCGGTTTTTTGGCATTTTTTGATCATATTTGAAATCTGTTCGTTGATTTTAGTTTTTAGATCAGTAGCTATCGAATCGGTTTCGGTTTCTACTTTGCTTTTGGGGAAAGCATAACCTACTACACGGTTGAAATATACGTCCGCTATCTGTCGCGCGGTATCTTTAGCGGTTTTTGACTCCTGCCACTTGGCGCGCATGTCCGCATCGTATGCTTGAAATTCTTTAGAATTTTTACGCACCAAATCAGTATTTAATGCGGTTTGATGTTTTTTATCCATTGCAGGGATAATCGCATCAACAATAAATTGTGCTTTGATTTCCCTTATTGCATCCTCAGTAGTAAAACATGCAACTACCGCACTACCGGCCTTTTTGTACTGCCCCTCAGTTTTTGCATCGCTTGATATGGCTTTGATTGTCTCTGATACGGCGGTTGAATATAAATTATCTAAGTTTGACATTTTTAATTTCCTTTACAGTTTATTGATTTTGATTCTGTTAACAGTTGTTAACTGAACCGCTTTTTGTCGTTGATGTCATCTCTAACAGTTTTTATTGTAATGATAATTCTAAAATTTCAAAGCATTATTTTGACTTTTTAAAATCCAGAC
>Ga0208500_1000254_pt1 | contig 14989 bp, 15 predicted proteins | sample CryBogCBE17Sep08_FD_184568 | JGI IMG/M metagenome (GOLD analysis project Ga0208500, IMG submission 184568) | Freshwater microbial communities from Crystal Bog, Wisconsin, USA - CBE17Sep08 (SPAdes) | ecosystem: Environmental > Aquatic > Freshwater > Lake | place: Crystal Bog, Wisconsin, USA...
GTTACGGCGTGCCGTCGATTGCGCCGACTATCGAGACAAACAATGTGCGCTTAGATCCTGAAACTGCTCAGCAATCTATACAGATTCAGCCCACACCCGAAGCAGTCAAATTCCTCACTATCGAAGAAGCCGCCTACAACGAGGAGCTGATGCGGGCAAGGATTCGCCGTCAAGTTAAGTCCGAGCTGGACAAGGCTGACGCGGAGAAGCTCTACGACGGATTCATCTATGTTGAGACCTTGGCCGAGGAGCTAGAACTGCCCATCACCGAGGTTCCATGGACGATTGAGGGCATTTTCCCGAAAGGCGCTAACGTCACCCTGACCGCCCAATATAAGGCCGGCAAAACGACCCTCATTAACAATCTGGCGAAATCCTTGGCAGATGGCACCCGATTCCTGAACTACTTCAAGGCCCCAGAGCACGAGGGTCGAGTCGTTATCTTCAACTACGAAGTCAGTGAGAACCAATATCGCCGATGGATGAAAGACATCGCCATCGAGCGTTCGGAAATGGTCACGCTGGTCCACCTTCGCGGCAAGGCCGTTCCCCTCAAATCTGATTACGTCCAGAAAGAGGTTGTCGAGCTATTACAGACCTTGAATGCGACCACATGGATCGTTGACCCATTCGCCCGAGCCTTCACCGGTAGCGGAGACGAGAACTCGAACTCGGACGTCTCAGTCTTCCTCGATATGCTCGACATCATCAAAGAGCGAGCGGGAGTCAGCAACCTCGTCCTTCCTGTCCACACTGGTCGCGCCCAAGAATTCGGCATCGACCGTGCTCGTGGTGCTACCCGCATCGACGACTGGGCTGACGTTCGGTGGTTGCTCAAGAAAACGGACGATGGCAGATTCTTCTCCGCGGACGGTCGCGACGTCATGCTCGAGGAGCAGATGCTCCGCTACGACGATGCCACCCGATCGCTGACACTGGGCGGGTCAGACGCTCGCTCGGCTCGTAAGGCCAACCTCGAGGAGCTATGGGTGGCCGCAGTGTTGGAGCACCCGGGATCTACAACGACGGCGATATGCACCGCCCTTGGCAAGCGCTACGACGACAAGGCGCTCAAGGCGGCGCGTGATGCGGCGGTGCGGGGCAAGCGGGTGGAGTTTAGGACGCTGGGTCGGTCCGACACGTGGTATCCGTGGGGCAAGGCGCCGATGCAGTACGACCTCGTCAGTGGTGGTGGGGGTGAATGATGGCGGCAAATATAGTGAATAGACGATATTTATCTGGACAAAATGGGTCAATAATGTCCAAATATAATGGGGCAAATGTCGACATTTCATCACTACAAAATCGGACATATCGGGCGCAAAAGTGTGACCTACGACATAAGGTAACCTTATTAAGGTTTTCTACCTTATTATGGCCGCCGCTATATATAGCGGCCTAATAAGAACACTATGCTAGTTGGAGCTACCTTATTGGAAAACTACCTTATATCCGCACAATGACCACTCCTGACTTATTCAGCGTTCCCCGCTATCGGTTATCCGAGGACGCCAATGCCGACCGATGCAATCGCTGTCAATCCGCGATCTGGGTCGTTCTGGCTGGCGGCGTCTGGAAAGTGAAACTTGATACGACCCGACTCAACCCTGAAAATGACCTCAAGTATTACCTTGACCAGATTCCTACCTTCGAGATTCGCCGGTCGGCAAAATCCTTCATCGCCGATTACCGGACCAAGATTCGGATGCTGGCCGCCAACAACCACATCAAACTTGCGGAGCATCGGTGTGAGATGGCGTTCGTGGCAACACATCCCGACTATTACCCCAATCCCGCAAAAGTCGAGTTCGATGGGATACCGTTTTGACCATGAACCCATTCAAGCGCGCCAGCACCGAGCTTGCCGAGATTTATGACTTTTGGCGTTGGGCGCATGAGGAGCTTCGACCCGGAAACGGCGGTCATGGCTCTGGATCAGGCGAACGGACGCTTGGGGTCAATCTGGCGGCTCTGTCATGGATTGCGGGCGATGACATTCTCAAAGTCCTGCATTCGTGGGAAGTCATCATCCGCGCCGACCGTCATTTGACGCCACCAGCGCTGGTCCGTCGCAAAAGCCTCGGGCGGGAAATCAAGAAAACCGTCGATTTTGCCTTGGTACATCTGGAATGGTCCAGTCAGCAAGAATGGTTCGCTGATTACGCTAGCGAAATCCATGATCTGCACGAAATGGGCAAAGTCGCTTCACGCCATGTCGTTGAAAAGTCAAAATTCATTCCATGCCCAGCCGACGGCGAAAATGGCGAGCCTTGCGGACAACTTCTGAAAATCCGCGACGGCGAAATGATGGAAATCGTCCGATGCCGAAATTGCCAAACCGAATGGACGGCGATTCGGCTCATGGCAGTTGCCTTGTCTGATTCCCGACGCGAAGTCTGGCTCGATGCCGAGGCAATCAGCGAATATCTGGGAATCGCGCCAAAAGCTGTTCAGGTATTTGCCAAGCGCCATGAAATCCAGCGCCGAGGCCAGCTTCTCAATTTGACTCAATTTCTAGCGGCGCGTCGAATTTGACAAAATGTCCGAAATGCGCCGTTATGTTCCCATTGTCATGCTAGACTCCGTCTATCGGTTTTGACCGTCCCATGAAATCCCCGAAAGAACCGAAAATTGAGGAAATTGACGAGGCGTTACAACACGCAGTCGAATCCAAGAAAAACACACGCGATTCTCGTAAGCACATCATCTGGGAATTCATAGATGAATTATTAGACGAGAGGAACGCGGCGAAAAAATGACAACAATTCTCGCCGTGCAATTTACTGATCGCGTTGAGTTTATTGCTGACAATCAAGTGACTGCTCCTAACGGAAGAATTTATCGTCACGAGAAAATGTCAAAGATTTCAGAACGTAACAGATTTTTAATTGCTGGTTCTGGTGAAGTTGCAGCTTGTGACATCGCGCAACACTTATGGAATCCACCAACACCAACAGCAGCAGACAAAAAAGATATTTATCATTTCATGATTGCAAAAGTTATTCCATCACTGAAAAAATGTTTTAAGGATAACGATTACAAACTTGATGGCGATTCAAGTGATGATTCACGATTTGCATTCTTGATTTCTGTCTGCGGTCAAGTGTTCGAGATTGCTGATGATTTCAGTGTCTCATTGAGTGACGTTGGATATTACGGAGTCGGTTCTGGTTCATCGTATGGAATCGGTGCGTTATGCGCTGGCGCTGACTTAACAAAAGCGATTGAGATTGCAGCGGCGAATGATGCTTACACATCCGCGCCCTATATTCACATCGCGCAAGAAAAATAATTTAACACCATGGGGCTAATGCGTTCGTGTTTAGATTGCGGCGTTCCAACTCGTGCAAGTCGTTGTCCTAGTTGTGCAGCGAATATGTTGCAGAGAATAAATGCGAAACCAAAAGCAAACACAACTGACAGAGGTTATGGTTCGCAGTGGCAGAAGGTCAGACGCATTGTCTTAGATCGTGACCAGTGGACGTGCTACAAGTGCCAGAAAAAATTAGCCGGGCTTGATGCCACGGTAGATCACATCATCCCCCTAGCTGTTGACAAGACACTAGCGCTAGACATGGCCAACTTAGCTGCCTGTTGTCGTAGTTGTAACTCATCTAAGCGTGATAAAACTAAATGACACCCGATACGCGTTTTTTTCTAGAAATTACCTCATGACCCATCGCCCCCGTCATTTACACGCACGCTCAAAATTCACAACTCGGACATTTGGGATAGGATTTTGATATGGGACGCCCACCTAAGCCAGCCGAAATTAAACGCGCCACAGGCCGCGCACCCGGACGCGACTCCGGTGGACGTCCGCTGCCCGAGTTGGCAGTAGTCCAAACCTTGCCGATGGCAGACCAGACACCCGAGCCACCAGCGATGCTGGGACCCGACGGTCTGCAACTCTGGAACCGAGTCTGGGATGCCGCAATCACTTGGCTATCCCCACAATCGGATCGCGACGCCATCGAGAACGCCGCCAAGCTCGCCGACGTTGTCGCAGCGGCGCGGACGAAATACATGGCCACCCTCGAGGCGGTCGACGCCCGAGCTTATGTCTCGGTCAATAAGGCCTTCACGGATTCCCTCGCTTCACTTGGGTTCGACCCAGTCAGCCGCTCCAAGCTCGGCGTTGCCGAAGTCAAGCGCGTCTCTGCCATAGATCAACTATTGGCGAAACGAGAGAAGCGAAGCTAATGGCAAAAACCAAGGGGACGCAAGGTTGGCCGCCGCGCTACATCTCGCCGCTCTCACCCGCGGAATTCAAGAGGAGTCGCGGCGACAACGTTATAGATTTTTCAGAAGCTCTCTGCTCGATTACGAAAGACTCGGTCGCTGGCGCCGCTGGCGAACCGCTGATATTTCGTGAATGGCAAAAGAATCTGACCAAGGGTTTATTCGCAGAAAAATCTGACGGAACCTTAAAACACAAAACGGCACTCATTGGATTGCCGCGAAAGAATGGAAAGTCCGCTTGGCTTTCCGCACTGGCATTGGAGCACCTCGTTCTAGGTCCCAACGGTGGCGAAACGTATTCGTGCGCTGCCGAAAAAGAACAAGCCAAAATCGTCTTCGGCACAGCGAAGCGAATGGTGGAAATGCAGCCCGAATTATCAGAGATTCTCGACGTATATCGAGACGCTATCTACAATCCAAAGACCGGTTCGGTCTATCGGGCTCTATCCGCAGAAGCGTTCACTAAGGAAGGTTTATCGCCGACCTTCGTGGCCTTCGATGAATTACACGCACAACCTAATCGCGAGCTGTTCGACGTTATGTCCTTGGCGATGGGTGCTCGGCGTGAACCATTATTGGTGGCTATCACCACCGCTGGGGTCAAGGTCGACCCGACAGGCAAGGATTCGCTCTGTTATCAACTTTATGAATACGGCAAGCGAGTAGCCAGCGGAGAAATCAAGGATCCAAGTTTTTATTTTGCTTGGTGGGAAGCGAATCCAGATGCAGACTTCAGGACGGCCGAGGCGTGGGCTTCTGCTAATCCCGGTTTTGATGACATTGTGTCTGCTGATGATTTTGCGTCGGCAATACTTAGAACACCAGAAGCAGAGTTTAAGACCAAACGACTAAACGTCTGGACCTCAACATCCGACGCTTGGCTTCCCCACGGATCATGGGACGCGTGCTACCGCGAGGGAGACCTCGAAGAAGGCACCAAGGTTGTCCTCGGATTCGACGGCTCGTTCAACGGTGACTGCACTGTCATCGTGGCAGTAACGTGCGAAGAAGTTCCCCACATCGTTCCGCTGAACGTCTGGGAGAAACCCGATGAAGCTGGCGCCGATTGGCAAGTTCCGGTTCTGGAAGTCGAAGACGCCATCAGAGACGCTTGCAAGCGATTTGAGGTCGTTGAGATAGCTTGTGACCCTTATCGTTGGGCAAGAACATTTCAGGTCTTAGAAGACGAAGGATTGCCAGTGGTGACCTTCCCACAGACGGCCTCGAGAATGACACCAGCAACGACACGCTTCTATGAGGCAGTCGTGAATCACCAACTTTCCCACAACGGCGACCCTAAACTTGCCCGACACATAGGCAACGCCACACTCCGCGTCGACCAACGCGGCTCACGACTCTCCAAGGAAAAGCGCGGATCTACTCGGCGCATCGACTTGGCAGTGTCATCGGTCATGGCCTTGGAACGCGCCGTCTGGTGGCACGCACAAGGCGACTATCTACCCGCCGCATTTAATCTCTGGAATCTGGAAGGAAACGGAAATGAAGCTCAATTTGGACTTAATTACGACCGCCCTTGAAATCGCGGCTATCGGTCTCATCGTTTCCGGAATTGCAGTTCTCCTTGGAACCGGAGCTGGCTTGATTTCAGCTGGCGTCGGCCTTCTCGCTCTCTCCTATCTAGCATCGGCAGGTAACGCATGAGTCTTCTCCGTCGTGGAATTGTTGGACGTTACCCACAATTCAACAACTATGTCGCTCCGCTCTCTCAGCTCTACGGTCAGACCAACATCACATCGTCTGCCGGCGAGCGCATCGACGAATGGTCAGCGCTAGGAATCTCCGCCGTCCTCGGTTGCGTCTCATTATTGGCTGACACCGTTGCATCGTTGCCACTTCGCGCATATCGCATCAAAAACGGCAAGCGCGTTTCTGTCGACCTTCCCGACATCTTGATGAACCCTGATCCAGAGTCGAATTGCTACGAGCTCATTCACCAGATCATGACTTCCATGACTCTCCACGGCAACGCGTACATCCACATCGACCGCGACCGTGCCGGCAACTCCATCGGCTTGGTTCCGTTGCACCCTTACCAGATGCAGGTTCTCCCTACTGGTGACCAGATTGGCCGTAAGTATCTCCACCTCGGCAACGACATCGACTCACAAGATTTGCTTCACCTTCGTTGGCTGACTCCACCACAATCCTTGGTCGGCGTTTCACCGATGATTCAGAACCGTAACCTCATCGGTATCGCGATGGCTATGGATCGCCACATCGCTCAATTCTACGGCGAAGGCGCAACACCATCATCGGTCATTGAAACCGACCAAAAGTTGACTCGTGAACAAGCCGCGACAATCCGCGACACCTTCATGCAGACCCACCGCCGTCACCGCTTACCTGCCGTCTTATCTGACGGATTGAAGTGGAAGCCAATTACATCCTCGGCCGCTGATCAGCAGATGATTGAAACCCGCGAGCAGTTGATTCGCGATATTGCCCGCGTCTTCCGTATTCCTAGCCACTTGATTATGGCTTCTGGCGATAACCAGACCTATGCAAACGTCGAACAGCAATCGTTGAATTTCTTGACTCACACGATTATGCCGTGGCTTCGTCGCTTGGAAGTTGGATTGTCTCGACTATTCCCAGAGGGAACCGACGTCGTATTCGACACTTCACACCTTCTCCGCAGCGATGCGCTCTCACGCGCCAAGGTCAACGCGCTTCATATCGCGATGGGAGCTAAGACTCCAAACGAGGTTCGCGTTCAAGAAGGATACGAAGAATACGAAGGCGGCGACGTCTTCAATCAGGGACTTGCTGGCAACATCACCGCGGGCGGCGAAATGCCAAACCTCGGAGTCGATGGCAGCGAGCAGATGCCAATCATGGGAGTGGTTGAATAAATGGCTGAAACATTCCGCGCACCGAAGTCAGTCCAGAGCGAAGTCACCGAGAATCGTGGCTTGGCGGCTGCCGAGAAAATTCAGTCAGCACTGTCTCTCGAAGACGTCATCGAGATTCGTCAATCTTGGCAAGGGGAAAACGGTCGCGAATGGGCGAACCGAATTTCGGCAAGCGTGGAAGAACGCGCTGCTCAACTCACGAAAGGCTCAACAACTATGAGTGAAATCCGGGATGGAATTTACGGAGCAGATGCTTACGGAGTACCCCACAGCATTCTCGCCGCTGACGCGTCAATAGATGCAGCGCAGGATTTACTACAACAGATTATGAATGACGACCCAGTAGCGGCTCAGGCCTTCCACCTTCTCGTGGCAGCCGACCTCGCTCTGGATCCAGTCATCAAGGCCATGGGATTGTCTGACCCAGATGAAGATGAAGCAGACGGCGAAGAAAACTCAGCCGCCATCTTGGATCAAGAAACGACAGACGACCCAGCTACAAAGATGCTTCCACGCTCTGCCACCGGCGCTGCTGGACTTCCCCTCGCCCCACGCGACACCACATGGGACGCATCAGAAGCCGACAAGCGCGTTCAAGAATATGCGGGCGGCAAGGATGACATGGATTGGGCAAAGTACGGCAAGGCATTCTTCTATGTCGACGAATCTGACAAAGAAAAGCTTGGCTCCTACAAGCTCCAATTCGCTGACGTTATCGACGGAGAATTAAAGGCAGTCCCCAAGGGAATCTTCGCTGTCGCTGGCGTTCTCAACGGCGCTCGCGGTGGAGTCGACATTCCAGAGGCCGACCAAGATGCCATTAAGTCCAAGGTTGAGGATTACTACTCAGCTATGGCAAAAGAATTTGACGATGAAGACATCAAGGCGCCATTCGAGGGTCGCGCAGCCGCGGCTCGCATCGGAGAAGGCACTTACGTCTCATGGCCAACAAGCAAGGGACGCGCTCGCGGCAAAGTTGAGAAGGTCATGACTCGCGGCACGGCAACATCATCCGATGGCTACTCCATCGAGGGGACAGCTGACAACCCTGCATTCCACGTTCGCGTTTATCGCGAGCAAGGAAACGGCTGGGTGGCCAGTGATCAGGTCAACGTTCATCGTGCGAATTACTTGACCATCATCAAGCCACTTCAATCCCCAAGGAGCGCCGACATTTCTATGGTCGAAGAACGCAAGGCCGCAATCCGTACCGCTGAACGCATTACCATGACAACCGAGCTTCGTGCCGTTGGTCAGGATGATGAGAATTTCAAGATTGCTGGCTATGCCGCAACCTTCAACTCAGAGGCAACCGGACTCAACTTCCGCGAAATGATTGCACCCGGCGCATTCACCCGCACCCTGCAATCTGACAATCCTGTCTTTTTTCTTATCAACCACGACACCGAATCGCTTCCACTGGCATCAACCCAGTCGGGAACCCTTCGCCTGTCAGAAGACAGCACCGGACTTCGCATGGAAGCCGACCTCGACATGAAAAACCCACGCGCTCAAGAATTGGCATCAGCCATCGAGCGTGGAGATGTCAACAAGATGTCATTCGCCTTCTCGGTTGCCGATGGCGGCCAGACAAAAGAAGACGGATTGCGTACCCTGACGGATCTCGACTTGTTCGAGGTTTCAGCCGTCACATGGCCAGCGTATGACTCAACAACCCTGTCACCACGCAGCGCCGATGCAGCACTGGACGCCGAGGATCTTGAAATCCGCAAGCGCCAGCTCGCAGCAAAGTTCAACCAGTATTCCTTACGCCACAAGCGATAAGGCATAACCCTCGGCGCATCAGCCCCGACGGTCCTTCACCCACATCCTAGAGAAAGGGACTCAATGTCTCTATCAGATAAGCTCAAGGAGCAGCGTGATGCAGCAGTAGCAGAGGCAGACACACTCCTCGCGGCTGATGCAGCAACTCCAGAAATCTTGGACGCTGTTGCTGAAAAGCACTCAGAAATCGAATCTCTTGATGAGCGCATCGCAACTGTAGAAGCTACAGAAAAGCGTGCCGCTGCAATCAAGGAATCTCGCACAGAAAACAACGTCAAGGTCTTCGGCGGCGCAACAGTAACTCGCGAAGCTATGACCTACGACAAGGACGGCCGCAATTCATTCGTTCGCGATATGATTGGCGCACAGCTCCGCAACGACTCCTCATCATGGGAGCGCTTGAACCGTCACGCAGCAGAAGTCGCAGTTGAATCTCGCGACATCGGCTTGACCAACGGTACCGGTGGAGACTTCGTACCACCTCTCTACCTCATCAACGAATACGCAGAGTTCGCTCGTGCTGCTCGTGTAACCGCTGACTTGACAACCAACATGGCTCTGCCAGCTGGTACAGACAGCATCAACATCCCAGCAATTACTCTCGGTTCTAAGACTGCATTCCAGAACCCAGACAACTCTGCAACAACAATCCGCGACATGGTTACCTCAACAGTAACCGCACCAGTCCGCACCATCTCAGGTTACGAGAACGTCTCGATTCAGCTTGTCGAGCAATCTCCACTTGCAGGCGGCTTGGATCGCATGGTCTTCGGTGACCTTATGGCAGATTACGCGTTGCAACTCAACGCTGCTGTCGTTGGTACCGGCGACGGAACGTCAGGCACACTCAAGGGCTTCATCACCCTTGGAACCGACACCACAAACGGAATCCCAACCACATGGACCGAGACAACACCATCAGCTGTTGGTGGACTCAAGGCCATGGCCGCTGGTATCAGCCAAGTTGTAACTAACCGTTACAAGGACGTTGAGGCCATCGTTATGCACCCATCAACTTGGTACTGGTTGTCAGCTCAGGTTGACGGACAGTCTCGTCCGCTTATTGTTCCTACCGCTGCTGGCCCATTCAACGCCAACGGTGTGAACAAGGCTCCGGGCGCATCAAAGGGTCTCGTTGGAACAATCCACGGTGTACCTGTCTACGTCGATGCAACCATCACAAAGACCTACGGCTCATCAACAAACCAGAGCCCAATCTTGATCGGTAAGTTCTCAGATTCTTACTTGTTCGAGTCAGGCGTCAAGACCCGCGTACTTCCAGACGTATTGTCAGCAAACTTGACAGTCCGTTTCCAAGTCTACGGTTATGTCGCTCTTGCACACCGTTTCGCGAAGGCTGTCACAGCCGTCACCGGAACCGGTGCTGTTGCACCTTCTGGCTACTAATAGCTAGAGTCGTGGCGCTGGCTCTGCCTTCGGGTAGAGTCGGCGCACCGACACACTTACTGGGGGAAATATGAAATCCATTTTTTTAGAAGGCTTGAAATCAGCCCGAGAAATTGTTCAGAACGATGGCATTTCCAAGCTCGATGATCTTATTTCCGAGCTAGAAGGCCAATACCGCGAAACCGCAGCGGTCACACCAATGGCGGAAACCCGATGAAGTCCAAGGACAAAGTCTGCATCGGAATGATTAACGATGGCAAAATCAACGCACAACTTGTCATCGACTTAATCCACATCGCACGCCAACGCCCCGAGCGTTTTGACGCATTCGTCCAAGTCTCGAATTCAGGACTTATCGCCCGCTCTCGCAACATCCTCGTCAAGAATTACCTCGCGCAGACTGACGCGCCGTGGCTTCTCATGATGGACGCAGATGAGCGCCTCACGGTTCCCAACTTCGACAAGCTGATTGACACCGCTCACGACAAGGAGCGTCCAGTTGTCTCAGCTCTTGTCTTCGCCGCATTCTTCAATGACGATGACCATCTTCGTCCGATACCGACCATCTACAACGAAATCGAAGGTCGTGGATTGGTCCCGCTTGACGATTATCCCGAGGATTCAGTCATCAAAATTGACGCATCGGGTACTGGTTGCCTACTGATTCACCGAAGCGTGTTGCTGAAATTGCAAGAAGAAACGACAGCCCATCAAGGCAAGGATTGGGCATGGTTCGTCGATGGAGCTATCAACGGTCAATGGTTCGGCGAGGATTTACTATTCTCCAAGCGCCTTGCATCGTTAGGAATTCCACTGCACTGCAACACTGGCGCAATCTTGGCCCACAAAAAATATTTTTGGCTCGATAACCGCCACCACTTACCATTTCGCGAACAGGCGCTCAACCCCGAGAAGTAAAGGATTAGATCAGCGTTTCCCCCTGACGTTGATCTAATCCCCCAACAATTAAGGAGAAACCGTGACGACACAGTATCCCAACGGAATTGACACATTCGTCAACCCACAGGCAACGGATACTCTCGATTCGTCTACCGTTCCCCACGCAACGGAGCACGCTAATGCGAATGACTCGATCCATGCGATTGAAACGGAACTCGGAACGAATCCGAAAGGTTCCAAGGCATCGGTTAGAGCACGTCTTGACGCTGTTGACAGCACAATATCTACGATTTCCCTCACGACTGGGCCGACTGGTCCAACAGGCCCCACAGGTGCAGCTTCAACAGTCACCGGACCCACAGGACCAACAGGACCCACAGGCGCCGCTTCAACCGTAACTGGACCGACTGGCGCAACTGGCGCGACTGGACCAACAGGCCCGACTGGTGCCACTGGCGCAGCTTCTACAGTGACAGGACCTACCGGAGCCACTGGCCCCGCTGGTGCTGTTGGTGCGACTGGACCCACTGGTCCTGCTGGCGCTAACGGTTCGGTTGGTTCGACTGGCCCAACGGGTGCGACTGGTCCAACTGGTCCCACGGGTCCGATTGGCGATAAATATCAAACCTCATCGACAACATCGGTCACACTTCCAGTCAGCGGATCACAGACCATCACTATTGGCACAGGCCTTCAATATTCCGTGCAACAGTCCGTCATCGTTGCTAATACGACATCGGCATATTTCATCGGTGACGTTGTCAGCTATAACTCGGCAACTGGCGCACTTGTTCTGACTGTCACTAAGACTGTCGGCACTGGCACATTCACATCATGGACAGTTAACCTCGATGGTGCTGTCGGTGCTATCGGTGCCACTGGCCCAACTGGACCAACGGGCGCAGCTTCAACTGTTACCGGACCAACTGGCCCAGCGGGTGCGATTGGTGCAACGGGACCGACTGGCCCAGCGGGTGCAGCTTCAACTGTCACTGGACCGACGGGTGCGACTGGACCGACGGGTGCGACTGGACCGACGGGTGCGACTGGTGCGGCTTCGACTGTCACTGGCCCGACGGGTCCGACGGGTGCGACGGGTTCAGCTTCAACGGTGACTGGTCCTACGGGACCGACGGGACCAACGGGCGCAGCTTCAACGGTTACTGGACCAACGGGACCAACTGGCGCTGGATATTCTGGCGTCGCTTCTCTCACTTCGATCACGATTGCAACTGGATCTCAGACCTTCACGCTTGCTGGTTCATATCAAGGCGCTTATATCGTCGGCCAGCGAATCCGCGCCATTTATCCAGTATCGCCAACGAATTACATGGAAGGCGTCATCACTTCCATCAACACAACGACCTTGGTTCTCAATGTCGACACCATCGGCGGGTCGGGAACGCTGGCAATCTGGAATTTCGCCGTTGCTGGTCTAGTTGGTGCCACTGGTCCGACTGGTCCAACAGGCGCGGCTTCAACGGTTACTGGTCCAACTGGTGCCACTGGCCCGACTGGACCCACAGGCGCAGCCTCAACCGTCACTGGACCGACAGGCCCCACCGGACCAACAGGCGCAGCTTCAACGGTTACTGGTCCCACTGGACCGACTGGTGCGACTGGAACGGCGGGAGCTACTGGCCCAACAGGACCAACTGGTGCATCGGGCGCGACATTCATCGTCAATTACGTCGACGGTGGTTCGTCAAACAATCCTGACATAATTTACGACGCGGGTGCTAGTGGTAGCACATCATCGTCTTGGACTTATACAATCGACGCTGGCGCTTCAACGGTCAGTTTCTAACTTAGGAGAAATCAATGACAACACGCCTACAACAACGCCGTGATACCGCCGCTAACTGGACATCAAACAATCCAACGCTGGCAACTGGTGAAATCGGATATGAAACCGATACCTCGTTCTTCAAGATCGGCAACGGATCAACCGCGTGGACTTCACTTGCCTACGCTAATGGCGTAACTGCTACGGGAACCGCAACGCTAACCAACAAGACTCTCACCAACGATTCTTTCATTGGCGCTCTTGAAAACGCAAATGTCGTGGCTTCTGCCGCTACTGGCACAATTAACATCGACACCATCACCTCAAGCGTGTGGTATTACACGACCAACGCCTCAGCCAACTTCACCTTGAACATCCGAGGCAACTCAGGAACCGCCCTTAACACTTTGCTCGCAACTTATCAATCGATCACAGTCGTATTCCTCAACACCAACGGATCGACCGCTTACTATCCAAGCGCCTTCCAAGTTGACGGCAACGCAATCACTCCTAAGTGGCAAGGTGGAACCGCGCCGACTGGCGGAAATGCATCAGCAATCGATGCCTTCTCCTATACAATTATCAAAACGGCATCCGCGACTTTCACTGTCCTTGCCTCCCAAACCAAGTTCGCCTAAACCAAGGGGAGAGTCATGTCACCAATTCTGGGATTGTTCGCCGGGCTTGCAGCTCGCGGATATGGAGAGACTTCTTATGTCGCGCCAAAACCCGTCGTGACGGGTGGAACGCTGACTTCAGATTCAACTTATTATTATCGAACATTCACTTCTAATGGAACTTTGTCGGTCAGCGTATTGCCTTTGACTTGCGATTATTTAGTCATCGGTGGAGGCGGTAGTGGAGGAACTCGTTTCGGTGGCGGTGGTGGTGCTGGTGGATATTTAGAATCAACGGGATACACTGCTTCTGTTGGAAGTTATTCGATCACTATCGGCGCTGGTGGTGCAGCTCAGACATCCAACAGCGCAAATGGTAGTGCTGGCACATCTACTTCTTTCAATTCATTCACATCTGCTGGCGGCGGTTATGGAGCAGCTAACGGAATCGGTGGAAATGGTGCTTCTGGCGGCGGCGGTTCAGTATCGGGAAGCGCGGGCGGAACAGGTACTGGTGGCACAGTAGGACACAATGGTGGTTCTGGCGGAACTGGCGGAAACGTTTATAGTGGTGGTGGTGGTGGTGGTGCCACAGGAAACGGTCAAAGTGGTGATGCGGGTAAAGCAGGCGGCGCGGGAACGGCATCTAGTGTCGGCGGCGGCGCAACCTATTCAACAGGTGGCCAAGGTGGCGCATATTATGAAACAACTGTTGGCGTGAATGGCGCGGCCAATTCGGGTAACGGCGGCGGCGGTGCGGGTGGAGATACAAATATTTCTGGCTCTGGTGGTTCTGGAGTTGTCGTAATTCGTTATTTGAAATCGGCGGTGTAATCATGTCACATTGGGCTGAAATCGATAAAGACAACAAAGTGCTTCGCGTATTAGTCGGAGACAATAACGACCCAGCAGGCGACGAAGGCTATCAATGGCTCGTTGATAATCTTGGTGGCTTTGAATGGATCAAGACTTCTTACAACGCGTCAACAAATGGCTTTCGCAAGAACTACGCTGGCATTGGATATACCTACGATCCGGCAAAGGATTGGTTCGTAGCACCTCAGCCTTATCCATCATGGGTTCTCAATGATGAAGCACAATGGGAAGCGCCAACCTCAATGCCAACAGACGGCAAGCTCTACCAATGGGTTGAGGCTGACCTTAACTGGCAGCTAATCCCAGACGCACCAACAGCGTAATCGCCATCAGGGGCATCGTTGAAAATCGCCGTCTACACCATCGCTCTGAACGAAGCCCAATTCGTCGAGCGTTGGTATCAGTCGGCGCGTGAAGCGGATTATCTCTACATCCTCGACACAGGATCCACAGATGACACCGTGGAGATTGCCAAGAAACTTGGCATCCACACAAGCACCATC
>Ga0208500_1000270_pt1 | contig 14389 bp, 18 predicted proteins | sample CryBogCBE17Sep08_FD_184568 | JGI IMG/M metagenome (GOLD analysis project Ga0208500, IMG submission 184568) | Freshwater microbial communities from Crystal Bog, Wisconsin, USA - CBE17Sep08 (SPAdes) | ecosystem: Environmental > Aquatic > Freshwater > Lake | place: Crystal Bog, Wisconsin, USA...
ATCGGCCGTCAAAGAATCACAGGACATCGATTTGGAACTTGAACTTCGAATACTTGTTAAAAACGGATTTAGTTTGCCCAAGATATGGGGGGGTAGCGGTTAAGAGCCGCAAACTAGTGACAGACAGGCAGCTAGGCTTCTTCCAAACCACGGATTGAAGTGGACATAGTTCAAAATCCTGTTATTGCATGAATACGGTATATCCGTACAGTGCGGGGAATGGTAAGATATCCCGAGTCTTAACTCAAATTAGCCCGTTACACCAAATGGTGAGCGATTTTTCATTAAAAACGGATTCATTTTTTACAAGAACATAGAGAGTATGCAAAGTTGAAGATTACTTACTTTGTATTAAACGACATGTGCGAACACACAAAGTTTACGATCATTGGATGGCTTTCGGGTTGGAGAAATGGCGATATGTATTACCGCACGCGATACGGTTGTGACGCGTGCGGGTATGAGTGGATGGACGATTGATGTCCACAACAAAACACAAAATAAAACAACAAAAGAGCACTAGGCTCTATTTTTCACTAGTAAATTGTCACACATATGAGGATATATGAACGTATACGGAAGCTTCGAACGCTTTTTACATTTGGAAGAAATTGAAGAGGAGTTGAATTGTAATTTGAAGGAACTTTGAGGAAGACAAACGATGGACGGTATGGTCCGCTAAGAATATCTTCAAGCCAAACATCTATGCGCGTCGAACCTAAAAAGAGTTCGACGCTCTCAAGATTACGGTAATTAGGTCCTCCCCATGGAGGATCGATGTAAAGCACATCGCTGGCCCAATTGTATACTTTAATGCAGTCGCCAAAATACAAGTGAACATTATCAAGTCCATATACCATAATGTTATTGCTCAACGCATCAAAGTTGTCTTTGGAGTATTCTATTGAATGAACTTCTCGAAAATTCAAGGCAAAGTTAATTGTGTCACCACCAACACACGCAGTTGCGTCAGTAATAGACTTCTCTTTGATCTTTCCAACTGTACTTGCCATGATGTTGATGATGTGATCAGCATCTCGACGACGTGTTATGCTGTAAGAACCTTCTTCCGTGAGTTGAAGTTTAGTGTAATCAATGTCCCTACGAGGAAAAATATCCTCCATTAAGTTTCTACTGTTAGTATCTGTAAGTAAAAATTGGGCTCGCCGGCCCGTTTATGTTTTGTTATTCAATATTCTTACATTTTGAAGAACTGGATGACACGTTCAAGCACAGTCTTGCGTTTGCAATCCTTGCACCTAGCAGCGTTCACACCAATAATCAGGTTGTTGCTACCACAATGTTCGCAGTTCATCTTGTAAAATTTGTAAGATACATGAAGTTGCTTAAACCAATTTCGTTTTTAAAGGTACGGAAGTAGTTTTCCGATATGTTCTTCAACAGTGTCCCTCTTCGAAGGATCCATGACAAGCATCATCCATCCATCCATTAACTTGGTCCATTCTTTAACGTTTGTTCTGTCAGGTATACCAATCCATTCGGGCCAAGGCCATTTCCAGTAGCCATCACAAGGTCCTAATCTGAAACAGAAGCGCTCCCCGCGGCTATAAATAACATTTCCTCGATTTTCTGGCCAATGACGTATATTGACATTCAAGTTTTCCACACTAATTGTTGGGCGTGGAGTACTTTCCATATCATTGTTCTTGAATTGATTTTTTTAAGAATAATTATTTTCATTTGTTAGAAGAACACTGGAAACAAATACCGTACAATAAATATTCAAGTTTAAAAAGGTTCCAGCAGTGTGCACACACGTCCATTATAAAAATGGATTTATTTTTGGTAACAACAAGGATGTTGGGGCGACGGCTCTCACAGGATGACGATCTTGTGTTTCTGGAGTACACAGCTAGATCTAAAAACAGGGATGGTGTACACAAACTTTATGCGGGAGAGGGGCATGAAGAGACCAAACGGGGATGAACGCTATGAAACCAGTAATGGTGGATGAGGAGGTCAGCACACGGGATAGCGTTGGAAGGGGCTATTCTGGGTCAACGAAAAATGATGGGGATAATTTTTCGTTCTTGTGAATGAACAATGGCAAAGAGCAAGAAAGGAGGTGATATAGTTGACAAGTTCTTGAATGGAACTAATTGGAAGTGGGGCAACTTTAATATGCTTCCAATCCTTTTCGGAGTGGTGATGGCAACAATTGATGTAGTCATGATGGGAGCGGTAAAGATGACTCACGAAGGAACACTCTCACACGCATTCGGAGTTCCGTTCGCACTGTTCTTCTACGCATTAGAGCCTTTGATATTCCTCAAGGCAATGAACTATGAGGGTATGGCGGTAACCAACTTGATCTGGAATCTGGCCAGCGACGTCGTAGTAACGTTACAGGGCATTTTCTTTTTCGGTGAATCAATTGCTGGAATGCGATGGGTAGCTGTAGGAATGGCTTTGGTTTCTCTAACAATTTTTGCGTACACTGACAAGGATTAATAATCAAGAGCAAAAACATCGAATTCTCGCAAGTACATACCTTTCATACCTTTCAACGAGAGCTTCTGGAGTTTTTCCAGTTCACGTTGTAGGGAAGGACTTATATGTCCCTTTTTTTTCTTCTTTGGCAAATAGCTCATAATCAGGTTAACAATATCGTCAGGCAACTTATCCTTGACGGCTTGTGGAAGGAACATCCTTATTTCTTAAAGATGTTATTTTTAAGAAAAAAACATAAAAAATAAATATCTATATAAAAATGACAGACAAGAATATTATCACAACTTTTATGGGAAAAAAAGTGGTAGTTGTAACTCCTGCAGGGCGAAAGCAGTATATGGAAATTTTATTTAAGTATATTTTACGTCTAAAGCCTGTAATTACAGAGTATCGGTTATGGGTGAATACTACAAACACAGAAGATATTCAATTCATGAAGAAGTTTCAAGAAGAAAACCGTGATTTTGTGACGTTAGAGTATCTTCCAGCAAACATGCCTCATGATGGTAGCAAGACAATACATTATTTCTTTAAAAACTGTTGTGATGTAAATACAGTTTATGTCCGATTTGATGATGATATTGTATGCATAGATGGTATTAAGGAGTTTTCAGATTTTTTAAAGTTTCGCATTGAAAATCCACAGTACTTTTTGGTGTATGCCAATATCCTAAACAATGCGGTAATAAGTCATATTCAACAGCGACACGGAACATTGGATCTAAATAAAGGAATTGCAGGGTATGCGTGTATGGATCCCGTTGGATGGAATAATGGACCATTCGCAGAACATATTCATGAACAAATTATATCAAAAAAGTTTGAATTATCACAGTTTAAGATGAATAACTGGTTATTGTATTTTTTTGAGAGGGTAAGTATCAATGCTGTAGCATGGCTTGGTGAAGAACTCTCAAAATTCGGAGGGAAAATTCATTGGGATGAAGAGGAATATATATCAGTAGTGAAACCTAGAGAACTAAATTTAGCGAATATTATATATGGGGGCTTTTCATGTGTTCATTATGCATTTTATACACAACGACCACACATTGACAAGAATCCATCTATATTAAAAGCGTATTTAGAAGCATCAAATAATCTTGAAGTTAACCAAAGCAAAGATGTCAAGTATAATTCGTCTTAGACATACACTTGACTGGATGCTTACTGCTAGCATAGAAGATCTTAAAAATCATGAGTTGTTATCTCAGAAGATAGGAGAAGCCGGATTATGTCATGATACACGAATGAGTCCTCACAATAGTTCTGTATCATTATATGGCGACGACGTAAAATATATTGTTGAACGTGTTGTTTTGGCCAACAAAAATCCTGTAGAATCAAATGGTGGTCTTTGGCAAACTCCAATACAGTTAGCAAGTTACCTTATCTTCTTATCAGACAAAGAAATAAAAACATTTTTAGAGTTAGGAACTTTTACTGGTTATACGTCAATAGTAGTATGTACATATCTGACTTTGTTCGGGTTAAGTGTTTTTGAAACATATGACATACTACCGATATGCGAAATCATGTATTTATTTGAAGAATATAAATTGCGGATTGTTTATAGGGTAGGAAATCCTGAACTTATACATAAAAGTGTGTTTCCGTATTATGACGTTGTGTTTATAGATGGTGATCATAGTTATGAAGGTATAAGTTCTGACTTTTCAAAATTTGGACGTGGATGTAGATTTGTATGTTTTCACGATATCAATGACTATTGGTGTAATGGAGTTGTAAAGTTTTGGAATGAATTGAAAGCTAAGTATTACCACACAAATAACAATATTTTCGAATTCACAGATCATCCAAATAAATTCAAGTTAATGGGAATAGGCGTTTTGCAATGGGAGTAAGTACAAGTTCCTAATATATTATGTAGTATTAATAATGCTTACCCACAAAGAGTTCTTTACGTATGGAATGTTGGGATTAAACACTGTGTATATTGCCGTTGCCATTGGGGTATTGGATAAGAAGCCTGTGATCATAAAATCGCTTGATTTTTGGATTAAGGTGTATATGGGTATTTACCTCATATGGCAATTCAATCCTTTCTTTCCGGGAAAGTTTACCGAATTTGATCGTCGCGTAGTATTTGCAGCAGGAACGTTCTTGTTTACGATTACGATAGTCGACTACTACTTGCTTGAATACATCAGCAAAGCTCAGGATACAGCAAAAAGTATAGCTACTTCAGTAGAATCTACGTTTACCAAATAAAAACGGATTTAAAAAGTCTAATTTTTACTTCATCATTGGCATTAACAACAAAATGCCGCAATGGTACGATGTTCACTATGCGAACCTTGATAAGTTCTTCAAGGAGTATGAGTTGAATTTGTACTTACCGAAGTTCATAGAAACTTTCTTTGGCGAAGATCGGACATGGGTTGCTGGCGCACTCAAAGCTGTTCTCCCCGCTGGTCGTTTGACCGACGAGGAGATTAGCGAGGTTGCGTATTCCCTGTGGGGGTACGCACAGCACCACACTCTAGATCTCGAGAAAGCAACTGCCCGCCTAATTGCGGTGGAGCAGAGCATCAAAGAAACAGACGATCCGATTACAATAAATACGGACTGAACGCCAAAACAATTAAAACGACTAGGACAGCGATGTCCACGTTTCTAACCAACTTTTTGTATTTGAGGGGAAGTTTTTCATACTCTTGGGAGTAGTGAGCAGGTTTAGCCCATCCAGTCAACCATCCCAAAAAGGTAGGACGCAAACGGTCGTTACAATCAAATAAGAGATCGTACCATGCCATCAATACGTAAGCTAACGAAGCCAAGATGAATCCCAAGACAATCTGGTGCTGCCAGCGTTTAGGATGAGGAAGGAACCATACAGCCAATACAAAGCCTGAAAAAACCAAGCACTTTGGATTGAGATAAAGAGGAGTTCCAAACAAACCGCCACCCATTTGTGTATATACTCACGAATTCATCCACTCGTCAACTTTTTCCTTCAAACCTGGAATGTTTGAAAATGAAAGAAGCTGATTTTTGAACTTCATGTTTTTCTTGTGGTTGTTCACATCAAATCCAGACACCAGATTAACAAGTCTATCATCGCGAACATAGTTGGGAAAGTTCCCTATTAACCTAGCACATTCCGGAGCAGATTTCGTAGACAAAAACAAGGCAATACGGTCGGGCATTCTTGTATGAATATATCATGTTATGTGAAGACCAAATTACGAATAGACAGCATACCCAATAGAATAGATGCCAAGTAGGAGAGCAAATACCAATTTAATGGGATCAGTGCGCTGGATGTAGAAGAAGAGACCCATCATTGCTGCCATCATGATTGAATCTCCAACTAATGTAGCTACTCCGCCACGGTTCACATATACTTTGAACAAGTCTATGATAGCATTCTGACCTTTAGGTAGGGGTATAACGACAAGATAGTACAACAAGACGTCGTGAAGAATCTGGTAGATGATCGCAACTAAAAACACTAGAAATGGAGAGGTTTTGGGTATAGTGAAGAACGCAAGCATTATGACAAGAATGAAAACTAGACAATCAAGTAAAGACCCTGTGAGCTTATATGTTTCATACCACTCATTCAAAAAAGGATTCAGAACAAAGACCTTTTTGGTGATCATGATCACTAGAAAATCTATCCACACAACAGCCGTTGCAATAGCTAGGAGGTTCATTATATTTGTTCCAGCTTTTTCGGTTCAATTTTTGGGTTGTTCATCGCCAATTTGAACTTTGCACTCAAATGAAAGTCGAATGTACACTGATGATCTTCCGGAACTTTACATTTCAGACAGACCTTGTGTCCACACTTACATTCAATGAGTATGTGCGTCTTCTTCTTACAGAAGTCACAGCGATCCATTATGTTAGTCGAGCTTCAAACTTTAGATGCTGCTTACTTCTCCAAAGTTCATCCATTTTTGTCTTTTCGTTCTGAAGCTTGGCTTCTTCACCCCACTTCTCTTCGATACGTCGGTCAAACTCAGCAAGCTTCTTGCGATCGCCACACTTCCGTACTTCTTTGTATTCATGAAGTTCTTCCTTAACAGCTTCAATCTCTAGACGCTTAGCGTCAATCCGTTCGTCAATTGTATCGCGAGGGCGAGGGGGCATAGTTTTCATATACTGTTCCCACTCATACTTCATGAGTTCGCGAAGAGATTTACGTTCCTGTGCCCGCATCTCTTCAATATGACCATCCGTCAAATCACGAACTGTGAATTTGAACAGGGGTTTATCATGGATATAATCCAGTGGTGCGATAACTTCGCGCACACGCTGGGAATACATTCGTCGATTTCCATACAAACGCCAGAAAGTGTTGTCATCAGCATATGCCAACAAATCATGAATATCCTGTACAGTATGGAACCAATCTCTACGTAGAAGAAAATCCAAATCGTCGAAGGGCATATTATCGAATGCCATCTTAATGAAACAGTAATAGCGTACTGCTTCAAGATTCGTTTTTCAAGTCATAAAGTAATGGTCAACACGAAGTTGCCTGAACTGGCTGAAACTAGGGCACAGACTTTACCAGCTGCAAGTTTGGAGTCGTTGAAGCTTATGCGTGAAGAGCAGTGCTCGCGCGCATCTCAGGACTTCAAGTTACAGCCTGTTCAGCGTTTCTTACGTCGCGTATTGTCTCCCGATTCACCAACGCGGAGTTTATTGATGGTACATGGTACTGGAGCCGGTAAAACATGTTCTGCTATTCAAATTGCCGAAGAGTACATTATCAGGCCTGAGTTTCAGGATAAGAGAGTTTTAGTGTTAGCGAATCCTTCAATTCAGGAAAACTTCAAGAACCAGATTTTTGATGTTTCGCGAGTAGACCCTGATGGAGCCGTACTGTCTCAGCAGTGTACTGGACGGCGATACTTGGAAATGCTGGAACGATCGAGCGACGAGACACTGCGGTACACTGATCGTGCAAGTCGTAATCGGTTAGCAGCGCGTGCTTCGCGAATCATATCCGAGTTTTATGAGTTTTATGGTTACGAAGGGTTTGCCATCATGGTAAAGAATGAACTTGATAAGCGTTCACCCGCCGAACAAACTAAATGGATCCATGAAATATTTGATAACCGGTTAATTATTGTTGATGAAGCCCACAATCTCCGTGTAACCGATAACACAACTGAAACAACCGTAAGTAAACTAGCAGCCAAAGAGTTACAGAACATTATTCAGGTGGCGAACGGTATGACTCTAGTTCTACTGACTGCTACGCCAATGTACGACACATATGACGAAATCGTCTACTACTTCAACCTTTTCTTGTGGAACGAAAAGAAGATTCCGTCGACTAAAAGTATTAAGCCATCTGATATATTTACGGAGTCTGGTGACTTCAAGGAAGGAAAGGAGCAGGAGTTCCGTCGTTTGTGCCAAGACTATGTTTCATTCATTAAAGGCGAGAACCCGTTCACGTTTCCGTTCCGTTTACCTCCACCAGAAACCATCACAGCTGAAATTGATCGTGAAAAGGATGTGGATGGAAACTCAATCAAGACTCATCGTAGGTTTCTAAAATTAGTGAAGTCGTACGTTCACCCGAATCAGGAACGTGAAATCAAAAAACTCTCATCAAGTTCGAAGATCATGTCAGAAGAGTCTCCGACTGTATGCGCTTTTCCGGAAGGCAAGACATTTCGTGAAACGTTTGACAAGACTGGTGAAGAGTATTCGTACAAAGGCGACAAGTTCTTAGCACCTTCAAAGGTTGCGCTATACAGTTCAAAGTTTGGATTGATTACGCGTATACTGAAAGAGTCGGACGGTGTAGTATTTGTGTTTTCGAATTTAGTGACATCAGGAGCACAGTTATTTGCGATGTGTTTAGAAGAACACGGGTATGAATCAGCTATTGGGCGACCGCTTCTGAAAGCTACATCGGAAGAAGTGAAACGTGGATCTAAGGGACGATATGTTCTGTTCACATCAGACACATCAGAAACCGATATTCGCAAATCACTGGACCGACTGAAAAATAAATCGAATATTGATGGATCTGATATTCGGGTAATTATAGCGTCTCCTAAAGTATCGGAAGGTGTAGATTTCCGATATGTCCGTCAGATTCATGTACTTGATCCATGGTACAATATGAGTCGGTTAGAACAAGTTCTGGGGCGGGGAATGCGTACGTGTTCTCATTCACTACTACCGTTTGAGGAGCAAAACTGTACGATTTATTTACATGTGTGTCGGTATCCTAAAGGCAAGCAGGAAACATTGGATGAATATGTGTACCGAGTATTCATTGAAGCCAAAGCTCAAAAGATTGCTAAAGTGAAACGTACAGTCATGGAATCGGCAATGGACTGTGAACTACAGAATTCAGTGAACAGTTTACCCGAAGATTGGCGCAACCAGAAAGTACCACAAATACGCGCACAGGATAAGAAGGAGATTAAGTTATCACTTGCGGAAATGTTTGCGCCGACATTTGAAGATAAGATTAGTGGGATTGTGTGCCACCTAGAACCTTCAGAGCCTGATCTTACACATTCTCGGCCGCTATCATCAATTCTTGATGTTAGAGATGAAGTGTTTGACAAATTGATCAAACTGTTCAAACAAAAACCAATTTGGAGTTTGAAAGATTTATCAAAGCAGCCCTTGTTGAAAGAGTACGATCCCAGTGTTGTTCAATACCTGATTCAGAATGCGATAGATACGCCACTGAAAATTGGTGAAGGACATTTAGAATCGAAAGGTGATTTCGTAGCGTACTCTACTGGTGATAACCAGACAATGTTGGAACGAATTCTCAAGAAACAAGAACATAAAGAAATAACCATTGAAGATGTAGTGTTTGATGAAGAAGAGACTGAAGTCCCAGTACTGGAAGCTAAACGATCTGAATTACCAGAGTATGTAAAAACGTTTTCTACCGAAATCCAAGATTGGTATATTGTTGATGCTCTGCTTACAAAATCCGAGAAGATAGCGTATTTACTTTCAGGAAATTGGGATACTCCGTACTCAAAACCATTAAAGACGGGAGATATTTACGTACTGGGACTCAATCGTATATTTGATTCTGATTTGAAGCCTGTAGTGCCTGTGGGCGAACAGTTAGACGAGTACAAGCAATGGCGGCGAGTGTTGGAAGACAGATTCATTGCGCGCAAATCTGATATTTTTGCTTCGATGAAAGATGACAAGATCATTTTCAATTTGAATCCTAAATCGGATACAGTAGAGGTAGTAGGACGCACCAAAACAATCGGAGGGCAGGCGTGTGCATCATTCAAAGAGGAAACGCTGAACAGTTTTGCGAACTGGTTAAGTGGGTCTGGATTCCCAGAACAAGCTAAAGGCAAAAAGGACAGATGTTTATATCTGAACTTTTTGATTCGTCAGGCTGTTTTGGCAGGGAAGCAGGGTTTGTACTGGATTACGCCGGAAGAGTTTGAGGTGTTGAATGAAAAGGGAAATAAGGAATTACGCGAAAAACTTCGCGACTAATGGTTGTTCGATTTCGGAACGATGGATCTTTGATGGAATTTTTAGAGGCTTCAATTTTTTCCAAAATGTTGGACCGCGAAAAACCGATAATTTATTCCTAACCGAATGAATAACAAAATGGATCCTCTGTTTGACCGTCGCGAACTGAGCAAGAAGGTCCATATTGATTCGAAGTTTCTCCAAAAGAACATGCAGGCCTCAATTCTCGCACAACTCAAGATGAATTATGAAGGGATATGTTCCGCTGAAGGATTTATTGAGCGGAACAGTATTACACTCGTAGACTACTCTCTGGGTCGTACCAATTACACGAAGAGTGGAGTTGATTACGATGTCAAGTTTCAGGCCGATGTATGTTTGCCGCATCCCGGTCAGAAACTAAAGGCGCGAGTTACTGTACGATCAAAGGTCGGTGTACACGCAGAGACACCACCCATTAAAGTTCTTATCCCCCGCGACCTGAACTACGGAAACGACGAATTTACGAAGATCGAGGAAGGAGACGATATTGAGTTTGAAGTTGTGGGTGCCCAATTCAAGCAGAAGGATACGGAAATCATTGTGGTAGGGAAGTTGCTACACACGGTCGAAAGTGTACCTGTTCCTCAGTCTGGTGAGCCCGAGCCAATGCTGGTAGCTCCTGTATCAATGGCTGAAGGCGAGAAGCAGATTGTGATTATGCCTACAATTGGTGAACCAGAGAAGAAGAAGCGGCGTCTGAAGAAGAATGATGCGGCTCTTGGTCCAGACACACTTCCTCCTCCACCTCCCCCAGTTTAAACATGAAAATCATAGATAAAACAAATGAACACCTTTGCTCGCACTGAGAAGGAAACGCTCAAGGATCAGCTGGATAAGCTAGAGGCGAACGAGCATCGCCAAATTTTTGATATTGTACAGAAGTATACGCAGGAGTATACGAAGACCGAAAAAGGTATCCTAGTATCAACAAACGTTCTAACGAATCCCTGCTTGACCGAAATTCAGAATTACGTGACTTTTTGTTTAGATCAGAAGAAGCGTATGGACGAAGATCAGAAGACTAGAAAGACGTATGAACGCATGATACCGGAGTAAAAATGGACTGATTAAAGTCACTGTAAAAAGATAATATTAGTATGGATATAATCTCCAAAGAGATTATTGGATCCATCGGTGAGTTTGTCACCGTTGCAAAAAAAGATCATAAAGCAGAGTTAGAATGTAAGCTGCTTTCTGATAAGATCCAAACGAAAGACGTCGCTGATCGTCTAATAAAAACTATCCAAGGTCTATCTATTGGTAGTGTTGTAGAGACGCATAATATGACGTTCTCATATCCGGACAAGACTCGAGTCAATGTTATGGAGACAGGTAACATCTTCAAGTTGGTATCTACTGGATCATTTAAGGACCTTCCATTATCAGTGGAACGTAAGGAGCCGTATTACACCGGTACCAAACGCGATACAGTCGAAGCACCTGAAGTCAGTTCAAAATTTACATTGCGAAAGGAGACACAGATCCGTAAAGATTGGCAGGGTGACCCGAACGATCCCAAAGCTCACGTCCGCCTGATTCATCGCAGGTCATTCAAGACATCATCTGAGCTGTTTCGTGTTGATTTCTCAATGATCAAGACTCGTGGAGTGAATGTGAAACAGAGTTTGAAGACGATGTTGAAGCAGCAGCCGAAGTACGAATTGGAAATCGAGTTTGTGAATCACGAGACTAAGATGGAGTCTGAGTTGGTGGTAGAAGAGTTTCAGAAAGTTATTATGACGATTCTGCAGTCGTTTTACCAGACGTCATTTGTTCTTCCAGTTTCGGATATTCAGCGGTACATGCAAGAATTCAAGACTTCGGGATTGAAGTTCTACAATCCGGTAACTATGATGCGTCGTCATTTGAGTCCTGAGATTCCTTACAATGTGTCTAAGGGGTATACGGTGACAATCAAGGCAGACGGTGAGCGGGCGGGATTGTACGTTTCGCGCGACCGTAAACTACTCAAGGTGACAAACCGGGGGGTTACGTGGACAGGAATTACGGCTATGAATGATTCTCATATAGGCGATTTCGTGGATGGCGAGTTTATCTTGGAGAAGAACTTGTTCTGTATCTTTGATATTTACCGATTCCGGAATCGTGATGTGAAGGCACTACCGCTGATGAAGACGGACGAAGATATGTCTCTGAATTCTCGTCTAGGTGTGGCTCGTGCGTTCATTGAAGATTTGAAGACGCAGTTCACGACAGCGTATTCTCTGATTCCTCTGCGTGTAGAGACGAAGCAGTTCTTTGCAGGCGACGGTAAGACGATGGAGGAAGCGATTCGAAGTGTTCTAAATACGGAGTACGAGTTTGAGACGGATGGGCTTATCTTTACGCCTCGCGATACAGGTGTAGCTCCTACAGAAGATACGCGTGGAGATACGTGGATGCGCGTCTACAAGTGGAAGCCAGCGGACCAGAACAGTATTGATTTCCTTGTGACAATTGATGAGAAGGAAGGATTTGATCCAGTTCTGAACGTTCCGGCCAAGCAGGGACAATTGTACGTAAGTCGTACGCCTCGCGACGATAATATCATCTATCCGCGTGAGACGATGACGGGGGAGTATACTGAACCTACACTTCCCGAAAGTCTGTCGAAGGTTGCAGAGATGAATACGCGTATCCCGAGCGTGTTTCAGCCTTCGACACCACGAGACCCAGACGCGTACCAAATCACAATTCCTTTGAACGATAAAGGTCTGACGGTAGACAAGAATGGAGACCGAGTGGAAACAAATACGATCATTGAGTGTGCGTATGATACGGAGACTCACCGCTGGACGGTTATGCGTACGCGCTACGACAAGACACATCAGTACCGTGTACTTCATCAGCCACAGTATGGTAACGATATTTCCACGGCAGATTCAATTTGGACATCAATGCACGTTCCTATCACTGAAGAAATGATCACATCATTCACAACATCTATTATCGAAGCTGGACTGGAAGATGATTACTACCGCGACGATCTGAAGCGCAATACTCGAGTCTTTGCGGATGTGTATACGTTCCACAACCGTGTGAAAGAGGAACTGTATCGTAATGCGCTTGAGAAGAACCAGACGTTGTTGGAGCTTGCGATGGGACGAGCCGGAGATTTACAGAAATGGAAGAAGGCTCATTGTTCGAAGGTTGTAGGAGTTGATGTATCGTTGGCGAATATTACGGCCGGAGTTCAAGGTGCGGCGATTCGGTACATTAATGACAAGAAGAAGAACCCTCATTCGTACATTCCTCCTGCGCTGTTCTTGGAAGGAGATATTACACACTTCCCGCTGCTGGAGCAGGAGGATAAGTATATGCCAATTCTTCTGGGAACTGAAGTCGCACACACTGAACAGCTTGAGAAGTTTCACGGATTACAGGAATTTGATGCTGCGAGTTGCCAGTTTGCGATTCATTATGCTTGCGAGACGGAAGATAAGTTCAGAGACTTCGTGAAGAATATTCACAAGTACTGCAAGGATGTATTCTTTGGAACATGTTTGGACGGTCAGGCAGTATACTCTCTCCTGATGGGAAAGAAGACTCATCTGTTTGGGAACGAGAAGCAGATGGCAGGAGAGTTCACAAAACTGTACGAAGACCGTGAGTCTTGGACTGAAGAGTTCGGATTAGGGATCAAGGTGTTTCTGGAAAGTTTCGATAAGCCGGCAGTAGAATACCTTGTTCCGTTCGGAAAGGTTACGGATATCTTTGCAGAGTATGGGTTCTCATTACAGGAAACAAACTTGTTCTCTGAGCTGTACGAAAAGCAGACAAATATCAGTTTGACAAAGGAGCAGCAGACGTATACCTTTATGAACCGTACGTTCATCTTCAAGCGCACTGGAAAGAAGAAGGAGGAGCCGGAAGTTGAGCCGTTACCTGGTGAACCGGAACCTAAAATTGATGAACTCGTATCACCGCCAGAGGAATCAAAGAAGGAGAAGCGGAAGTTGAAGAAGAAGGTAGAGGAAGAGTTGGAGCCGGTACTGTTTAATGTGGGCGACGAGACGGGCGGAGAGTTTATGGGGTTCAGTAATGATGCTAAGAAGACAGTCGAGATTGCGGGAGTAACGTACCCTACGGTGACACACTATGTAGGATCAATGGAAGCTCTGGAGGCTAAGAATGATACGATCAACGAAAAGATCATGAAAGCTGCGTCTGCAAAGGCGGCTAAGGCATACCTCAAGAAGTTATCAAAGAACGAAGCGTGGGAAGCCAAGAAGGATCAAATAATGCGGGATGCGATCAGGGCAAAGTTTGCTCAACATCCAGATCTTCGTACGAAGTTGCTGGATACTGGTAAGAGACCGATCGGGTTTGCGGATGCGAGAGATATATACTGGGGAATTGGAACGTCGATGGATACAGACAAAGCTAAACTAGCTTCAAAGTGGCGCGGACTCAA
>Ga0208500_1000272_pt1 | contig 14310 bp, 28 predicted proteins | sample CryBogCBE17Sep08_FD_184568 | JGI IMG/M metagenome (GOLD analysis project Ga0208500, IMG submission 184568) | Freshwater microbial communities from Crystal Bog, Wisconsin, USA - CBE17Sep08 (SPAdes) | ecosystem: Environmental > Aquatic > Freshwater > Lake | place: Crystal Bog, Wisconsin, USA...
GTTAAGTATCGGTAACCGATATGCGTATCTTAACTTAAAGTTAATGGTTATTCCACGCAATCAACGAATATTTTTAAAAAAACCACAAAAATAGGGAAAACACCTACAAATTTGCGTTTTTTACAACAAGCTCAATGGTGTCAGCCAATATGTCCCACTCATTTGTATTGTGAAGTTTGAAGTCATTCCTTGTGCCGTGCCATCCCCGTGATCCCGTATGATGCTCTGGGCATAAAGGTATTACCAACCAATCACTGGCTCTTTGCCCCTTTCCCACTCCTTCTCTTGGGTGATGGAGTTGGGCAGGTGTCTCTGGGTATCCCATCCTTCTACACATCCCACAGCCAAGCTCCGCTACAGAGTTCATCCAGTCTTTGATGTTCATAGGGTTACCCTGTCTAACATCCTATTGCTACTCTCTTGGCTTCTCCACACGGCGATCCGTTCCTGCGCCGCTATCATCATCCACCTCAGCCGTTCCTCGTTCTCTACAGCCTCTTTTAGCGCCTGCAAATGGGCTTCGTATTCAGGACTGCTATATGCCTCCCTCTCTTGCGTGACGGCTGTCTTGTGCCCCATACGCTCAGCCTCAATCATCAGTTGAGCCTTAAGGGTCTTACGGAACTCCTCCATGTATATCCGCTCTGACTTGGCTTTAGCGTAGGGCTTGCTCTGCTCAATCAAAAAGTCAACGGCTTCCTGCGGGTCAATCTCTTTTGGCTTTTTCATTCGTTGTTCTCTTAAATCAAATTTAAATTAACAATTACGGGCTCTTGTAAATATCTATTCATTTCTAAATATCGCATAAACCATTGTCTTTTACGTTGCACTCTTTTATCTATATCCTTAACTTTCCATAAAGAAAAATTTAAAATATATGCAATTTCTTTATAGTCAATTCCTCTTTCTCTACAATTTTCAACTATTAATTCTGTTTCACTAAATGTTTGTTGAGATTTTTTTTGAATTTTTTTATAATTTAAATTTAAATGTTCATGTTTTAATTTAAATTCTTGCCATTCACTTTTTTTTATAGTCATCTTAATCTCCTATACACCAGTCCCTCAGCCATCAGGCTTGGGCACTTCATGTGATCCATTGCGCCTGGTCGTCCAGTAAACGCTTTAAGCTCTTTCCCGTCATAAGATCCTACAAACCGATCAATCTTTTCTATCCTAAGCATATGGCGCTTTACAACTCCCAACTCCCTGTACTTCTCCTCGCCCTTTGGCGTTACCCTCAAAAGGGAAAAGAAGTTATTCGTTTCCCCTCTGACAATATATCCATCGGATAACAGTGGAGTGATGATGAATTCCTCAAGCCTGAGTATTGACTGGGTATAGTTAATCTCTTTTCTAAGCTCTTGGGCTGTCAAGCTTGATCTATTGATTCGCTCAAGTGCTTGGTGAATTTTGCTACCCGCCGTGTATTTACTGATCATCCTGTTGTATCTCCACTATTATCTTTCCTGGCTTGTCCCCGTGCTCCCAATTGATTTCAATCGGTCTGAAGAACTTGTCGTTAACCTGTAAAGCATCTGCCATACCGTCCAATAATGATTTACTCGCCGCCAAGCAATTATCAATATCACGATGTCTCTTATCTGGCATCACATACATTAACTTGAGCTTAATGCTACCACGATTCCAAGTCCAATTTCCTTTTGCCTGCTTTGTTAAATAAAATCCCGTCTCACGACACTCGCCCTTTAGCTTGTAAAGCTTAGCCCATGCGTGACCATGCATCCTGTTGGGAAATAGTTCTTTTGGCGGGAAAGGGAGTTCTACTTTCAAAATGCTGTCCTAAATCTCATGGGGTTCATCCCCTGCTCTTCTACGTACTGCTGTGAGTCTTTGTGGTACCAGAGGTTGAATGATGGCTCATCCTCCCCGTTCCTTTGCTTACGGCAGAGAATCATTGCATCTGGATCTGATTGTGCGGCGCTCAGTGGTCCTTTATTCTTTAGATCGTCCTCTTTTCTTTTGTTCCTCCAAACGAGCATGATGTTGTCAGGTTGGTCGGTAATCGAGCCTGAACCCTTGTTGTCGTGCTTATCGGGCAACTCGTACTCATCCTTGGGCTTACGTAGGTGGTGGACAACATGGATGTGGCCTGCATAATCCCTTGCCAGTCCACAGCATCTGTCGATAAAGTACTTCTGCCCGTTGTAGTCATCCTCCCCCATCACGCACTTCATCAGCGAGTCCACAAATATGTGCTGAATCTTTAGTTCCTCAAAGCAATACTTGATCATTCCAAGTACCGTATCGGGCTTTACCGAGCCTTGTTGGTCATAGAACCACATACCCTGATCCAACCATACCCCAAACTCGTTATAAAGCTGTTTGAGGGCTTCTAATCCCTCGGGGTTCATAAACTCCTTGGAGGTTGGATTCATGCCAATGTACTGCCTAGCCATGCGCTTCATGGTCGTCACAGGCTTCATCTCAAAGCTTGCGATACAGACCCTTTGCTGTTGTTGGATCAGCCCAAGTGCCACCTGGGAGGTCACCATAGACTTCCCATGCCCGTTCTGCCCTGCCCAAATCGTTACCTCTCCCTCCCTGAAGTGAAAGAATGGTGATGTCTTCGCCCAAGGTAGGGTGACTTTCTTACCGTCTTTGTGCTCCTCAAGGTCTAGGATCAAGTCTTGGATGTAGGATTTGGCGGGATGTACCCTCGCCTGCATCTCGGTGGCTTGCAGATAAGCCTCAAAATCTACGTCATCAGGCAGTGTGTTCATTTGCTTGCTCCAATTCATCAAATCCAGTTCTTGAGTCGTATAAACGGTTGTAGTAGTGCTTTTCTCTGATTTCGCCCTGCCAAGTTACGCTGATGAAGTCTGCTTTTGCCTTCAGCAAGGCTTCAAACAGGGCTACAGCACGTTCTTTTGTACTGGCATAGGCAAAGACATACATCCCCATCAAAAAGCGCAGGTCGATGCGATCTAGGGCTTTTTCGTCATAGACCGTGATCTCGGGGGAGTGATCGTCCTCAACCCAGTTTGGCAGGTAGGGTTGGTCGTAAATAAAGGCCAGAGTTGGGTGGATGTTGCGCTTACGCAGGTCGATTAGTGCTTGGTGTCCTTTCATACAGCGCTCCCGAAGTTTGGTTTTTTACTGACAGTGGAGGTTTGCGTAACCTTTTGGTTTCTTACCCATGTACGCCAAGTAGCGAACCAGTCAAGCTTTACCCCCTTTTGACCAGGTTGGGCTATCCAATAATCTCGGAATCCTTCAAATAGTTGATCAGGGTTTAACTCAGGTCTTGTCTTTTGACAGAAGTCTCGGTATTCGGGAGATAGCGTAGCGTCAGCAGGTAGACGAGTTCCACGAGTTGTCTTTACTGTGTCTTGTGTATTGGGTAATGGGTCTTGGGTAGCATTGCTTTCGGATTGCGTCTGCAATGCGTTCGCATTCCATCTAGCCATAGCACTTTTCTTAGCCTTTTCACTCTTGGAATTTACCTTTTGGATCTCTTGATTGACCCTCTCGTTAGACCACCCACCCTCTATGCGAACGAAGTATTCTTGCAAGACCCTCGCAATGCAATCGGTATGCGAACGCATACAAATTAGCCTGGCAATCTCATCAATATTGTCAGGTAAAGTTCTTTCGTGGAGGTAACACCAATCAAGTAACCTGCGATAAGCGAGGTCTTCAAATAGGTCAAGGTGTTTGGTGTGACTTTGATAGTCACCGATATTAAATAAATAATAGTGCATGGTCTTTCCGCTTTTAAAATTCCGCCTGTGAAGGAAACCTCGGCAGGAGGGCGGAGACTCTTTTCGGTATGCTCATGACTTCATACCTAGCCGTGTTTCGCTAAACTATACCATAAAAATATCAGGTCTTAAAACCTCTCTTTTCACCAATCCTTGGGTAGCCTCTTCTATCTTGATGGATAGGGCAGGAGAGGGCTTACGATGCCCGTGGATGAGCAAAGACAGCCAAGTGGCAGTTACCCCCAGGTATTCAGCCATCTCCACTATAGCGCCTTTTGGCTCTTCTTTAAAGTATTCATTCAATGTCATTAACCTGCCTCTTTATCATTCTTATTGTTTCTTCAAAAGTGAACTGTACTACCTCGTCCAACATCTTATCAAAATCCCAGTCACTGATTACCGTACAGTAGGCTGATAGTGGCGTGGCTTCGTAATTCCTCTGGTCAAACTTGTTGTACAACTCGCCGTTGCCTGCAATCAAATCTATCCTTGATCCGTATTTTTCAATCAAGTCCATTTGTTGAATGCGATCTTTTATTTTTTTGTATTTCATTCTTGTCCTCATGGATAGTTTTTATATTCAAAGACAACTTCAACGGGTTCGTAAGTTGCCTCAAAGATGTCAGGCTTGCATGGGTAGTGCTCACCCTTTATGCCAGTAATGATCCAGTCTCCAGGGGTGACAAACATTGGCCCCTCAAGGGTATCAACCCTTGGACGATCACTGAGTTGCCCCATCCAAACGGCAGGATGGTCACCCATCTTGAACCACTGAGTGGCTTCTATCACCACAGGTTTCTTTCTAAATTTCATTCTTGTCCCCTTGCATTTAATAGTTTCTCTAACGCCTCCATCATTTCTTTACTGATTCCGCACATCCAACCAGTGTCGGATGGGTAAAACCTAAGAACATAATCACCAATTTTTATCTCTTTAAATATTTTCATCTTGACACCATTTTCATGCAATAAAGAACACTATTAGTTAATCTACATTCATTCCATATTAATAATTCATACCAGATAGTAAATCTTATTGCAAAAAATAAAAATACAATTACAAAAATCCATGTGTAAATATTTTTATTCATTCTTGATCCCTATTAGCAATAATTATTTTCATAGTTTGCTCTTGTGCTTCATACAAAGGAGCCGCACAATCTTTGCAAAGCTGAGCATTTAATCCTCGCCAATGAAATGAAAACATTCTGTGTGTTTTTGGAAACTCCATTCCTAGATAGTCACTGCATTCATAAACTTCTGTATCAAGCGTTTTCTTGCATCCATCACAAATGTGCTCGTAGGTTAGCTTAATCATTCTTCTTCATCCTATTCTTAATTGCTTGAGACAACTCCTCCTGGCTCCATTCCATCGCCAAGTCAGCGCAAGCCTCCCTCTCAATAGATATAGCCTTCCTAGTCGTCTCAATAGCTATAGCCATGATCTCGGCCTTAGCTACAGTCAAAGCATCGTCAAACTCCGTCTGGGTGAATAACTTCATAGCCCCAGAGCTACCGAGCAGTTGACGGGCAAGTGGGCTGAGTTCTGGTTCTTTGCGTTGCATAGTGTTCCTTTGTGTTCTGCTGTGATTATACGTTAACTTTGTGTTAAATATACCACAGTTAACTTGTAGTTAAAAAACTATGCTACATTATCTGTACCGCATAGCGGGTTTTTAAAGGAATCAAATGAAAGTTTATACAACAACCAAATCGGGCATTCAGATAGGATGCTATTACGAACCTCCTCTACGTAACAATATGTCAGAGGATGATGAACTGATCCAACGAGCACTGCTTGGCATCAGAGAACCCCAAGACTTTTGGACAATGCTTGACTGGTTTACTTACTCGGTACTGGTATCTGTACTTTTATCTGTCGTTATTTCTTACTTTGCTGTAACAGGTGACGCATGAATATATTCAAACAAATTATGACTCAATTTAATACCTCGGGTGGGGTTCGTTTAACAGATCCAGAAACTTCTGTAGATGCGGCGCTATCCGTAGATGCCACCAAGATGGAACAAATCGTTTTAGATACGATTAAAAGCTTCTCAAATGGTTGTATTAGCCAAGATGTAGAAAATGCTCTGCCTCACATTAGAGCCTCTTCTATAACCCCACGCTATCGTCCTCTTATGAAGAAGGGATTAATAGTAGATACAGGAGAGAAACGACCAGGTTTCTCAGGACGTAATCAAAGAGTAATGAGGGCAGTATGATTGATATAAATGAATCTATAAAAAAATTAAATTTGTTAACAAGAACTGAAAATAATTTAATGGCAAATGATGTCCTTAAAATTAAGGATCTTATTTCAAAATCTGAAATAGATATTTTAAAAATGAATGATATGGGAAGAAAATCTTTAAAACACATTAAAGAATGTCTTGAAGAACATAATCTTAAATTAAAAACTTCTTATATTACAAAAGAAGTAATAAATTATAAAAATATTTATTTAAGAGATTGGTTTGCAGGTTTGGCTATGGAGGGAATTATTTATGAGGGAGTTACTCCAGAACAAACAGCTAAGGCCGCATACCGAATGGCAGATGCAATGATGAAAGCAAGGGAGAATAAAGATGAATGACAGAATGATGGAAGAGTGGGAAGATTTTAAAAGAAGCAAACAAGAACTGGAGGAATATGACCTATACGTAATGATCGAAGAGTACAAAAAATTGACACCTAAACAGAAAATTATTTACAACAAATTAATGGAAGAAACAAATGAGCCTATACGCAAGCAGTAACAATCAAGCATCAACATTCAAGAACGTACCATCAGGACTACACCTAGCCCGTTGCTACCGAATTATTGACCTCGGTACCCAAAAGTCCGAGTTCGAGGGTAAAGCCAACTTCTCACGCAAGGTCATGATCTGTTGGGAAATCCACGGGGATGAGAGCGTCACAACCGACAAAGGTGAGCCAATGGCTATCTTTAAGACGTATACCCTGTCCCTGAACGATAAAGCCGCTCTACGGGCTGATTTACAGTCTTGGAGGGGTAGAGCCTTCACCCAGGATGAACTCAACCGCTTTGACCTCAAAAACGTCCTTGGTGCATGGTGCATGATTAACGTCATCCAAAAGCCAGTTGGCGATAAAGTCTACTCAAACGTGGCATCTTTAGCCCCCGTCCCACAGGTAGTCAAGGGATCTGGCTTACCAGAGGGGCATAACGATCTGGTCATCTTCAATATTGCTGAGCCAGATATGAAGGTATTTGATACTTTTGGTAAGAACGTAAAGTTCAAGATTGAGAGTAGCCCAGAATGGAAGGCCAGAACAAACACGGGCTTTGAGGACATGAATAACGATTTGGAGGACGAGGATGGGCCACCCTTTTGAGAAAGACGAATTCCAAGAGTGGTTTGATGACGAGAACTTACCCCCTGAACTGGAAGACTTTTGTTGGAATATCTGGCAAATAGCCTTCAGGGCAGGTGGTAAGCAACCTTGGTACTCACTTAGCCGTCAGCAATGGGAAGTAATTAATAAAAAATTTAAGGAAAACAATGACAACAGTAATCGCAAGAGCAAGTGAGTCCCAACACTGGTACACCCAGGAAGGAATGCCACAATACACGGTCACCGCTAAGAACGGTACACAGCGCAATACCACGTTGCGTGATGCAAGGACTATGAAGCTAGTCCCCTCGGTCAGTACGATCATTGGTTGCGCCGCCAAGCCTGGACTGGAGGCGTGGAAACTCAACCAGATGATGCTTGCCTGCATGACCCTACCCAGGGCTTCAGATGAGTCGGAGGAATCCTACATCGAGCGGGTTAAGCATGACTCCAAGGAGCACGCCAGAAAAGCGGCGGAGCGGGGCACAGCCATTCACGGAGCCTTAGAAAGCTTCTATGAGGGCATTATGCTTGCGGAGTTCCTAGACTACCAAATGGGTGTATCTAAGGCCGTAGAAGCGCATTTTGGGGCTTGTGAGTGGTTAACTGAGCGATCCTTTGCCTTTGAGGGATACGGTGGCAAGTGCGATATGTACACCAAGCAGGGCGATGGAATCGTTATTGACTTTAAGACCAAGGAGTTTGGCCCAAATGACAAGGTAGAAGGCTATGACGAACATCGGATGCAACTCTCAGCCTACCGCAATGGATTAGAAGTGCCTTATGCTAGGTGCGCTAACGTATTTGTGTCTGTTTCTAACCCTGGCCTAGTCAGAGTTGTGGAGTGGACGCAAGAGGAACTTGAGCAGGGTTGGCAGATGTTTGACGCTCTCAAGACATATTGGCAAATTAAAAACAACCATAAGGTGATGTAAATGAAAAAACTAATCTGGATACCAGTATTAATTGCAGGCTGTTCTAGCCAACCCCAACTACCCGCAAACATACCCTCTAATACAGCCAACTTCCCCGCTGTATCAGTTATGTATGATTCAAAAATCCAACAAATGTCACGCAACGAAGTGATCATGGCAACCCACGAATGTGAGTCACAAGGTCTTCGTCCCGTACCAATCATCACCAAACGCTTAATCAGCGGAATGATGAGCGAGATGATTGTTGATGTGGTTTGTATGCCTAAAATTAAATATTAAGGAGAACGTATGAAATTTAAAATAATGCTTGAAGCACAAGATATTAGAAAAATCATTGAATATTTAGAATCTTTTCCCGTAAAAGATGTTAAAGATTTACTTGACACTATTGGTGACCAAGCCAATTCTCAACTTCACATGGCTACTCAGTTCAAAGAAGATGTTGAAAAATTCAAAGAGGAGTGGGAGTATCGTCCTGCTGAAAGACACTTCGGACCATCACTAATGGAAATCATAAGAAAGCAAGCAGAAGCTCGTCAAGAACAAGCCCCCAAGCGTAAATATGTACGCAAAACCGCTGTTAAACGTGGCAGAACATCCAAATTATCACAACTGAAAGGTAAAAAATGAGCAATCCATATTTAACTAAAGAAGAGATCAAGAGCGCATATTTGTCATGCGAATTTGATAGCAAAGATGGTCTTTACGCAGGTGAGGACGTTGAGATCTATGAGTTGGCTGATGCCATCATTAAGAGCGCCGCATTTGCCATTGCTCGTACTGAGCGTGAGTTCTGCATCGAGTTCGTAGAATCTCTCAACCCAGAGGTAGCCAAAGCTTTACGTGAGAAAAGGGGCAACCTTTGATCGTCTCAAATGATCGCTATACGTGCGAGGACTTTGTTGAGGAACTCTTTGGAGATGGTTGGGATGAGAAGGACTTACCTTCTATGCTCACGATCCTCAAGGAATGGGAGATTAACTCTAAGCGCTACTGCGTCATCCGAGACTACGCCATAGAGCTAAAGCTTGGATTTGAGGTCAGACACCGTGAAGACTTCAAGTTCATTGACGATATGGTGGACGCTAAGATGCATTCTGAGGAATAAAAAACCCCCCTAGACTTTTGATCCAGGGGGGAAAACTACTTGAGTCTTGGCAACTGCAAGTACATAGGAGGAGACGTCCTATGTTTTTTTAAGGGGGACATAACCCCCTTTTTTTATGGTTGGCTACCTTGATTGGCTCCAATCCTAGATAGCGCACCAGTAACTACGGGTTCAAGCTTTCTGACCACATTTGGACGTTCTGTAGCAATCTTTGTCATTGCTTTCATTGCAGGCTCGTTGTACATCAATGCAGATCCAATAAGTGGTGCAAACCCTGTTTTAAAGTGTCCTGCGCCCTCTGCCAGTCCTTTGAGGGATAGCATCGCCGCAAGCCTATCCGCTGTACCGCTATTGGGCACAGAGGTTCCTAAAACATCCGAAGCCGCCTGGCTCTCAGGCATCATCATGCCCTGACCCTTGGCTACGTTTTTCTTGCCTGCAACCTGTTGGACAGCAGATTTGAACTGATCGGGCGTAAATACACCTTCATCAGCGCCCCTACGGGAAGCCGCAACCTCAAGTGGTTGGAACTCTCTAAACGCCTTGTGAGCGTTTTCTAGCTGTTTAGCCATACCAGGGTTCTGGCGCTTTAATTCATCCCGTAAACCCGTTAAAACAGTCTTGTAGGCGTGTCCTAGACCGTCCATGCCTTGGCTAAAGAAATCATTAGCCTTGTTGCTGAGATACTTCTCAACCTCTCGGTACTGCTCACCGTTCATTACGCCTTCGTTTTGGATATGGCCTGTGACATTGGTTGCTATATCGTTAGCCATTGACTTTTGTTGACCAGGCACGAGCTTAGACATAGCCGAGTCAGCCAAGTTACTCAAGTGCTCAGATGTATTCATACCAGTTTTATGATTGAACGCATCAGCAAATCTAGCATTACCTAAGAAACCGTCATAAGCATTACTGATCTTTTGACCAATCGCCTCAATCATCTTGTTACCAACTGGCGCATCTTTTGTAAGAGTTAGGCCAAGGTTTGACAACACTTTATTGCCCACAGCTTTGTTAAAGTCCTCAAACGATGTCTTGAGCCCACTACCAATGACGGATCCTGCAATCGGTAGACTGGTGAGCTTTTTCTCAAAGTTTTGTATTCCCTCTCCAATCATTGGGAAATTACTAGCCAATTGACCAGGCGTGAACTTGGTCATACCCATGTCTTTGAGTTGCTGAAGTCGGGCAGATACTTGGGGGTTGGTTAGCATTTGACCTACCTTACCGCCTGCAACACCCAGGGCTGTAGACTCACCCAAGTCAGCAATCTTCTCGCCAAGGATATCCATGTAGCTCTTGTTGGCTGTATCTGTAACTTGACCACTCAAGCCTTGAACAGCAGAAGGAGCAAGGAATTTAAGCGAAGGATATTTTGCAATCGCACTGGCAAGCTGTGGGATTTTGGCGCCCAAAGTCTCAGGAATAGCCAGAAAAGGAGCAATCTCACCCACCGTTTCTGCCGCAGATGCAGGATTAACGCCGAGAGTTGTTGGAACACTACTCTTGGCATAGTTTGCGTTCTTCTCAAGCGCTTCCATTGGGCTTCGTATGTTTGCCCACTCAAGTGCCCCCGCAAGCGGTTTTAAGACGCCTTGCAGGCCTGATAAGCCCGATAGGATACCTGTACTAGCACCAGAGGTCGGATAGAACTTATGGCCTGATTCTTCCTTGAACCGTGGGAAGTCATCCATCTTGACCTTTGGAGTTTCAGGCTCTTCGGTCTTGGTTTGCATAGATTTTAAATAAGCATCAGGATCAAACCCATCCTTTGGTGCGTTTTTGGGTTGGATACTGGCAAGATATGCATCAGGATTAAATTCAGCCATTATTTCACTCCATTAGCTTGAAGGATAGCTTTTGATCTTGGATCGTTTGGATTGGCTTTTGCCCAATCAACAGCTTGAGAATGTATATCAGCCTGACTTGCTTGTGGCCTTGGTGCTTGAATAGGAGCGTACTGCTTATTAGCCCTGTCTCTAGCCTGGTTCATTGATTTCACAATCGTATCTAAAGTTCTATCAAAAGCTTCTTTAGACAGTGATGTATCAAGAGATCCATAAAGTTTCTCAATCTTTTTGCCCTCAGCATCAGACAGCGACCCCATACCCCTCATGTTTTGGATGGCAGATGAGAACACGCTAGACTTTAGCCCTTCCATATCTTTTATAAAGTCATGCTGAGCAGAAGGAAAGATTTGTCTTGGATCATATGATGCCATTCCATTCATTCGACCAGGATGGTTTCTGATTGTGTTAACAGCATCAAGCGTATTTTGGGCAGTATCGTTTGCAAGAGATCTCTTGGCCTCAAGTTCTTTATTTTTAGCATCAATTGCTTGTTGCTCTTTGTTTTCAGCATCAGTCCTTCGCCACTGATTTTGATCTTTAGATTCTTGAATACGAGACTGAGCAAGAACATTAGTTAATGCATGAGTTGCATTAGCTTGTGCAAGAGCCGCCGTCCTATCCAAATGAGAAGAGCTTGTGGTTAATAACTGTTCTGCCAATTTATTTGCATCTTCATCTTTAATAAGCCCTGCTTTATAACGATTAGCAAATAAAATAGCTTGTTCTTTAAAAGGACCATCCAAAGTGAGAGCCAACGCATCAAAAGGCGTACCCTCAGCACCAGTAGTCGGTAATAACCCAATCTTACGAAGATCTAAAGCGCCTTTGGCTGTCTCAAGAATTTCTTTAGGATCAAGACTGTACAACTGAGCAGATGCTTGCCTGTTAAAACCTGTTGTTCCGTCAGGATTCTTAAATAAATTGTCTCTGGCTGTTTGTATTTGATTCTTGCGTGTCTCTTCAGGAATCATTGACAAATACTTTTGATCCCCAGTTACAGCGCCTAAACGCTGTGCAATTTGAGGATTAAATACACTCTTCTCTAATCCGTTTTCATCTTTAATTGTTGTATAAAGCTGTGGCAATAAGGCCTTAACATCAGCATCTTTTTGAGCCGATATTCTGCTTTGCAATAAACCAAGTCTGGCCTGAGCCATTGGTATTTTATTTTTATCTTGCTCAGCTTGGTACTCTCCCATAGCGCCTGCGGCGTTACCCAAGGACTCACCAAAAGATCCAGATTTAGTTGGGGCTAAAAACCCCGCCGCAATCTTAAACCAAGGAGTTCCGCTACCCTTTTGAGCCAACAGTTCATCAAGATCAGACATTTGCTTGTTAAGCATAACCTGTTCTTTGGACTGACCACCAACACTTGATAGTGGAGCAGTAATATCAGAATTGTCTGATGCGCTAGATAAAGGTGTTTCTAATGACATAATTTATTCCTTAAGAAGACCAACCTGCTGTGGGGCAGTAACTAGAACAATCAGAACCATAATAATTTTGTGCCGATGTAGCGGCGGCACCAGTATCAGGTGTTGGCGTTGAATTAGTTCCTGAAGTATCGCTACCACTTATCCATTGACCATTTGCTCCGTACACACTTCCGTCTGGAGCGGTATATGTTCCAGGGTTAGAAACATTTGGAACAGAACCCGCAGGAAGCGCAATAGGAGTCGTTGGGCTACCGCTAAATATCTTTCCAAGAGAGGCGATACCACATTTGCCCAAGATACCAGAGGCAAGAGATCCAAGTCCTCCAACCTGTGCAAGAGGGGATGTAGCATATGCACCAGGAATTGGTGCAGTCTTGATACAGCTTGTTGCTGTAGGCATTGTGAACCCTCTGAGAACGCAAGATTCCGCTTTTGCAACAGATAATGGATACAAAGCTTTGTTTTGAGCAATTGTGTATTGACACTGACCAAGTTTTGCAAGATTAGATGTGCAAGCAATACCAAGGTTAGATTGAACATTCGCCAAGCAACCAAGCAATTTACCTGCATTGAGTTGATTAGCTGTCTGAGCCTTGGCTGTACAAATAGCTTGTGTATAGCCTGTTTTAAGCGCACACGCCTGTTGTCCTGTAATACCTAGGTCAGCGTTAGCCAGTACCTGTCCAAGCGCTCCTGCACCCCTTTGTGAGCCAAATTGACCGCTTCCTACAATACCTGCTGTTGCTTGAGGTGCTAGGTTCTGAGCAATATTAGCTTGACCCAAGTTACCAATAGCATTAACTACGCACTTGGTATAAGGGTTCATATAGTTCTGAGCCATCTGGGATATGCAAGAACCTGCAACCCCCGCCGCTGTCCCTGTTGCGGCGTTCAGCGTGGGCTGATAATTACCTGCATTTTGAGATGCTTGGCAAAATGCCTGTGTCTGCAACCCTTGCGCTTGTATCGGGCCTGCCGTAGTTGCACTAGCTCCCCCTGCCTGTGATTGTTTGGCAAGGTTGTTGAGGTAGCACATATAAAACGCAGGAGCGGTTGTTGCCGTCTTTTGCGTAGTAGTGATAGGCGCTAAAGCACCACCCTGTAAAACAGAACCAGATGTCGCTCCACTAGCTTGTCCTAAGCACGCAGGTGCAGGATTTAAATTGGACGCTGTGGTCGCAGTAGGTGTTGCAGTATTTACTGATGAGAGTGCCATTATTTACCTTCCATGTATGACAAAGGACTCTTAGCCTTTGGTGGGATTTTATTTATAGATGTTGATCTTTTGTGTTCACGGATAGCCTCACGCATCTCGTCAAGCTTTTTAGCCCCTTCTTTATTTGATCCACCACCTAAAGCGGTAACCAAAGATGCAGGGAATACGAACTCGCCATCAGCAATCATCGCATTAATGTGTCCACCCTCGGAGTGATTCTCATAGTGCTTATGTGGGAATTGGTTCATAAAGTGGTGCAAAGACTCAGCCCCTGCCTTGTTAGAACCGTCTCCAAGAGCGGCGACAATGTCGGCATCCATAACGTAGTCCCCGTCCTTTAAAACCGCAGGGATGTCGTCTGATTGGCCTGTACCACGCCCTTGGGCATAGTGTCCAGTAATGCCAGTCACAAATTCAGGTTTATGTGTGTGCGCCAATCCACCCTCCTTAAATCCAGTTGTTCTTTGCATATAAGGGAATACACCCCCGCTAGGCATAGCAGATCCAGTAATTAGATTAGGAGTTGTTGTCGCTCCTAAAATTTCTGAACTTGGGTTATAAAGCTGATTTTGCTGTGCAGGCGTAAGACCTGTCGTTGCAAGTGGCGATAAAAATGTTCCTGAACCACTTGATGTACCCGTAAATAAACCCGTTGGAGTCAAGGGAGAGCTTGGAGCACTAC
>Ga0208500_1000276_pt1 | contig 14152 bp, 3 predicted proteins | sample CryBogCBE17Sep08_FD_184568 | JGI IMG/M metagenome (GOLD analysis project Ga0208500, IMG submission 184568) | Freshwater microbial communities from Crystal Bog, Wisconsin, USA - CBE17Sep08 (SPAdes) | ecosystem: Environmental > Aquatic > Freshwater > Lake | place: Crystal Bog, Wisconsin, USA...
AGAGCTCCGTTAAATTTAAGATCCATCACCAATCTAGTCGTTGGACAGCTCGTCCAGAGGACGAGCGCTCAGCAGCATCACCGCAGGCGGTGATGCTGACATTTAATTTAAGGAAGCAGTTGCTTCCTTAAATTAAAGTCACGACGTTACCATATGAACTTAAATTAAGGAAACACGGTAGTAGGCGCGTCGGCCTTCACAGTATTCATCTGCTCTACCAGCTGGATCACAACGTTCCACTCGCAGTCCGCGTTATCGATTGTCTGACCAAAGTTGTCTACCCATATGAAGGTCAGTTTATCAATCTTCGGAATAGGGATTTGGAAGGTGATGGGATTGCTGATCAGGGTCTGCGCATAGGAGCCAAACGGTGCGAGAAGGAGTTTACCATAATAGGCCTTTATGGATCCAGTCGTGTCTGTGCTCACCTGTAAATTCTCCTTTGCCCCAGTGTCCATCTGATTCATATTGAACTCTGGGCTCATTCTCAGATTAATGAAGTCGTCTAGAATCTTGAAGAAGCTCTGACCCGTCTGCGTTGTCAGATACGGGGTGTCAGTCTTATCGAAGCCCAGGTTCCAGCCGAGACCCCAGTTATCTTCTGATATCGCATATTGAGGGATCAGGGCGCTCTTCCACAGGATTGAATATACAATCGGGTCGGTGTATCGCTGGCGATTTACCGCATTCGCTGGGATAATGGCTGAGAGGTCATTTCGGATAAACGACTGGATATTTGATTGCGTGGCCGCGTTAATATTACTGAGAACTTGTACGTTACTATTGTATACATTGTAGAGACTGGTGAATTGATTGAGGAAATCTCCGAAACCGTTGACGTTGGAGAAGTTGGAGCCTGGAAAGCCCTGTATGATGTTAGAACCGAAGAGGTGACCATTCGAGTCAAAGACAAAATTGGAGTTGAAGCTTTTGAGTGTATATGCGTAATTGCTGTTAAAGATGGCCGGTTCTTTGGCTGCCAGAACAATCTCATTGGAGAGGTCGGCGATTTTCACATAACCGAAATCGTAGCGGTTTGGAAGACTGAATCGCATCATGACTTGTGACTTCTCCGTCGGCGAGTATCCGCGAAGGGCGAGATAGTAATTGTTGTTGGAGGTCAGTGGAATCTCCAGGTCGCACGCATTGAAATAGAAGCCCGTTGAGAGGGTTGTGTCAGCGGTCAAGTAATTAGACTCCATGCCCCATTTATTGGAGGAGATGTCACGTATATATTTGGATAGACTATCATAGGCGAAGAGGCATGTGTGGGGGTATTCTGGAAACGTCAGGCCGCTCAGATCCGTCATAGGATTATAGGCACGCGCAACCTTCGTCATAACGATGCGCTGGGTCGGATAGAAAATCTGGTAGGCGTTGGAGATGCCGATATAGAAATCGGTTGAGTCGCCGCGATTACCCCAGATGGTGTCATATATGTGCGCGGTTTGACCCGTAGTCCGATTGGTCTCGTTGAAAAGGGCCCAGAAGGAGCCGCGTCCGCCGCCCAGAATCTTGTAGGGTGTAAGAGGTGTGTGATCATATGCGGTGATAACCTGTAATGAAGGACTGTAGCTGGCGTTACTGGCATAATTAGACGACGTATAGGCATACCCTGTGATTTCATTGTAGGTTGTGGACGGTATACCTCCGTTGTTTGACATATCATACATATCGTAGGAAAGGAAGACCTTGTTCTCGTAGGGATTCTGAACAAGAGTGATGTCGCCAAATGCTGCGGCGGCGGAGGATCCTGAGTCTAAGATGAGTCGCGTGATTGTGGCGATTACATTGGAATTGGATGACGTAAACACAGCCGGCGCACCAATTGCCTGGAGTGATGGGTAGAGTGTTGCGTCGGTAACGAAGGACCTGAGCTGGAGAGGATTCACCAGGAAAAGGCCGTTCCTGTAGTATGGGGTTTTGTCGGTAGTGTAGACATAGTTATTCACGAGCATGGGCTCTCTTAGAGTATACTGGAGGTTGGTCGGTGCTAGATACTGAGGTGTTCCAGTATCAAGCGCAGTAGCGAAACGTGTCTTGGCGGCAACATAGAACCGGCCGAATTGCTCGTTTGCGCTCTGGAGCATCTCGTAATAGGGCTGGATGCCCGTTAGAATACCAGGGAGATTTGAGAGGATGAGGAGGGGCTGGCTTGAGTCCGACGTAGGTGAGCCCTTTGCGAGACCGACCTGCTGGATATTTTCGTAGGTGTTGAGGAATGGGTTCCAATGCCCTCTTTCAAATGTGAAGGTGAAGCCGCGGTTGTCGTTGTAATTAAACGACTCCGCGTTGATGACCTCGGTAGTTGTAGAGATTGTATAATGCGCTGTGGCATCATAACCCACTGTAATCGTGTCACGGGATGTGGTCGTTTGCGTGGAAATGTTGTAGGTCTCTATCCTGAAGTTGTATTGGTAGTTGCTTATCGTGTTTACACGCTGGAGGCCGAGGAACGCCAGCTCAGTATTATTTCCTGAAATGCCCACAATCTCCGTGTTGGATGAGTTCGTGAAGAGCTGGTCAGGTGTGATTGTATTTTGAAGAATGAATATGCGATTTGAGCTGTTATTCTCATATCTGTAAATCTCGTAATTGCCGGCGACGGGGAAGAGGGCGTAATTCGGCACACGGAAACAGGGTGTTTCGTAGATAGGTCCACCAGAAACGGCGCGGAATAGAGGGGGGCCGAATGGCTTACAGCCGGACGGGTCGCTGATTAGAAGGGGCGGCTTGAGATACTGGACAAGGGAGGTGCCAATCGGCACGGATTGCTCGTATTTGGACTGGGATTCGTCGAACCCTGTCGGCGGCCCTCTATTTGAGTCGGGATTCGTCATCGTCTTCGGTGTAATAACGAACTGCCCTGTCGGCGTGGATGTGTGGTCAAGATAGAATTGGGAGGCGCTGGCGTCTGAATAGAAGGGGTAGGGTACGAGCGAGCCAGAGAGCAGACTATAGGTTGTGATATTGGAGTTCGCATCAAACGGCACGATGGAGTAATATGAGTTGCTGTCGGCTATCATTTGCTTCTTATTTTGCGCGTAGCCATACACATACGCATTCGACGGCGGCTGGTTGGGACTCTTGATCCATTCATAATATGTGCCACCGACTTGGTCAAAGCCGAAATTGGAGGTGAGCGTGGAACCATATGTGATGGCCGAGCCGAAGTCGAAGGTTGCCAGTGAGCTCTGTAGCTTGACTTGTTCGCCTGTCAATGTATTGAGATAGGCGGCGGGATAGATTCCGAGATATTTGATATTGCGATTCGTATCGGCGTTGGAATTGATGTATGCGCTTCGCAGCATGATGCGCTGGACATCCCACACACCATCATCTGGGATGAATCCTACGCCCATGACACCGTCGCCGAGTGAGAGAGAATTGTCTGAGAATGAGTAGCCTTGGAGTTGTGAGGGGATATTCGTCCCAGGTATGTATTGGCTAAAGATGCCGGGATAAACAATATCCTGAACGTAAGGGTAACTGTAGAGGGTTGTTGGAGTTCCGGTTGCTTTGTTAGACGCATAGACGAGCGAATATGTATCGGGCGGCACATATGGCTGGTTAGCCGTGTTTGGAAGAAATACTTGGCTATACCAATGCGCAATAACCGTCTGACGCGTGGGGGGGATTATGTTAGGTGTATAGGCGCCGTCCGCATTGGACTTGAGGATTTGGTTTCCAAATCCGCTTGATGTGGAGTTGTAGAGGTAGGTTTGAGTGCTCAGATTGTAGCCCTCTCCAACCTGGAAAATATAACCTGAGATGGGGTCAATACGTGCGGCCGAAGTGGGATAGGTGTTACTGAAGGTTCCAGGTATATAGCCAACATAGTCTGTGAGGTCCGAGGAGATCTGATTAGAGTCGTAGCCCATATGAACATAGTCCTCGCCAAAGCGGTAGAAGTTGGAGTCAATGCCCTTGAAGTTTGATGCGTATAGGCTGGGTTGAGACGAGAGTCTGATATATGATGGATCCGCCACCTGTGCGTAGTTGAAGTTAGAGAGATTGGCGGCAGGATCGGCGAGAGGGTCAAAGCCTACAAGAGAACGACTACTCTCTGAGTAGAGGTGGCCATTGGGGAAGAATGGCGTAACAACGACCTGTGTCGTCGTGAAACTCGTATCTTTGGAGCGGAGGAGAAGGTAATATGTCTGTTGCGCGTAGGCCGTAAAGCTGAACGTATAACTGTTTGTATTAGAGAATGTGCCCATCGTCTTGTAGTGAATCGCCTTCTCATTTCTGACGTCTGATATGTCGGCCATAAATGCGCCTCTGTCGTGGTAGAAATAGACCTGGAGCGGGTCTTTGATAATAGATGTGAGAGGGGAGGCCTGGATTGTAATGCCCATTGAATAGGTGTCAACCTGTCCTGGTGTTGCGCCCGTCACTTTGGGAGCGACGAACGTGAAGAAGGTGCGATTTGTATTAATGTCGAGAGAGATGTTGGCCGAGCCCCAGATTGCGAGGCTCTGGGCCTGAGTAATTCCGAAATTATAGTTCTTGGCGGCGAATCCAGGGATTGTGGTGATCGTAATTCCTGAGACGTCCATTGCGCTGTTGCGCGCATTGTAGATGAATGAATATGAGTTATCGAAGATTTTTACGTGACTCGCGTCATACGCGACGGCATTGTAGGCGGGATATCTGTATTTCGTAGGTCTCGGTAGGGCGGTGACTCTCAGCGTCTGACGCGAATTTGAGCGGAAACGGAAGACAGTATACTCCGTGGGGTTCACTGGCGCGATCACGTTGGCGGACTTGTATAGGTTGTTCTGGTAGATCACGCCACTCGCATCAATGAAGGGGCGACAGTAGTCCGCGGAGTCCGTGATGAGATTATAGGGGTGGCTATACTGGCTTGTCTCGGTGGGATTTGCCGACGTGTTCAGGTTGAAGAAGGTGGAGACGGTCGTGGAGACCGCATTGAGACGGGGCCAGTAATAGGAAGACGGTGTGCGGAATGTGCTGAGTGTATTCATGCTGACGGGCGAAATATTGCGAAGAATGACATTTGCGTCGTAATTGCTGCTCACGCCCAGATTATTCAGCGCGCCTTGGAGTGGAAGCTGGTTCTGGGAGTTCGTGAAATAGGCGAGCGAGTAGCTATTGAAATTAATGCCGAAGTAATTGGCAAAGTTGTTCTGTAGATAGTAATACATGTCGGTGAGGACGGCGAGGATGAGGGTATTTGTAAGACTGAGAGCGTTATACTTTGCTTGCGTAAATCCATATTTCGTAAGCTGTTCCGCAAAATACTGACTGTATTTGTTGTTGAGGAGAGTCACGAGGCTCGTGTTGAGGGACGAAGAGGAGAATGTGATGCGATTGTTGTTGGTCGAATATGCGATAGTATATTTATTGATGAGGCTGTATCGGAATGTGTGTTTTAGGCGATATTGGTCCAAGAGGGATCGCGTAGTATCCGTGTCAATGTTTAAATCAATGAGTTGCTGAACATACGTGTCATCTAGGCCCTGGAATGTATAGACGCAGCGAATAAATCCATCGGCGGGAGAAAGATAAGCCGGGACATCCCATTTGATTGAAGCTTGCCCATAGTCCGCATCTAACAAAAGTTCCTTCAGAACCGGATAATAATATGCGACTTTCAACTGTAGCAGTGTATAACTTGTAAGACCGGCGTAGAGGGTCTGGAAATACTTCTGGACAATTTGCGTCATTGTGGGAGTCTTAATGAACGTCTGTGTAACGGCGTCGTAGTAGTTATCGCCAGGCTGGTTGAAATTCAGAGAATAGTCGCCGGCGGTCGCAAACAGGGGTGCGAAGTCGGTGAATCCGTTCTTATAATCATAGAAGACTGGGGTTCTATTCAACTGGTATGTGAGCTCTGTGATAAGTGTGTTAATATCATAGGTTCCAGGACGAATCACTGATGTTATTATGTTCAGTTCTTGCGGGTTGGTATTAATTGTCCCATATAGGCTCTGGATAAGACGGCCCTGTTCTTGAATGGAGATGGTGAGGTTGTTCTTATCGGGGCGAAAATAGAAGAAGGAGCTGAGGAGCTTGATTTGGATGACTTGAAATGCTGTCACATTCTTGTAGACGCGGGGGAGGCGGAGAGTGACCGATGTGGGCTGGGGATACACTTTTGTATCGCGATCACGACTATCTAACATAATGATGCCGGTTACAGTGGTTACGGCGGACTTTGTAGCTGGGAAGCCGCCGGACGGATCTACGATTGGAGTTGGTCCAATGAGCCCCTGGCCTGTATATTGGAGCTGGAGAGGTACGCTGGGGAGGTCTGGGCCTGCCGCGCTGCCCAGCTGGAGGTCCGACGCGAACTGTCTGTAATTCGGTTGGTTGCCGGTTGCTGTTGTTACACTGGAAGATGGCGATTCAGAGCCCGAGTCTGATCCCGAATCCGAGGATGTATCTGAATCTGAGAGGTATGGCCTATAATATGTGTTGTTGGGTTGTGCCATTCTATCCCTTTGTGGGGGTTTTACTTAAGCTGTTACCGCGGTAAAAAGGGGCTTCCGGGTTCCGCCAGCGTTATATATTTGTAGAATACGGGTGAGCGGGTGTAAGAGGAATACCCCATTTTATGGATAAATATCCTTCTACGTTTTGTCTCTCAGATAGTGTAAGAACCCTGTTATACACAATATACTCGGCAATATCCCAGTCTACTGTTGATTTTCCCATATCAAACGTCATGGCCAGAGACCCGGAATAACCGTAGCCGCAACCATCTAAATACTGTCCAGGGGCTGACCCATATCCAGGGTTGCTTCCGCCGAAAAACCAGAATCCTTGATTTGACGATCCATTTGCCGAGACTTGGAGAGTGAGAAGTTGGTATACATATGGCGAATAAGTCGGAGTATTACCTTCAGCTGTGAAACAGAAACCTCCACATACTGTCCAGAACATATCATAGTAGTTGCTGTTGTTTGTTAAGTCTTTGCCATATGCAATTGCATTATAATATAAGAAAGACCCGTTAGGATTTCCAGTCGGATCTGGATTGATTGCATACATAAGATCAATTCCGCCACCTGTTGTAAAGTTTGCGCGTTTCTGATAGACCAAGAAAATAGTCTCGTCATTACCCGATATAGCAAGACTTACAGAGTTAGACACGAGCTTTGAGGAGGTTGTAAAGGAGATCACATTTCGGCCATTTTTGGTGGCTGTTCCTGTCGTGACAGTTCCAGTGTTAGAGCTGAAGGTCATGCTCGCGGTGCCCTTATTTACCCACGCCGTAACATTTGAACCGGATGCTGTGATGGTTGATGTATCGGCCGCATCGAACCAATAGACGTTGCTGGTATACTGGGTGGGCGAAAACATCCATTTCAGCCTGTAATACGTCTCCAGGTTGGTTCTTTCTGTTGAGGTTAATGCGCGGTTATAAACCGCGACCTCATAGATGTTGCCAGTGAAAGATCGGCTGCCCCAGGCCGTGGAAGATGCGCCAAGAACCGAGCGATCTGCTGGATAATTTGAATATGAGCTCGTATAGTTAGATGCGGTGTAAGCATTAGAATAAGTATTCAGAGTTCCATTTGTCCAGATGCCGGTGGTCGCAGTGCTTGAAGTATTTATAAGTTCATCTACGCGAGTTGTGCCAACTGATACAACTACGTTGTTACTTGCAGATATATAGGTTGACCACACGGATCCATTATAATCAGTAAGACATGATGTTTTTTCCTGTGTACCATTTTCAATAACAAAAAAGAGATTTGGTCTACTTGCTACACTAGCCGTAACGAAACCAAATGCTCCGTTATATTGAGAGGTTGTTGTCGGATTATTTACACAAAAAACTGTAAAATTCTGTGTCGGCAAATACCACGTGTTAAAATAAACAAGACCCACGGATCCATTACAGCCGCCGCCGTTGGCGAAATTGACGCCAAATGTATTTGAAAGTTGTGTGGGATATGATCCCGACGTATTGCTGAAGCTATAATTATTTTTCTTGTCGGTCCAATTGGTCACATTGGAGCCGGTGCCCAGAGTTATGGTCGTTTTATCGGAACTGTCTAGCCAGACAGTGAGACCCGTCACATCTTTTGTGGTCAGTAAACTGTAGGTAACTGCCGCTGTTTGTGTAAATCCAAATAATGGTGCTGCCATTCACACTATTATTTGAATTTTTTATAGTTGTGCCTATTTGGACACATGTATCTTTACAACAATGGTTGGTGTCTCCTCTAGGGAGAAGGAGAAGTTCATACCTGAGACCCTTTGCTGAAAACTAGAGACGAGTGTCGTAATCGGGTATCCGAGACAGAACGGAATATAGTCCCATACATTTCTGGGAATTCCGTCGCTACAGTTGTAGAGGGTAGTAGTCTTTATAGGAGTGACAACCTGGAGTTGATACACGGGGTAGGAGGCCTGGAATCCTGTTCCAGCCCATTGCTGGAGATTGTTCAGAAGAGTTGGAGCGTCAAACATCTCGAGACTCTGCTTATTCGCCGCCTCGGTCGCTTTGAGTGCCGCGTTGGAAGTCATCAGTTCACTCAGTGATATAAGAACCGTAGGGGTGGAGTTTAATATCATGGCTTGATACGTGGGAATAGATGCGAGACCGTCTCCAGACATTTACCGGTGTTGAAGATTTTAAAATAATGCGTAAGTCGTAACTGCGGCAACCACAATCGTGGCGCTGGCGTTTGAGTTTATCGTAATAGGGCTCGTTATACCCGTAGCGTTGGTCAGCGTAATGGAGAGGGATGTGCCTGTATTATTGCGAAATGTGTAGTATTTTCCTATGTTCGATGTTTGCTGCGTGGCTTCCACCTGGATTGTGTAGGTGCCTGTGGCCGTGATATTGTAGTAAACCCCGTAGTTATTGTTCGTCGTGATTGTCAGTGTGCCACCCGTCGTCATCGTGGAGTAGTAGATCGCGCCACGGCTCGTGCCATTCACGTCTAGCTTGAAAGGTTGTGATGCGCTAATTGTCGCTACATTTACGGGGGCTGTGTTCACAGATGCCGATGCGGCTATGGTGACGCCTGCGACAATACCGCCATTCTGTGTTGTCAGAAGACGGATTGCCGCCGAGCCATAAATCGCGGAATCGTATGTGGCGCCAGTTATGGTTGTTCCATCTGCTGTTATTGACGACAGGTTTGCGGTGATAAAGAGGTCGGAGTTGTAAGGGGTTGAAGCATTATAGAGACCGAAGGTGCGAGAATAGACGTTTCCAAGACCTTGGACGATATTTGAAGAGAAGGTTGTAATGCCAGCAACGCCGAGAGTGCCCGTGTTACTCGTGTTCTGGAAATAAGCGGCCGCCGCCGTGTTGCTCAGGATTCCAGAGTTGCTGAGATAGGAGCTCGTACCACCCGTGAGGCGGACGTTTGAAGCGAAGCTTGTTACGTTGGAGACTCCCAGTGTTCCATTCACAATTGTGCTCTGGAATGTGACTTGGGTAGACGTTGCGTAGTATATAATAACTGAACCATCGGTGTTTGCCGCGCCACCACCTCCAGTTGTTACCGTCCCGAGAGTGAATCCAGCACCACTCGTAAGAGATGAGCCGCCGCCACCACCACCTAGTGGCGCGCCGCCGCCGCCACCAGGACCGCCGCCACCGCCAAAGTATCCACCACCACCTCCACCACCGTTATACGTGTAAGTGCCTGCGATACCACCCTGTAGGGAAGAACCATTGCCGCCAATATAACCATTGCCACCTGCCGTCTGAGTACCGCCATATGTAATACCACCGTCGAAGTTCACCGTGATACCATTGGCACCATTGTAGCCTCCGTCGCCACCACCGCCGCCATATCCTGTGCCGCCTCCGCCCGCGCCAGCAATCACATAATAGGTTGAGCCAGCCTGGTTTGCAATGCCGCTCAAACCGCCGCCGCCATAACCACTCTCTCCATTTCCTGTTGAGCCGCCACCCAAGTAACCGCCAGCTCCACGAAGAGCCCCTGTTTTTCCAACAACAACGGTGAGAACCTGTCCAGGAGTTACTGTGAGAGTGCCAGAGACATAGGCGCCTCGGCCGCCTGAGGCGCCGCCGCCACCTGCGCCACTCACAATCACGTTTATAGATGTGACTCCAGCAGGAACCGTGTAGCTCTGACTGCCACCAGTTCCATAATATGTTGCTGAGATGGAACCTGATACAGATCCATTAATGGCAATATTATTAAAGGTTGCCGTTCCAGACACTCCAAGAGTGCCCGTGTTGCTCGTATTTAAGAATGTTGCGGCGCCGGCGACACCAAGTGTGCCTGTGTTGCTGGTATTTGAGAAGGTGGCTGCGCCGGCCACTCCAAGAGTGCCTGTGTTACTTGTATTTACGAAGGTGGCGAGGCCGGCGACACCGAGGGTTCCTGTGTTACTTGTGTTCTGGAAATAGGCCGCAGCACCGGTGTTAGAGAGGATGCCAGAGTTGGACAGATAAGAGGATGTACCACCCGTGTGGAGTACGTTCGACGCGAATGTTGTAGTCTGCGCAACACCCAACGTTCCAGTGTTACTGGTAGTTCCGAATGTAGCAGTGCCCGCAACTCCGAGCGTACCCGTGTTAGAGGAATTTCCGAAGGTGGCGAGGCCACCGACACCCAGCGTTCCAGTGTTGCTCGTATTTGCTGTCAGGGTGAGGGCACTTGCTGAGATGTTGAGAGGTATGCCGACCGCATAAAAGTCGTCGCGGCACGTGATTGTCCAGCCTGAGGACGAGCCTGTCGCATAGAGGGATAGGAGCTGGTCGTTGGCTGAGCCAGTGTGTTTGACATAGACGCCGTGCCAGAGGTTGAAGGAGTTGGGATCCGCCTGGCCAAAGCCCGTGTCCGTCTTGGCATATATGATGGGCTTTGTGGTCGTAAGCGAGGAGCTCACATTGGAGAGGAATGCGTATGTGAGTGTATTACCCGACATATTGACGTTCGATATGGCTGAATATTGATACCAGTTGGCCGCCGAGAAGCCGCCACCTGTCAGTGTTCCAGTGACGTTGAGATTTCCGCTGATTTGGGCCGCGCCGTTTACGTCTAGGGCATAGGCTGGCGAATTACAGTTAATACCTACATACTGAGTTGCGGCAATTGTCATTGCGCGTGTCGGATCTGCGCCGTTTGTACCCGTTCCGTGTGTCCAGAAACTGAGTTCGGAGCCATAGTTTGCCGAGTTATTACAGCTCTGGATGAGAGAGCAGAAGTCTAGGTTAGTTAAGCTGGCATTTGAACCAAAGATGTGTCGTATCGTGGCGTTCGTAGGGCTCTGTGTGTAGATGTTAGAGCCGAAAGTGGCTATACCCGTGTTGCTGAAGAGGCCCGAGTTGGAGAGGTAGGCGGTGGCGCCGCCTGTCAAGAGGACGTTGGACGCAATTGTGGTGACGCCTGCGTTGCTGAAGGGGCCGGCGTTTGATAAGTAGGCTCCGGCCGCCGTCTGTAGCACGTTGCTGGCATGAGTTGTGATGCCTGCGACGCCGAGCGTGCCTGTGTTGCTCGTGTTCTGGAAGAAGGCGGCTGCGCCCGTGTTACTCAGGATGCCTGAATTGGAGAGGTAGGAGGTGGCGCCGCCTGTGAGTAGGACGTTGGATGCGTTGCTGAAGATGCCTGCGTTGCTCATATAGGAGGCGGCGGCCGTTTGGAGAACGTTGGAGGCGTGAGTTGTGACGCCGGCGACACCGAGAGTGCCCGTGTTGCTCGTATTCTGGAAGTAGGCTGCGGCGCCCGTGTTACTCAGGATGCCCGAGTTGGAGAGGAAGGAGGTCGCGCCGCCCGTGAGTAGGACGTTGGAGGCATTGCTGAAGATGCCCGCATTGCTCATATAGGAGGCGGCGGCCGTTTGAAGAACGTTGGAGGCGTGAGTCGTGACGCCGGCGACACCGAGAGTGCCCGTGTTGCTCGTGTTCTGGAAGTAGGCAGCCGCGCCTGTATTGGAGAGGATGCCTGAGTTGCTGAGGAATGACGTAGCTCCTCCAGTGAGGGACAGATTGCTATACATTGCGACTGGGCCGCTAGCTGGAAAGTTGTACCATGTTCCGATTGATGGAACACCTGCGCCAGACAGTGATCCCGTTATCACTACTGATGAGAAGGTGCCGAGCTGGGCGACGCCGAGGGTTCCAGTGTTGCTCGTATTCTGGAAGAAGGCACCTGCGCCCGTGTTACTCAGAATGCCCGAGTTGGAGAGGTAGGCACTGGTGCCGCCCGTGAGTAGGACGTTGGACGCGATTGTGGTCGTCTGAGCGACGCCGAGGGTTCCAGTGTTGCTCGTGTTCTGGAAGAAGGCGCCTGCGGCCGTGTTACTCAGTATGCCCGAATTGGAGAGATAGTTTGTTGTACCACCCGTGAGGATGACGTTGCTCGACATGCTCACGGCCCCTGCCACGTTGAGTGCTCCTGTGTTGCTTGTCGTCTGGAAATAGGCGGCGGCTCCTGTATTGGAGAGGATTCCCGAGTTGCTGAGGTAGGAGGTCGCGCCGCCCGTTAAGAGGACGTTGGATGCGATGGTGGTCGTCTGGGCTACACCGAGGGTTCCAGTGTTGCTCGTATTCTGTAAGGTGGTCGCGCCTGTATTAGAGAATGATCCCGCATTACTTAAATAATAAGAACCGCTCGGCATGACAATATTGCCATACGCCGTTGTTGCGCCAAAGATGGTCATGCCGCCGCTTGTGCTCACTGTTCCAAGAACAGATGCGCCAGCAACACCGAGGGTTCCAGTATTGCTCGTATTCTGGAAGTAGGCGGACGCGCCCATATTATAGAGGATGCCCGAGTTGGAGAGATAGGCTGTTGTGCCGCCCGTGAGTAGGACGTTAGATGCGATGGTGGTCGTCTGTGCTACACCGAGGGTGCCTGTGTTGCTTGTGCTCTGGAAGTAGGCGGCCGCGCCCACGTTGGAGAGGATGCCTGAATTGCTGAGGTATGCGGTGGCGCCACCCGTGAGTAGGACGTTGGATGCGATTGTGGTCGCCTGTGCTACACCGAGGGTTCCAGTGTTGCTCGTGTTCTGGAAGAAGGCGGCGGCGCCCGTGTTGGAGAGGATGCCCGAGTTGGAGAGATAGGCCGTCGCGCCGCCCGTGAGTAGGACGTTGGATGCGATGGTCACGGGGCCCGCGTTGCTGAAAGGGCCTGCATTGCTCATATAGGCGCCAGCTGCCGTCTGAAGCACGTTGGAGGCGATGGTGGTTACACCCGCCACACCGAGTGTGCCTGTGTTGCTCGTATTCTGGAAGAAGGCGGCTGCGCCCACATTGGAGAGGATGCCCGAGTTGGAGAGGAAGGAGGTCGCGCCGCCTGTTAAGAGGACGTTGGACGCATTGCTGAAGATGCCTGCGTTGCTCATATAGGAGGCTGCGGCCGTCTGGAGAATATTGGACGCGTGCGTTGTGACGCCGGCTACGAGAAGAGTGGTCGAGACGCTTCCGCTCTGGAAATAGGCCGCGCCTTGCGTATTAGATAGGATCCCCGCATTCGTGATATATCCGGCGTTACTGAAATTGCCGGCATTGCTGAGGAGCCCTGTGGCCGCCGTCATGATGATATTGCTGGAGTGCGTTGCGACACCGGCGATGCCGAGAGTCCCTGTGTTGCTCGTATTCTGGAAGAAGGCGGCGGCGCCCACATTGGAGAGGATGCCTGAGTTGGAGAGGTAGGCCGTCGCGCCGCCAGTAAGTAGGACGTTGGACGCAATTGTGGTGGTCTGAGCAACGCCGAGGGTTCCAGTATTGCTCGTGTTCTGGAAGAAGGCGGCCGCGCCCACGTTACTCAGGATGCCCGAGTTGGAGAGGAAGGAGGTCGCGCCGCCCGTTAAGAGGACGTTGGAGGCATTGCTGAAGATGCCCGCATTGCTCATAAAGGAGGCGGGGGCCGTCTGTAGAATATTGGACGCGTGCGTTGTGACACCGGCAACACCGAGTGTGCCCGTGTTGCTCGTCGTCTGGAAGAAGGCAGCTGCGCCCACGTTACTCAGGATGCCCGAGTTGCTGAGGTAGGCCGTCGCGCCGCCTGTAAGACGGACATTGGAGGCGATGGTCACGGGGCCGGCATTACTGAATGAGCCCGCGTTACTCAGATAGGAGGCGGCGGCCGTCAGAGTGACGTTGCTGGCGTATAGTGTTGCGCCGGCAACACCGAGAGTGCCCGTGTTGCTCGTATTCTGGAAGAAGGCGGCGCCGCCCACGTTACTC
>Ga0208500_1000278_pt1 | contig 14069 bp, 4 predicted proteins | sample CryBogCBE17Sep08_FD_184568 | JGI IMG/M metagenome (GOLD analysis project Ga0208500, IMG submission 184568) | Freshwater microbial communities from Crystal Bog, Wisconsin, USA - CBE17Sep08 (SPAdes) | ecosystem: Environmental > Aquatic > Freshwater > Lake | place: Crystal Bog, Wisconsin, USA...
TCTATAGTACCATTAAAGGTAGTTGGTAAAAAATTTTTAGCAACGAATACTTCACGTCTATAAGGTAATAGACTTTTTGTTGTAAGAATTCTTTTATAAAAATCGCGTGCTTTAACAAATGGAGATATAAATTTATAATCAACCGCAAGTTTTTTTGCGGCATCAAGTTTTTTTGCGGCATCAACATTTCCAGCTCCATTACTTAGAAATGTAGCATTTATATTTTGATTAATTGTAGTAAGTTTATCCCTAACAGTTGTTAAATACTGAGTAGCCATATTAATCTGAGCTCTATTCCACGTAATATCATCAATCCAATCATCACGATTGGCGGCACCATGTATCCCATTGTCAATTATTTCCGTTAGAAGTTTTATAACTGTAAAATTATGAGAAAGAAGTTCTCTTTTTATTGATAAAACTGTATCTTCATTTAATTGATTTAGCGCAGCTTGATCTAAATTTATTGGCGGATAGTATGTTGATACTCCTAAAGAGTTTGTATGGATAACACCCACCTTATTTACAATACATCTCCACAATACAACATCATCTGTCGTACCAACCACGGTATTTCCTCTTGTCATACCTGTTGCTCCCGGATTATCAAGCATATAGGCTACATATTCAATTTGTAGAGCGTCTCCCATTAATTTGCATAGTATATATTTTTCACACTCGGTTCTATGCGCGATTCTATTCGTAGCATTCATACCACCAATTAAAGCAGCAATTCTTTGATTTTTTTCACGATTTCCAGCAAAATAACTAGGGGTCACGCCTCCTACCTCCTGCGGGTTAAAATTATTCATTGCAAACTCTTCAACTATATTATCAGCAGTGCCATTAGCGGTGGTAAATGGCATAGTTATCCTATACATATTAAACCGAGGTTGCGTAGTTCTAATTTGTCTCGTAATAATAGTATCCAGACCAATATTATCAATATATTGTATAGGTAAATTTGAATATGCGCCATCTATATGATTTATTACATCATAACGAGGGGTTGCTACCTTTGTCTTTCCTGCGGGATCAATTAATGAACCAGGTGTAAGAATTAGTTTAGGATTTGAAATAATGTCAATGGGTCCGTTATCCTGGGCTAAAAAGAAGTTTTCGGGGCAGGGATTGTGACTAGACGAGTGTTTTAAACGAACAATGCGTCTACCGGTATTTTTCCATCCCCTAACAGGGGATGTTACTGCATCAAGGGCTTCCTCGATCATATATTTTCTCCCACCTACAGCGGGTCGGTTGGCGGGATTAGCAACATTACCAAATAAACGATTAAGTATCACCTGTAATTCGAGACCATGTTGTGTAAGATTTAAACTCCCCCCCACAATTAAATCCTTAGGCGGGTCATATTGGTTTATTATTATATTTAAATCTATTAATGCGGGGGCCAATGGGGCGGCTGCCATTTATCTCTACTCTATGCCATCAATTTCTCCCAAGCTTTCTGAACATCGGGATTGTAAGGAGAATGGCGCCAAGCGAGAGCCCTGGCGTGAGCCTTGTAAATCTCCAGTTTCCCGCCGTGTTCCTTGATTTGACCTAATATATGACCACCCGCCTCCAGGTCAGAACCAGGGTAGAAATAGCCATAGGACTCCCAACTCCGTGCATTGTGGAGAACAGGGAAGCCGAGCCACATCAGTTCCATAACCATATAGTTAAATTCGTTATTGAACTGATGACAGATGAAGGTCGCGTTCGGATATGCCTTCAGCGTCGTCACAATGTCCTTTCGCTCCGCCATCTCCACCTTCCCGTCCTTGACAATATCCAATGTGTCGTAGATATTCTGCTTGAAATGCGGAATCTGGAGGATTCGGGGACCATTCACCACAACGACCCGCCCGTTCCACCCCTTATTCTTACGATACCAGCGGTCAATCATCAGAAGAGGAATGACAGAACTCTTCTGGAAGGAAATATTCGGCTCCGTTATCACGATAAGCTCCTTCTCACCGGGCATTGTGGGTCGCCACGCAATATGGCGCCGCCCCTCGTCCAGCACGAAACTCGGGTCCCACACGTAGGGGCCGATCTGCGACTCAGGCTCGGACAGGGGCACGTGATTGAGGGAGCACGCATACTGGTCGTGCTGCGCATAGTGAGGTGAGACCCATACCTTGTCAATCTCGCCGATTACGTGATGCGCGAAGTTCATGTCGGGGTAAAAGATAGGCGTCTCCACGTCAATATTCAGAATATTGCCGAGATAGAGCTTACATATCTTACTGCCAATCATCTTAAGGAACTTGCGCAAATTGGGATCAATGCTCATGCCGATTTCAATGTAGCCATAGACGGGGATAGGCTGCCTCAGAATCTCCTCGGCAGTCACAACGCGACACGCGCGAATCTGCTCGGGAATCTTGTCCAGATTTTTCGGCTTCTCGTTCACAATCAGTATAGGCGCCCACGCCATCGCCTCGAACATCTTATAGAGCAGGATGACGTTCTGAAAGAGGCCGTTTGTGAAAATATTGTCTTCCGTAATATTTGCCGTCGCAAGAAGGATTACCTTGCGATTCATCGGCGGCTGTACATATTTTATGTCGGCAACAGGCTTGATACCAGCAGCAGGCTCAGCTCCAAGCCTGGTCATGCCCGGAAGCAGTTCTCCATGTGGTCCCCCTGACATACTACACTTGTAGTGGAACACTCGTCTAAGTGATTAGACGCGCCTGTCCTACGACTACGTATAAGGAAGCTCAACGAGCTTTCTTAATTTTAACTTCAAATGGTAGGACACCATGTCATACCAAACATTGGTACAAAGTGATAGAATCGCCTATTCTGTTCAGCAAGGCGCTACACTTAATCAGATCGCAATCATTACAGCCGATATACCCTCACGCTCCACAATCTACTTCGCAAATTCCAATATCTTCAGGCAAGACGGAACACTGGATACGAGTCAGGCTGTCTTAGCCATAGACGTCTATGGTAAGACGGTGAGGGTCGGCGATTACTACATTAGTAGCGGCAGTGGCGTCACAGGCGCACAGCTCATCAGCACAACGAATGGGCTTATAAGCGGCGGTGGACCACTCGGTATTCTCCAGCTCGCAAGCACAGTAATCGGCGTGAATGACCAAAGTTACCACTACAACTTCGCTCTCCTCTCAACGATCGCCGGTCAATACACGACCTTCGCCCCGCAACTTCAGACAGGCCTCTCCACCGTCGCACTTTTCACATCTAACACGTCAAATTACTACAGTAATAACTTAGTGGACTACTCGACACCGATTTCATCCATCAGTGCGAGCGTAACCGCGACGAGCAATTACCTGAAAAACCTGTCGCCTGATGATATCTCTACCCCCGTCTCCTCTCTGAGCACCTCTATAGGGCAGACAAGCAACTGGTCCAGGGGCATCTTACAAAACTGGTCCACACCGATCTCCACTGTCGCCGCATACACCAGCAATACCAGCAACTGGGCCGCCAACATCCAGCAGAATTGGTCCAGCGCCGTCAGCACAGCCACCTTATATACCAGTAACACGTCCAACTGGGCTCGCTCCGCACAACAAGACTGGTCTACACCTGTCTCCACAGTCGCACTCTACGCAAGCAACACGAGCAACTGGGCCGCCAATCTTAACCAAAACTGGTCCAGCGCCGTCTCAATCGCGACTCTGTATACCAGCAACACATCCAACTACTACAAAAACACGGTCCAAGACTATTCAACCGCCGTATCCAGTGTGGCAGCCTACACAAGCACGACATCAAACTACTTCATTGCCAATGCCGGAGGCTCGGGCACATCCTCTCTCCTCGGCGTCATCTCAAGCGGTTTCTCAACCCTCGCCATCTTCACAAGTAACACGAGCAATTGGTCGCGCGGCATCATCCAAGACTGGTCCACCGCCGTCTCCAGTGTAAGCACACTGAACGCCGCCACCTCCAACTATTTCCTTCCAGCCATCTCAAATAACTACTCCTCACTTCTCATATCCACCGTCGTAGGTCTCACCCAAGGTCTCGGGTCGGCCGGGTATATCTCAAGTGGCCATCTCGCCTCTACAGTGCTCACTCTGACAAGCAACATCTCCAGCATGATTGACCCTGTAGAACTCGCGTCCACTATTGTCGGCCTCGGAACTGTCGGCTTCATCTCGTCCATAGGTCTCACCGCCATCATGAATTCTACAGTGGCAGGCGTCAACCTATATGTGTCTTCCATGATTGACCCTGTGGAGCTGACGAGCTCAATCCTGGGTCTCGGCTCACAGGGATTCATCTCATCTGTCGGCCTTGACGCACGCCTCGCCAGCACCCTTCTTGGCGTGAGCACGCAGATTGCCCCCGTCTACCAATACAGCCGCGGCATCCTCCAAGACTGGTCTACACCCGTCTCCACTGTGGCCGCCTTCACGAGCAACACCAGCAATTGGGCCAAGAATCTCCAGCAAGATATCTCCACACCTATCTCCAGCCTCTCCACGGCATATGGATATGTGTTCACGAGCCTCAGCGCCGCCGTCTCCACCCTGACACTCCAGAACTTCACAGCCGCGGTTGGTTCTGTCTCCTCGCTCCAGGTGAACGCGCTCACAATCGGTTCCGGAACAGGTATCATCAGCCTCGGCGATATTAATACCGTGTCCATCAGTTCTATCTCAACTACGGCGGGCGCATTTTACGGCATAACTGTCTCGGTCCAGCAAATCACGGCCTCCAGTTTCAAGGGTGACGGATCCCAGCTCCAGAACGTCGCTGGCCTCTCCACCGTGTATTTCTACTCGCGCAACCTTCTCCAGGACTTCTCAACGGGCAATTCCAGTGTTGCTGTCTTCACGAGCAATACAAGTAACTGGTCCCGCGGCGTCCTCCAGGACTGGTCTACGCCCCTCTCCACGGTCGCACTCTACACAAGCAACACGAGCAACTGGGCCTCCAATATCCAGCAGAATTGGTCCAGCGCCGTCAGCACAGCCACCCTCTACACGAGCAATACGTCCAACTGGGCCCGTGGCGCCCTCCAAGACTGGTCTACACCCGTATCTAGTGTAGCCCTCTACGCAAGCAACACGTCAAACTGGGCCTCCAATATTCAACAGAACTGGTCCAGCGCCGTCAGCACGGCCACCCTCTACACGAGCAATACGTCAAACTGGTCCCGCAACCTCCTCCAAGACTACTCCACAGGCACCTCATCCGTCTTTTCCTACTCCCGCAACCTCCTCCAAGACTACTCAACCCCCGTCTCTACAGTCAGCACCACGAGTGGCCAGAGCAGCAACTGGTCGCGCAACCTCCTCCAGGACTACTCCACAGGCACCTCATCCGTCTTCTTCTACTCCCGCAACCTCCTCCAAGACTTCTCCACACCTATTTCCACCGTCAGCACCGCGGCTGGCCAGACCAGCAACTGGTCCCGCAACCTCCTCCAGGACTACTCCACAGGCACCTCATCCGTCTTCTCCTACTCCCGCAACCTCCTCCAAGACTACTCGACCCCCGTCTCTACAGTTAGCACGGCGGCGGGTCTGACAAGCAACTGGAGCCGCGGCCTCTTGGTTGACTTCTCCACGCCTGTATCCAGTGTCAGCACATATACGGGCGCCACGTCCAACTGGTCACGCGGTATCCTCCAAGACTGGTCCACGCCTGTGAACACAGTTTCACTCTTCACGATGAACACGAGCAACTGGACCCGAGCCACGCTCCAAGACTGGTCAACACCCGTCTCTACTGTAGGACTCTACACCAGCAATACGTCTAATTACTATGCGCCCCTCCTCTCCAATAACTACTCCACGAATCTACAAAGCACTGTTCAGGGCCTAGGATTCGCGGGCTATATCTCGGCCGCCCAGCTCTACTCCACTGTCACAGGAATCGGTCAAGGGTTCACAGGGTCAACTAACATACTCAGCGCTAACATCGTCAACATCTCGTCTCTGAGCACCCAGTATATCACCGCCACTCAAGGATTCATTTCATCCCTCGTCGTGAACTCCCTCGCCATCGGCTCCAACAGTGGCTTCATCAGCATGGGCGACATTATCACGACGTCCCACTCCACTCTCCAAATCAACACGGGACTTCTTACTGCCTCAGGCACCATCTGTGCCCCGCAGATCATCGTCAGCACGATTAACGGCCAGACCTTCGGCGCACCGATACAGAGCACCGTCGTCGGCCTCGCGACGGCGGGCTACATATCGACGGCCACGTTCCTCTCGTCCATGATCGGCCTCACAAGCAATATTTCCAGCATGATTGACCCCACCGAACTCGCCTCATCTATCGTGGGCCTCGGCACAGTCGGTTTCACGTCGTCTATTGGTCTGGCCGCGATTATGAACTCCACCGTGACAGGTATAAACACATATGTCTCTTCCATGATTGACCCCGTTGAGCTCACGAGCACCATCACTGGCATTGGTACGCAGGGATTTATTTCAAGCGTCGGCCTTGATGCGAGGTTGGCGAGCACGACCGCCGGCCTCGGCACGGCCACGTATATCTCAGCCACCCAGCTCTACTCTACCGTGGCCGGCATCACGTTCGGTGGATCCACAACGGGTCTCTCGGCAGGAACAATCGGCGTTTCCACGATTAATATGATGTATCTCAGCTCCGTCCAAGGCTATATCTCATCACTCCGCACAGACAGCCTCATCGTCGGTGGCCCAGCCGGCTACGTGACCATCCAGGACCTCACGACTGGGACAGTCAGCACAGGCCAAATTGTCGCTGGTGCGGGTTTCATCTCGTCGCTACAAATCAACAGCCTCTCCTTCGGCCCCAGCGGCTACGTGATTGTGAGCAATATCCTCGCCGCGTCCCTCTCCACGCAAAAACTCAACGCCCAGAACGTATATACAAACAACCTCTACGTCGGCAATAATTCAACCCAGTCCATGATTCTCTTTCCTGGTATTGACGGCGCCTACAAAGGGACGGCAATAGGAGAACAGGCCACAGGCGTCGGCACAGAGGAACTCCTCCTCTACAAGGTCTCCACAACGACAGACCAAATCCGCGCCCAGACGACCGGTAATATAGTGTTTGAGGCCGGCGTTTCAGCGAGGTCGTGGCCGTCCACGCAGATGGTCGCGACGGCCACAATGATTATCCAGGGCTCAAGCTCCAACGTCGGTATCGGCACGAATACGCCGGCAACGACCTTGGACGTGGCAGGAACTGGCCGCTTCCAGATTGTGTCGTCATACGCACTCAACGTATCCAGCATCAACGGTATAAATCCTGGACCCATTCTGAATGGGTCAACCATCGGCCTCTCAACCGCCGCCGTCTTTACAAGCAGCGTCGCCGCCACGCAGATCACGACGTCAAACCTCCTCGTGACCAATGGAACGGAGACGGTCGTATATAATGGTGGGACGGCCACCAGCGCGTATGGCACAGGCGTAGACACGGTCTCCATCAAATCGGCCCTCGCGGCCTACAATGGCGGCGTCGCATCCCTCTTCTTTGGAAACGGAACACTCAGCTATCCTCTTGCTCGCATCGCGGCAGTCGATACCGCCGCCGCCTCCCCAGCAAATAGCGCCCTCATCTTCCAGACGACGACGGCGGCTGGAAATGCTGGAAATACAGGCGTGTATACATACAATTACTCAAATTCAAGTTATTATTCATTCACTGTGCCGACAGGTGTAACAAGTATTTCCCTCACCATGTGGGGCGCCGGCGGTGCTGGAGCCGACGGCGGCGATACGGGTGGCGGCGCGGCCTACGTCAAAGGCACTCTCGCGGTCACGCCTGGCCAAATTTTGCTCATCACAGTCGGACAAGGAGGTAGCCGCCCCTCTTCTTCATGGGGCGGCGGCGGTGCCGCAGGGGGTAACGGCGCAGGCGGCGGCGGTGGTCGTAGCGCTATAGGCTACAACGCCGTCTTGACTGTTACAAACGCTGTAAATAGCCCCACTGGATATTTTACTTATACGACATCCGCGCCCCACGGCCTGCTGGCGGGCGCTCCAGTGTCCGTCTCAGGGATTGCTACAGCTGGATACAACATTGGAGGGCTGATTGGCGGCGTTACACCAACTACATTCACACTCGCAACCGCGACAACGGGTCTGGGTTCATTATCCGGACAATCAGGAACACTCTACGTTGAACTTGTTGATGCGGCTGGCGGCGGCGGTGCGGGCAATTCTGGCGGACCATTCTATGGCGGCCAAGGTGGCATTGTGGCAGGCGCGGCAGGTCAATCATCCACTTCAAGCGGAAACTGGCCACCAGGTGGCACACAGACAGCTGGCGGCGGCGGAACATCCTACACTGCTAACGCGGGCTCAATCTTTACAGGCGGTGCTGGCGGTGGCGGTGGAAATCCAGGAGGCGGCGGCGGCGGCGGTCTATTTGGAGGTGCTGGCGGCACGGGCGGTAGCCCTGGAATCGCGGCGGGCGGCGGCGGCTCCTCATATGTTTCAAACCTCACATCGGCCACAACACTCCCTGTAAGCGCTGGAATTGTTCAGACTGCCGTTGGAACAGGGGACTCATTCTATCAAACGGGTATTGGAGCGGGCGGCGGCCAGGGTCTCCAAGGCGGCAACGGCCTCGTCGTGATCCAGGCGGCCGTCACATTCACGATGACGGAGGCGATGCGTATTTCCCAATACGGCTACCTCGGCGTCGGCACGGCCGCCCCATCCACCCTCTTAGATGTGGCTGGAACCGCGAGAGCGCAGAACATGTCCACGCTCAATATCAGTCTGAGCACCATTAACGGCCAAACCTTCGGCGCCCCAATCCAGAGCACCGTCGTCGGCCTCGCAACAGCCGGCTATGTCTCAACGAGCCAGCTCATCTCCTCACAGAATTTCCTCTTAGGCCTCATATCCACCGGCCTCTCAAGTATAAGCACGTATACGGGGACAACGAGCAATTATGCCAAGAACATACTACAAGACTGGTCAACGCCTCTCCTCAGCACGACCACCGGCCTCGGCAGCATTGGATACGTCTCCAGTTCACAACTCCTCTCCACTCAATCACTCATCCTAGGAATCGTGTCCACTGGCCTCTCGTCCATCGCCCTCTTCACATCGAATACGAGCAACTACTTCAAGGTCGCCGCAGGACAAGACATCTCAACACCCATCTCAACCCTCTCAACCACCTATGGCTACGCGCTAACGTCGCTCAGCGCCTCCATTTCAACCCTCACGCTCAAGAACTTCACAGCGATCCAAGGCTCCATCTCGTCCCTCCAGGTGAATTCGCTCCTCATAGGGACGGGCACAGGCTCTATTAATCTGGGAGACACGGTGATGACGGCGATCAGCTCGGTCTCCACCGCCACGAATACATTATACGCTCTCAACACGCTCCTCGGAAATGTCAGCTCCCAGACGGCCATCCAGTTCTACGGCCTCACGGGTCAATTCAATGGAACAGCGGTCGCGGAGAAACTCGTAAGCCCAGGAGTCCAGGAGCTCCTACTCTACAAGGCCTCCAGTATACAAGACCAAATCCGTCTTCAGACGACCGGTAATATAGTGTTTGAGACCGGTGTCGCCGCCCGCTCCTGGTCTACAAGCACGGCAGCGCCGACCCCCACCCTGTATATCTCTTATCTGAGTAACGTCGGCATCGGCACCGCCGCGCCCGCCACCACGTTAGATGTCGCAGGCACTGGCCGCTTCCAGAACGTGTCCACGCTCAATATCACAGTCAGCACACTAAACGGGCAGACATTTGGCGCCCCGATCCAAAGCACAGTGGTCGGTCTCGGCCTCGTCGGCTACGTGTCAAGCGGCCAGCTCCTCTCCACACAGGCGCTCATCTTGGGTATTACTTCAAGTGGACTCTCCAGTGTCGCACTCTTCACAAGCAATACCAGTAATTGGTCGCGCGGCCTTCTCCAAGACTTCTCTACACCGGTCTCCACAGTCGCGCAGTTCACCAGCAACACGAGTAACTGGGCCTCCAACATCCAGCAAAACTGGTCAACGACAGTCTCCAGCGTCGCCCTCTTCACGAGCAATACCAGCAATTGGTCCCGCGGCCTCCTTCAAGACTGGTCAACGCCCGTCTCCACCATCAGCACAACCACAGGCGCTACGTCAAACTGGTCTCGTGGTGCCTTCCAAGACTGGTCCACGCCGCTCCTGAGTACAACCGCCGGTCTCGGTCTCACGGGCTACATCTCGACGAGCCAGCTCTATTCCACGGTGGCAGGCATCGGCTCAGGGTTCACAGGATCCACGCTCGGACTCAGTGCCGGCCGCATTTACACATCCTCTCTCAATGCCTCCTATGTGACGGCAACCCAAGGCTACATCTCGTCTCTCACAGTGGACACACTCCAACTCGGCTTCAGCAACGCCTTCTTTGAGATGGGCGACGTGATTGCCACGTCCCTCTCCACTCTCCAGGTCAACACAGGTGTCCTTACAGCCACAACGTTGACCGCGAGCGGCGTCGTCTGTACACCGCAAATCATCGTATCCACAATCAATGGCCAGACGTTCGGTCAACCTATACAGAGCACAGTCGTCGGCCTCGGCCTCGCGGGCTATGTCTCGTCCATAGGCTTCGTATCAGCCGGCCTCTCCAGCGTCGCCCTCTTCACGAGCAACACGAGCAACTGGTCCCGCGGCCTTCTCCAAGACTTCTCAACACCGACCACCAACACATCTAACTTCTTCTTGCCCCTGCTATCCAACAATTACTCCACAAATCTCACCTCCACAGTCATCGGACTCGGCACAGCTGGATATATTTCAAGCGGCCAGTTCCTCTCGTCCATGCTCGGCCTCACAAGCAACATCTCCAGCATGATTGATCCGGTTGAACTCGCCTCGTCTATCGTGGGCCTCGGCACAGTCGGCTTCACATCGTCCATCGGCCTCACAGCAATCCTGAATTCCACAGTGGCAGGCGTGAACACATATGTCTCTTCCATGATTGACCCGGTTGAGCTCGCGAGCAGTATCACGAGCCTCGGAACGCAGGGATTCATATCGTCCATCGGCTTTGACGCGAAACTGGCGAGCACGACCGCCGGCCTCGGAACAGCCACGTATATTTCGGCCGCCCAGCTTTATTCAACCGTCGCGGGCATCACATTCAGCGGATCCACGAATACGTTGTCGGCCGCCCGTATTTTTACATCCTCCATCGTGGCAGCCTTCGTGACGGGCACACAAGGCTATATCTCCTCGCTCGTGGTGGACTCGCTGGCCATCGGCTCCAACAGCGGCTTCATCAACATGGGAGATATCATCACAACGTCTCACTCCACTCTCCAAATTAATACAGGCCTCTTCACGGCATCGGGCACCGTCTGTACACCGCAGATCATCGTCAGCACGATTAATGGCCAGACGTTCGGCGCACCGATACAGAGCACAGTCGTCGGTCTAGGCCTCGCTGGCTACATCTCGTCCATCGGCTTCGTGTCATCGGGCCTCTCCAGTGTCGCCACGTTCACAAGCAACACGAGCAACTACTTCCTCCCCGCCCTCTCCAACAACTACTCCACCAATCTGACCTCGACCTTCCAAGGTCTCGCGACAGGTGGCTATATCTCCAGCTCCCAACTCTTCTCTACGGTGGCGGCACTGACGGGCTCCACGCTCTCACTCAGTGCTGGATCCATCTTAGTGAGCAGTCTCCAAGCTCTCAAGATAAGCACAACACAAATGACGGTTTGTACAATGACATTTAATGACCAGACGGCGGGCAATCCTCTAGGAAACGTCTATCAATACTCCTCCGTTCTCTATTACAATAGTTTCGTGGTCGCTGGAACGACTGCGATGAATATTCAGAGCTTTACGTTTTAAAACACCCTCCATCGGTAGAAGAAATGGCTCGCAAAACGCGATCCAAAAATGCGGCAAAGAAGGGAACGCGGAAAGCACCTGGAAATAGAAAGGGGCCCAGTTCATCTGCGACCGAGCACCCAGAGGGGACAATTGAATCGGGTAGTGACGGACAGAGATGGGTTGTGACTAAAACGGCGAAGGGTGTACAGCGATGGGTTCCAATCCACTCCGCAGCCCTTTTTGGATGGCAGCCTTTAACAGTCGGGGTTCTAGCCGAGAATATCGGCAAATCCATCGCCGTGTATGAGAGACAAATCGGCAGCACGTGGCCCAAATCCTCTTCAAACTTTGATGTAAAATACAAATTCACCCCGACAGGAGATGGCGAGCTTATTAAGAAGGGGAAGCATACATTATATCCGAATTGGTTAAAAAAGAGAACATTTACACTTGGAAAGCACGATATCTTCAGTGTATTGGGAAAGAAACCAACAAACCCCAACGATTTTGAATCTGTACAGGTTGGCCCTAAACCCAGTGAATTGGCGAGCACGAATTTAATGAATAGTGAGGCGTTTATAAGGTTCTAACCACATTATAAAGGATGTCCAACATAGGACTATCAACAGATTTAGTCCTGGCCAATACATCCACAAGGCCAGGCACACTTGTTCTTCCTCTTAGCACACAGATACCAGGAAGAACAATTACGATTAAATGCGCAACAGGGTCGTGCGCCGCCTCCACCTGTTTCATTAGCACGAGCGGCGGCGACACGTTCGAAGACGGATCCACGACTCAGGCACTCACAACGAGCTACGGCTTCATGAAAGTGACAGCTAGTGCCGCACTAAGAAAATGGTTCATGGGTCCGACGACACAGCCGACCTACTACACCGCCAGCACTATCGGGGCAATAACGACGCAAGCGACGACCATATCAACTATGACGCTGAACACAAGTAGTCTCTCTCTCCTCAGTGACGCCGTCACGCCATTCACGCCCCGCTCCATCCCAGGCTGTGTCCTCTGGCTTGACGGCAAAGACGTGAATGGAACGGGGTCCAATATCACCGCAGGCACCACAATGACGCGGTGGGCCGACAAGTCCGGAAACGGAAATTCTACGACGTCCAAGACGGGCACAATCACGATGACCGCGAATGCGATTGGTAGCAACGCCGCCCCCTACTTCCCCAACCAACCCTCTTACTTTCTGGGCTCTCTTCCGACGTATACGGGAACCGCCATCTATCACTTCGCCGTTGCGACCCTGACGGCGAACGCAACAGCCTATGGCCGCATTCTCGGCCTCGCGAGAACGGGCACAAATGATTTTGGAGATACGACGACGGAGTTCGCCTTTATTCGCAACAACGCAACTCAGGGTCTCATTATTGGCCGCAACTCGTCCTATCTTGGTATTACTATACCCGCATATTCAACGCCGTTCTTGGTTCAGTCATCCCAGAACGGATCCACGGAGTCTATCGGTCTGAATGGCACATTCACACCGGCAACACAGAACACGGGAATTGCGACGGGTTTCAACATTAGCGCATATGGTATTGGCACGAATCCTGCTACAACGGATGGTGGCAGCTGGTATGATGGTGTCATCGCAGAGGTTGTGGTCTACATGGGCACGGTCTTGACGACGGCGCAGATCCAGAGTGTGGAGGGCTACTTGGCGCAGAAGTGGGGTCTGACGTCACTGCTGCCCGCGGGGCATCCTGGACTTACGGCACAATTCTATAGAGGCGTGAATTATGTTGCGCCGAGCACGCAGTCCTTTCACGTCTCTTCCTCTCTTGGTTACTGGGGACCTTACCTCTTGAACAGCGGCTTTCGCACGGCGCAGCCACAGGTCTTTTTTAAATAAGGGTGAATAGATGCCGATTCAAGAGAAGCCAGGGACGGCAAAGACAGGCTCATCCACGCCATTTGCGCCAACAAGCATAGGCGGCTGTGCGCTCTGGTTGGATGGTAAAGACCCCGCTGGAACTGGTATAGCACCCTCTACAGGCGCCACCGTCTCCACATGGACCGACAAAGCGGCCGGAAAAAACGGTGCGGCGACTGGCTCACCGACGTATGTGGGAGGCGGCGGCATTAACTTTGACGGCACCGCTTATTTCCTCAATCAGGCGTTCACACAGGATCTCTCGCAACGCTCCATTTTTATTGTTATGCAGGAAACGACTCACTTACAATATGCGGGTGTATTTCCTCTCATACCGAATCCAACAACGGGTGCCGATTATCAGACAACGACCGGCCTCTCCG
>Ga0208500_1000285_pt1 | contig 13873 bp, 15 predicted proteins | sample CryBogCBE17Sep08_FD_184568 | JGI IMG/M metagenome (GOLD analysis project Ga0208500, IMG submission 184568) | Freshwater microbial communities from Crystal Bog, Wisconsin, USA - CBE17Sep08 (SPAdes) | ecosystem: Environmental > Aquatic > Freshwater > Lake | place: Crystal Bog, Wisconsin, USA...
AGTCTCTACATCTGCTGCAACTTCTGCAACTTCTGCATTTGTATCTTCTGCCATTTTGTTACCTCCTTCGTTGAGTGAAATATCATCACTCTTTTTAAGCCCGTCACTTAAAGTGATCTTTGGCTTTATGTTTTGATCAGGATAAAGATTAATTGAAGCAGAGCTATCAATTACATTACCTGCCAAACCTGGTGCAGCTGTTTCGCCAGCTTCATGTGCGGATGTTGGAGCATCATCTTTCTTAAAATAAGAATCAATTACTTTTTCAATTGCTTCAAACTTTTCTGAATCTTTTTGTTCAACCCATCCAATATTAATCATTGGATCTTCACATACAACACAATTCTTTGTTGTATGCTCTGATGTTGATGCTACTTCATCTTCTTTACACCAAAAAACATTTTCTAAAACTACATCTGCTACCATTCCTTTAATAAAGGAAGAGCCATCTGTATTTTTTTCAATAGAAAAAAAGTTTGCCAATTGATTTGCTGGGGAATCTACAAGACTCAACTCATGCAATTCATAGTCATGGATAACACGACGTTTTTCATCTGTACCGTCATCTGCCTTTTCCATCTTAGCATCTTTAATATTACCACCAATAGAAAAACCCGAGTAAGTTCCATCTAGGCACTTTTCCCAGGCATCTTGAGCACCTTTTGAAATATAAGCAGTTACATAAATTCCATTATATTTTTTTTGTGTCTCTGGATCAAAAAATGTATCTTCTTTAAAACTAACCATTTTACCAACTGCTGTTGGTCCATGCATTTCACGAATATTTCCTCTAAAATTATCAAAAGCTTTTTTACTTGCTTCAGCCTTTACGATATCTCCATGACGATCAACATTGTCTAGGGAAGCAAAGCCAGAAACGGTTCTCTTCTCCTTATTTATCTTTGTGATTGGGAAGTTAAGAGCTAACGAGGATTCGCTGTTTGACCAGTACGTTTTCTGAATATCCATATGTAAATAAATAATAGCAGTATTTATAAATAACGCATAATTTTGACAAAATTATTTTATAATTCCACTATTTATTTTTATCACCTTTCTTACATCTGTGCCTTCTGGTTGGTAGGCTTCTGGAGTTTTTTCTGGAACACCTTTATCCCCATCATTTATGTTATTTACATAAGGAGTTTGAATATGAGAGTCTGGTAACACATTAGGGCTATTCATAGAGTTATGAGACACCAGCCCTCCAGTTATAAACCCGACCAAAACATATCCAATATGTGGCAAATCACGCTGAAAACCAGTGGCTGCCCATGTGCTGAAAGCTCCTGTGGAGGCTATCATAAGTTGCTTTGCATCAAAAATTTGAAACTTAAAGTGATGTTTTAAACTCATAATGTGCCCTTTAATTCATCATAAATTATTTGAGGTATTGTATTTTTTACCACTATAATTCCTTGCCTTTTTTCATACTTAACTAATGCTGACTCTGTTTGAGTATTCATAGTTCCAGTATCGTACGCTTTTGGCAATAATCCCGCTTTTTCTAAAGCTTTCTGTACTGTCCAAACAGCATCATTTGTTTGACCTATTACAAATGAAGATTGAGAAGAAGGAAATGGGGGAGCTACAAAAACTGTTGTACTTGGAGAAGTAACGGTAGTTCCATTTGTTGTTCCAGGGTGAGTTACCAACATACCACCAGTCAGTGCTGTAGCACCTGCTGCAACTCCTGCTGTGGCTTTTTTGCTTGTAGAAACAGATGTTGTTGGTTTTAGTGGAACAGGATATTTAGGTCTTACAACTGCCATTACAAAAAGATAGTTTCTATGAACTCTCCAACAGCCTTCTTTTGTAGGATCATTTGGATTACCAGTATTAAATCCAATTGTTGTAAATCCTCCAGGACTGGCTGCCTCACATATCTCTACGTGATCTACAACACCATCACTATTCCAATCGTAAAAAACCAAATCGCCCATTTGCATAGACATTTTATTAACTACTAATCCTTGACGTTGAAACCAGGGTAGTGCTGCGGGATTATAAGAAAACCCTTTAGGAGTTTGTGCAGCAATTAAATGTGATAAACCTATTTGAGCAAAACACCAAGATACGCCCATTGCACAATATGGAGCATTAGGAACTCCGTACCAGTCACCATATGGATTTTCATTGCTTGCACCTTCATGAAAGCCTATCTGCATCCTTGCAACATTTAGTACATCTAATGCTGTTGCCATTTTTAATTACCTTCTTGTGGACCCTCGCCCTTTGCATTCCGAGCGGTTCCCATTTTATCAGGAGCATTTATTGTTCTATTTTGATCACGAGTTTTGTTACCACTAGCATCTGATGCTGCATCTTGCATTGCTTTAGGATTTAAAACAACAACAGCATCACCACCTGGAAGTGGAGCAAGTCCCTTACGAGCACGAATTTCATTAGGAACAATAACTTGATCTTTAATATAACGATCATCAATTCTTGATTGAGTTTCTTCATCTGTCAATGCAAGTTCATTAAATCGCAATACAAAAGCATCTGTAAGTTCTCTTACAATAAGATTAATTTTAAATTCAAGCTCTTCTTGACGTGGACGACAAACTTGTTCTTTAAATGTTTTATCAGCATCTTTAGCATTTGCTAGAGAAACGCCTTGTGGCATACCTATCTTTGAAATTGGAACACGGTGAGCAATAAGAATACGATCTCTATTTTCTACTGCATAGTTCTTAAACGAAGAATCTTGAACTCCCGCCTCTACAGGCTTCATTTCAAACTCTACACGACCTTGCTCTCCATCAGATGGAAGAGGAATATAAAGTGTTCTATGGTTTCTGCCCTTCAGTCCTGTTTGGAAAAATTCAAGCAATTTACGCTCTGCATCAGCGGTAAGCTTTGCACCCTTAACAACAATGATATATCTTGGAACAGCTTTATTCTCAAAATAATCTAGGTTAAAACGTTGTGCAAATTCATCACCTGCGACTGCATTTTTTGCAGACAAAATATCTGGCACACCATAGTATGTATTTGATGGTGTAAAAATTTTAAAGTGAATTACTTCATTTGGTTGCGGATCTGTACCAATTTGATCTGGAGTTTCTGTATCTCCAAAGTTTCTAAAAAATGTATAGCGGTTATAAACAACTTGCACAAAGCCATCACGGTGACGACGGATACGCATAGTAGTTGCTGGAATATGTCCAATGTAACCAATCTTGCCTGTTGATGTACGACCAACTTCAAGATATCCATTTCCAGTTGATTCTAAATCAACATAGATCTTTTTCATTGTTTCTGTAAATGAATCATCTGAGTTAAGAGATTCTAGGAAGTCACGAAGTTCTTCTTTCATTCCTTCAATTTTTGAACGTAACTTATCAAGTTTTTTTGGAGTTTCCATAACAGCTTCAATCTTTGAAGATGTTGCCCAAGTATTATCAAATTTATATCCAAGTCCAATCACGTTTGCTGCCTTAGCATTTACAGCAGAGTGATGATATGGAGAAATATCATATAGCTGTGCTAGATAAAGAACATTATATGGAGGCTGAACAATCTGAAAAAGAGAATATCCAGTAAGGTCAAGTGGATCAAGTTTCTTAGACTTTGCATCATCAACACCTGTAAAAGATTTTTGAATACGATTTACTTGACGACGAAAGTTTGGACTTAAGCCATCTGCTTTCTTTATATCTTCCCAACTTGCATTGAATGGATCATCAAATTCATTTTCTGTAGTATGTACAGGATTATCTAACTTGACTGTGATTGTGCCTTCATCTTCATCATCATTAGCAACAGTTAAATTAGTCAATTTTCATCTCCTTCATTTCTTTATAATATTCAAGCATTGCAGGAGTATCCATAACATCTGGTACTAAACCAAGTTCCAGTCTTTGTTGTTGAATAGCTAGTTCCTCATCATCAATTGCTCTGTGCCCCGCAAAAAAAATAGGGTGCCCCTCTTCTAAACCATAGTATTTTGCTGCATCTTTCAGCTTTTTAATTTGGCGTATGTCGCCTTTCATGGACGGGATACTTAGATATCCGCCCTCATCATCCATAACCAATGATTCATCAGGCATCTGCCAGGCATAAAGGCCCCAGCTTACCTCATCAATTGGTGTTACTTTCATTTTACCCATATGCCAATAATACCATCAAACTATTCAAAACTGAACATTAGGCTACCATTTTATCAAACATGGGTATGGAAAGTTATAGGTTGACCGTTATTTATTTGAGAAAATGTGCCAGAGTATTCAAGAACTGATCCTACTGAAGTCACTGAATCAAAAGCAATTGAAGTATTAACAGCAACAAAGGAAAGATACCTAGATTGTATCTGAGATAGTGTTAAGGTTCCTGGGTATATACTGATATAACCATAACTTGCCTCAGATGGAGATTTAGTAGAATCATATGAACCATTAACCAAAATATTGCTAGATCTTGAGCTTGGGTATACAAGAACAACATGATATATCTCACCATTTGTCAAAGTAATTGGAGAAGAGTTTCTGCTTACACCATTAACATAAAGAGTTGGTCCAGATATTGAATTTTGCAAAACATTTGATGAGTTAATCCAAAGATCCGCCGTACCTACTGAATCAGTGTCTAGAATAGCAGAGCCAGTTCCATCATATTCCATCCAAAATTCTATAGTTTGATAGCTTGTACTTGTAGTTGGAGAAATAATAGCATAGCCTGGTTTTGATCCTGGATCTTGTGCAGAAAATCTTATTCCCAGATTTCTTGATCTTGAAAGAATATTAGTTGAATCTTTTTTAAGATTATATGTTGTGCTTGAAGCTGGCGATATTTGAAATAGACCAGAATCTGATACTTCATTTATTTGTGAATAAACGCTTATAGACAAATTATCAATTCTTGGTTGCAGCCCAGCAGAGGTATCAGATGAAAATAAAGTTACTTTAATTAAACATTGACCTGCAAAAGATGATCCATAATTTGATAAGAAATATGGAAAAGTTTTTCCATTTACAACATTATAGTAAGATAAACCATTATCATAAGAAACAGATACTGTAACAAACCTATTTGATATAACACTTGTTGATAAGTTATTATTATAAGAAGCTGTATCCCAGGACAACTGAATTCCTGCAAAATTTGGATATGAAGCAACAGTTAATGGATAAACCCAAGTTCCAGTTACTGAAGAAGGGCTAGAAGTTTTAGACAATGTAATACCTGTTTTATCAGCAATTACATTTGAAAACACTCCTTGATTGTAAGAGTTGCTGGTGACGAACTCTTGGGAATATATCAACTGACCTGAATTATTATCAAAAGAAAAATGAGACATATTTGTTTGATTTGAATAATTAATTGGATTTGAATCTCTATGTGCCCAAAACATATGATTTCTTATTTCATTAGTAGAAAGCACTCTATCATAAAAAGCTAAACCATTTATAGTGAAATGATTATTATTTGACGCTGGCCCCACATTAAATACACTTGAAGAATCAGAATAAAACTGATAACTTGAAGGAATAGAAATAGATTCATCTGTTAATCCATTTACAGAAATAGTCATAGTCATATCTTTTACAGAAACAAATACATGTATTGGGGTATCCCAACTATATACTTGTTTTTTAGTTGTTAAAGATAATCCGTTAGAAAAATACAAAGTAAAATATATAAAATCACTATTTGTATATATTTGCATTCTATTTGTAGATCCAGATTGTAGACTGATGATATTACAAGATGTGTTTAATGCACCTGGCATTAGTAACCAAAACTCTATACCAAATGCTCTATTTTCGTATCCTTTTTGAAATACCCCGCCATTTGTTATTCCTGGAGCATAAGTATTATTTATCAAAATATTTGAACTTGAATTTATAAAGCATCCATTTACACTGGAGTCAAAACTTGAGTGAGCTATCAATGTAGTTATATCAGTAAAGCTTGGAGAACCCACAGTGTAAGCACCATGATTTCCAAAGTTTGAAACATCTTGTATTTGAGTTTCTGCTTCTTGAGCATAGGAAGATTCAGCATTTAAATAAGACTGATATGTTGAATAAAGTAATGATAAATAAGAATATGTTCTTGCAACAGACTGCCCATCAAGGGGCCAAAATGAAAGCGGGTTATCCCTTAATACCGCATCTTTATATGACATTTACGCTCCTATTAGCTAAGTCTGTAAGTAACCCAAGTTGTTGTTGCTGTACGAACAGACCTAAATCTTGCAGAAACGTTAGCTGCTACTGTAGTATTTCCAACATAAGTATGCGAAGTTCCTGCAGACATAGTTATAGCAAAAGCAACAGTATTAACAATACTCCAATCAAAAGATACGTTATTAACAATTCCAGTTATTCCACCATCCATTAGAGTTCCAGTAGGTAATGTAAATGTTGCAGTATTTGTTCCTGTATAGTTAATTATTTCTGTCAGTAATTGTGCAATAGTTAATGTTGATGCACCGCTTGTAGATATTGTTGTAATTGCAGGTTGATAAAGATAAGTAATTCCACCTGTCATAAATACAGCACCTGCATGTGAAGTTGTTCCATTAATTGTAGTTGTTACAGCAGACCTACCAATTGCTAAACCAGAGGCATTTGTTCCACCAATTGTGATAGTTCCTGCAGTACCTGTTGCGGTACCAACATCAATTGTTACTGCACCTGAATTTGATGTTGTTCCTGTTGCATTTCCTGATGAAAGAGCAAGTGCTGCAGAGTTTGTTGATGTAGTTGATGTAGCATAACTTTGGATAGGACCTTGGACAATTATATTACCAGCGTTATCAATACGCATACGCTCTGTAATTGTACCTGAACCCATAGTGTAAATCTCTATATGTCCTGTAGTTGAGCTATCATAATACCCAGCAAACATACCATAGGTATTTGTACCATCACCGAATCTCAAGTATGATGAGGTTTGAGTTGAATTTGTTAAATCCCAAATATCTCCTGCTGAATCAATAAAGAATTGATTTGTTGACGCTGTTGAAAAATTTAAAATATTTGTTCCAGAGGAATACACTCCGAGTGTTGGTGCAGTACCTGTCGCTGTTATTGCTAAACTTGTTCCACTCGCTACACCAAGAGAAGGGGTAACTAAAACTGGAGAAACAGAAAATACTGCAGATCCTGATCCTGTCGCACTTGAAGATCCATCCCAGAATACGTTCCAAGCCGATCCGCTATCTGTTGTTGAAATTACAGTTGCTGTTATGCCTTGACCAGCACCTAGGGTAGCGATAGTTGTTCCACCATTACTTTGAATTGTGACTGAAGCATTTGTTCCTAAGTGGGTAATATTTACTATATCAAAATATTCACCTAAAGCCAGGGTTGCTGTTGAAGGTAATTTAACAGTATGAGTTGTTGATCCGCTTGCTAGCAAATAAATTTGCTGATTACTAGTATTTGTTAATGTTGTTGTTCCACCAGAAACAGTTACTGTTGTATAGCCCATCAAAAAATTATTTATTACAGGAAGAGATAGTGTTGGAGAAGTTCCAAATACAAGGCTTCCAGTTCCTGTCTCATCAGAAATTACTCCTGATAGCTGTGCAGATGTTGTTGCTGCAAATTGTGAAAGATTTCCTGATTTAAGAGCAATAGATATACCATCAACCGCCGTAGCTAATGCCTGAATATCACGGGGAACATTTGGGGTATCCGTTAATTGTGGATAAGGCAAGCTAAAATTAGTGGTATATTGAATAGTCATTGTTCTCCTATTATAGCGTATTTAGTATTTGAAGCATTATAAACGATAAGGCATACTTAAAATAATTGTTTTTCTTATGTTTTTTCTACAAAAGTAGATCAGCTTGTGGCTTTACAGCAAATATACTGGCGTATGTTCCGTACCAACGTACCCGACCTTTACAACCTATATTATACTTAATTAAGCCATTCTCATCAGAACTAATACTATTAATATACCCGCTTATTTCAAAACCACTTGCAAAATGCTCTTGTCCATTTACAAAGATTCTCCATACCAGCTCATCGCCTTCTTTAGCATTAGTATTAAATCTTAATAGAATATCATCATATGGTCGCAAAATTCTATCTTTTAAAATTTTTAATATATAAACTAATTTGTTCATATGCCTAACTCCTCACGTTTTTGAGTTGCTGAAATTGCTTCAATATCTGCACTCAAAGAAATTTGTTCAATTTTATATCCGACATCTCGCCCATAAACAATATTAGTTATATTGGGCATTCTTACAACCATTGCACCATCCATAAACTCGTCTTTAGAGATATATTCTTTTACTTCATCAAATTTTAATGGGTCTTTAGGGCTAGTGTTAAATGTGTTTCTAACACCTAGCATGACCTGATTAGTTCTCTTTCCCGCTTCTTCATATAAAGCATGATGACCTTCATGCCAAGGTTGATAACGACCAAGCATCAAGGTTGTAGGTGCTGACCAATCATGTAAATTAAACTTTTGTATAACATATGTAGATTTTTCATATTCATCTAAATCGTGCGATTCAAACTTAATATCATATTTTTCTGGCTCAACAAACATTTTGTTTGTATCATCAAAACGACCTGATTCAATAGTATTCATCCAAACTAAAATATCTGGCTTACCAAAAGATTCACGAGTTGCTGGTGTAGGACAAATAAAATCTACTACAACATTTAAGCCTTGACCTGATAACATTTTTGCCATCTCGCCCATACGACGAGCATGTTCAATACGATCTTCAATTGTAAAACCTAAATCCGAATTAATTGTTGAACGTACATAATCTGCATTTAAATGAACTGCATTAATTCTATCTGAAAGTGCGGTAGCTAATGTTGTTTTTCCACTGCCTGGCAAGCCTATAATTTGTATAATCACTTGTTATCCTTATCTATTATCATAAAACACTGAAAGTGCTGCTCTTGGTTCTGAACAAGCAACTGTATGAACTATGCCTTTAGGAACAAATAAAACATCCCCAGGTGCGACGTTGAATGATATCAAACACTCCGAATCATTTCCTTTTTCATATATTTGCCATTCTACATTTCCTATGACTTGCCAATAAAAGCTATCTCTTGTATCATCATGAATTGGTATCTGCTTTTGATTACCTATAAAGTTAATCAAAGTGCAACCTCCATCATTTTCTCTTCCAAAAAGATTATCAGTTTTATATGTTATTTCTTTCCACTGTGAAAAACAATCACCTTGATTAGCATAATACCCAGCCAAATAAAATTCATCCCAAATTTGTAAAGCACCTATTAATTTTACAGGACTTGATAATGTTAATTGTTTATTTTTTTCAAGAAAGTTACAGTGTGATATAAACTCCTCCCATTTAGTATTTGAAGGAATAAAATCTTTAATATGAAGTAAATCAATATTATTTTTTGCATTTTTTATTAATTCACTATTAATCTGATCAGGAGAAATACTTAAAACAGCATTCATTGATTACATATTCCCATCTGCACGACCCAAAACTGGACTATCGTTATATGGGGCAAAGCTGCCATCACCTCTTGGATTTTTTACATCTTCTTGTATAGGATCATCTGGCATTCTTTTACCCCAGTAGCCTGGTGGATAGTGATATGGAGCAATTGGATTATCTGTTCTAGTAGGGAGGGGATTTTGATTATAATTCCCCTGTATAGTAACCAAAGATGCCATACAAAATCTATTACCCTCAATAACTTTCTTAACTCCGTGTCTTGTATTACCCTCATGTAAAACCATAGACCCTGCTTTTGGTTTATAAGAAAAGTTATAATCTGGATAATAAATTTCTCCACCAGTGTAGTCGTCATTTGGATAAATAACAGCACCCCACATAATTGGTTTTTCCATGTGGCCTTGGTTATCTATATGAACAAACATCTCTAACTCTTTATCCCCGCCAAATTCTATTGGGCTTGAATTTGGGTACATTCTTATAAGATTAGGTGACGCTGGCTCCCAATTATCAACATGATCGTTTTCATTTAAAAATGATGAAACCCTATCTTTAATATCGGATATTATTGGTTTAATTTCATCAAGCGATTTTTCATATCCTGGAGTTAAAGTAACTTGATATTCATTTAAAAGCCTTTTTCCCCAGTATGCAAAATCATGTTCTATAAGTCCATCATAGTTAAAATTTCTCATAAGGTTATCAACTTTTTTTATTTCTTCTTGACTTAAGAAATCTTCAACGATTAATACGTTACCATCACAATGACTTTCAATTTTCAATTCAACACCTCTCAATAATTTCTTAATATTGCATTCTGTCTTCTAATTTTATCATGATTTTCAGAAGGTTCTTTTAAAAACCAATGTTCTGAATCAACAAAAAAGAAAAAAACATTACATACTACATTATACTCTGGATTTGGAAATTTTTCTCGCCAGTGCCTCTGTTCTTCTCCGTAGTATAAAACAGCTTCATTTTCCATTAAAGTATAAGGCTTACCTTCTATATATAGATCCCAGGGTTCTTTTTGATAAACGCACATATCAATACTATATTGACAAGCATTTACGTCTCTATGCTTTTCTAGAGATGCGTCCCCGAAATACCAAGAACCAAAATTAAAAGATGGGACTATGCTTGGATTTTCAAAAAAATCTCTTGCAAAATCAGTAAGTTTTGTATGTAATAGATTTAGTATATCTGACCCACCAAATTCATACCTATTAAACTGTTCGCTGAAATTAGTTGATGTTTTATCTAATCCGACAACATAGTCTTGTAAAGTTTTAAAGTCATCTTTTGATAAAAAATTAGAAAATATTACTGGATCTTTCATTTTATCCTCTTCTGGTGGTCTTGGTATTTATTTCCATCTGAATGTAATCCATTAAAATATCTTCTCCCCGCCATATGTGGTTTTTCCTTATCTGTCCCATTTCTTTCTACTCCTAAAGACATAGACTCCTCTAATTCTTTTTCATAAGATTCTTCACTGAAAAAATCTGTAACATACCCTAATTCAAAATTCTCAACAAAATATCTTTGAATTGGAATGAATGCTCCTATGGGGTCTCCCTTATTAATAGTTATTAATCTATTTGGTACAGTTACTTTTAAATTAAAAGTAAAATCTCTTCTTATCTGATCTGTTTCAATAACACCAGTCATTGATGTACATCCTTCTATAAACATATTAGGAGGTTGAATTGTCATTAAATTAATTCCTATAGGGGTTTTAAGACTGAAATGATTTTGAATAGTAACTACACCGTTTCTAAAACCATTTATTATATTTTGCTTTTCGGCACCTTCTTCATCTAAAAAATTAATCTCTGCATCATCCTTTGTACCGTTCCAAAAAACAGTAAAATTTCTCATAGATTTTACCAAAAACCCATACTGATTACCAATTCCTATTGGTAAACAATAATAATAATGTGGATTAAACCAATCTCTTGTTGGTTTATTTTTAAGTGGTTCTATAATTTCATCAGAATATCCAGTTTTATTATTTCTATCTATTGGTACTACTATAATTTTATTATTTGGAACAAGATTACCTGGCTCATTAATGAACATTCCAGTCTCCTTCAAAAGATTTATCAAACGACCAAAAAGAAGATATAGTGTACCTAATAGAGCCTTCCACCTTAGTTACACCATGCATATGATCTTTTGTTCCTGGATGAAAAGCTAAGGATCTGGCTTTTGGTTTTATTAAAAATTTATAGTCTGGATAGAACAGTTCTCCTCCTTCATAATCTTCATTTAAATATAAAACAGAACCAAAATCTCTATGTGCGAACCATTTTAGATCTTCCTGAATATCTTCTCCATATATCATATCATCACAATGTGGTGATTGTTCGTTTCCTGGAAACCATCTTACTGCTTGTATCATATCAGCATAAATATCTTGATTAATCATATATTCATTTTTGATAACCAATTCAATTCTATCTTTTATATCCAAAAAAAGGTTTGCTACATCTGGATATTTTTTATAAAAAAACCCAAGTCCAAGAGTCCTGTTATCCCAAATATTGTCTTCTATCTTTGTCCAATTTTCAATATCTTTTAAAATACTTAATATAAACTGGCATTCTTCTTCAGTAATAATATTATTTATAACTTTAGCTTTAATCATTACTTACACCAAATATTCATTCTCAAGAATATCACAGATTATATGAACTCTATCTTGATCACTATTATTGCTTACAGAATGTGGTAACGAGTTATTAATCTCATACCAGTTACCGACCTTCATATTTATACTCTTTCCAAATACCGTGAATAAAACTTTTTCATTAGTAATAATTGGAACATGTACTCGTCTAGCTGTTGAAAGAAAATCTGAACTATCAACATGAGGGGGAATATTACTATTTTTATGCATTTTTATAACTTCACATCTAACAACTTTGCCATTATAAAAATCTTCTAATTCTTTAAATACTGATAATAAAGCATCCATAGCTTCTTTATTTTTAAAAGAATTTACTTCCTTTATTTCAAGAGGTTCCCCACGAAACCAAAGATAGGAAGCAAATCTAATTTGAAACATTTCTGTATCTCTATGCGTTGATATAAGATTTTGCCTTGATGTATCCAAAAGCCATTCTTCATTTAAATCATTAACCTCTTTAATAAGAGCATAAATATTTGTTTTAATTTTTTTATCCATGAATTGCCAAGTCGTGTCTTTAGCGGTAACTTTTGACATAATCATATAACTCCATATCTATATTATTAATCTCTGCAATTAGCTTTCTTTTACTTTCTGGAACATTTATTTTTATGACATTATTATTTATAAGATTTTTATTTGAAAATGATCTAAATCCATATAGTGACTCAACAAGATCATCATATTTATTTATAAATGAATAATAATTGTCAAAAGTTCCAAATAAATCTAGACTGTCAACCATATCTTTAGCCTCTTTTACATTTAACGGGGACATCTCCAGACACCATCCATTATCTGCTCTTTCTAGGTCATAGCTTATACTTTTATTATACCACTCTTCATCTGTATACTTAGTAAGATTTTTTGATTGCAAGTTAGATTGATATTTAATTACATTTTCATCATATAGCCATATATCTAATTTTTTCCATATATCACTCTCATCAACAAACTTATTTATGTATAAAAAATTACTTATATATCTATCAACTGGATCTCTAAACACTGATATATTTATCATATTATTATTATATTTAATTGGAGTCTTTCCAAAGTGACCCGAAATAAATAAAGCATCAGTAAATTTTTTTTCTGACATTATTGCATGATTTGTTGCAAAAAATGGAATTTTTTTAGCTTTTAAATTTGGCAATATGTGACTTCTCATAAATATACCTGAACATCTTGGTATATGTATATGATTTAATACTTTATGCATTTCTATCCAATCTAGTAGGTCCTTGGAACAGAGACTTGTGGTTGTGAGTTACTAGGTCGCCCGCAATAATCAAGTCGTAAGGTGTAACGTTAATCTCGTATACATCTGTCTCCTCGTTGATGTATCCTATTGTATGGACTAGGACATCTTTTGTAACTCCATTGTCGTCATATACAAGGTAGTCTCCCATTTGCACGACACCTGACTGAATAAACATGTAAGCTCCATCTCTGCGTACAAGCATCATGTGTTCAAGAGAGAATCGCTTTTTCTTATCAGCATTAAATGTAACAGTCACCAAACGAGTTGATGCTTTAATAGCATAAATCTCAGCGACTTGCTCTTTAACATCTGTCATAGAGTTTGACACCCATTCGTCAACTGTATATTCTTGCTCGTTCTCTGGTAGTTCTGAGAAAGAGTATGAAGCAAGCTTCTGACCAATGTAGAGGTCTCTTGCCTTCATATAACCTATTGCTGTACGAACAAGTGTATCTCCTTGAATACATACTGGAGGCGGGGTTGCAATAATAGG
>Ga0208500_1000290_pt1 | contig 13800 bp, 25 predicted proteins | sample CryBogCBE17Sep08_FD_184568 | JGI IMG/M metagenome (GOLD analysis project Ga0208500, IMG submission 184568) | Freshwater microbial communities from Crystal Bog, Wisconsin, USA - CBE17Sep08 (SPAdes) | ecosystem: Environmental > Aquatic > Freshwater > Lake | place: Crystal Bog, Wisconsin, USA...
AGGGGCAATAATTTTGGCGCTTTACTCAATATTTGGCCCGACACCCGAGCAACAAGCGGAGTTCAACAAACCAAGGCTTGCCTACAAGTTTGAAGACTGTGATATATGGATATTTGAGAACACGCATTACGTTACAAGGTGTGGTAACCATACAGTAACAGAGCGCCATTACTCAGAGTCTTGTGGTAAGGCATGCACGAAACAAAAAGTAGAAAGGATTGAGAATGACTAAAGAAGAAGTAATTGAGATGGCCCAACGATGCGGATTGTTTGGTATACGACCATATCCTGATGGTACTTATTCTGAAGCACTTGAAGATTTTGCCAAACTAATAGCAGAAAAAGAACGTGCGTCAAATCATGCATACATTTATGAATTGGAACGTGATCTAGAGGTGGCGCAAGACAAGATTAACGATTGTCTTGTATATCTTAACTTTAACCCTTTAGAGGCAGCGCAAGATAAGATTAAAGGTTGTCTTGAAATTCTAAACTATAACCCAAGGGGACAAGAATGACTAAAGAAGAAGTAATTACATTATTGTGTGAGCATTTTAGTGAGGGGATGGTGCGTACGATTATAGATGCACTAAAGCAAGAGCAAGAATACGAAGTATTGGCTGGAATTGGTAAAGGTGTAGAAATTCCTGCTGGTTGGAAATATTATTACATTAAACCAAAATTACCATTACAACAAAAGCAAGAGCAGGGTGAGCCTAAATGTAAAACACACCCAGATGCACCACATGGATTTGTCCGTAATGCTAGTCATAGTGAAGATAGATATGTATGTGAATGTGAGTTTTGGGAGCCTCCAGAGCAGGATAAACCAAACCTGTTTTGGAATGACGATGAACCAGAGCGGTCGTACAGCAGCATTGACGAACTTCTGAACGATGAATGGTGCAATTGCGACTTGAAAGCAGGTGACACAAGAACAGTTCAGCAGGCTATTCGTTTGCCAAATGTCGTTGTGCGCGTCATATCGGTCAGCGAAGACGGTGATATTAATTACACAATCGAAGCCAAACTCAAGGAGAAGAACACATGACTAAAGAAGCAAAACAAGAGCAAGGTGAGCCTTATGGATATTTTCAATATGACATACGTCTAGATGCTTGGGTGCAAAGCCGTGATAACAACAAAGGCATTGCTTTCTACACAACACCACAAACTAAAGAATGGGTAGGGTTGACAAATGAGCAAATTGTTGATTTGGTAATAAAAAACGCAGGTTTTCCAACTAAATTAGCAAAAGCAATAGAGAATAAATTAAAGGAGCTTAACCATGACTAAGGAGATAGTAATGAGACAAGAAGACTACAACGATATGATGAGATTTCCATGGGAAGTAAATGATGTTAAATTTTGGAAAACAACTTGGCTTACTTGTCCGTCTTGTAAAGAAAACTATGCAGGTGACGGCATAAACTTATGCGTTGAATGTAAGCACGAAACTGAAAACAAGAGCACACCAACTTACGGCATAAAGGAGTAACACATGAAATACGAATACTGCTGTAAGTGTGACTGTGCCACAGGCAAGGCTGGGGCTGGTGACGATTCTTTATATACAGAAACGGATGGCCCATTTTGTGAAAATTGTTTTCCTGAATTTAAGTCAAAGCAAGAGCAAGGTGAGCCAGTTGCTATGCGTTATGAATTTGATGGATATGGGTATCAATATATTGATTTTGGAAGTGGAAGTGACTGGCAGACTAGAGAGAAGGGTGCAGAACCCCTTTACACTGCACCACAACCAAAGCAAGAGCAGGATGAGCCTGTGGCATATATCAATGTTGAAAAACGCAAACTTGAGTGGGCTAAATACACATCTTGGGAAACGCCAACAGTAGTTAATTTGCCAAAAATACCTCTTTACACCGCACCACAAACTAAAGGATGCGATGAATGTGGGGTTGGTGGTGGATATGCGTTGTATTGCCTTGCGTGTGCTGAAAAATATGTTAAGCCTGAATGGGTAGGGTTGAATGGTGCTGACTGGAACGACTTCAATCCATTATTAGTAAATGACCCACATCGAATTGCGGAGTGGGTAGAAAAAATATTGAAGGATAAGAACACATGATTGAATACGACTTTGAGGAATATGCCAAGTCTAAAATTGATAAAGGATTAGGCTATTTGGAAGGTTTTAGTAAAGGCTATCACCAAGCTAAATCAGAATGGGTTGATTTGATGCGTGGCGTTCGTGCTGAAGGAAATTCTGTGATTATCACAGTCAAAGGAGGAAATGATGAGGCACGTTTTCTGTGCAAAGAACTTATTAACAAAATGACAATATACAAGGAAAAAACATGAGCCTTATTTCAAAAGAAACATTACTAATGCAATTGCAACGTTCAGAGATGGCAAGCGAAGTTACATTGCCAATAGATTCTTTTCGTGATTTACTTTATCAAGCAATGCCTAAAGAATGGGTAGGTTTGACACATGAAGAAATATCAGTCGAATGGTTTGCAGTTTTTGATGCTGAGCCTGGCATTGGAAAAAATATAACCAATGGTGTATTTGATTTTGCTAATGCAATAGAAGCTAAATTAAAGGAGAAGAACACATGAACGAAAAGCTAATGGTCGATAGAGCTTGTTTCGAGCGTGGGTGCATGGGACTTCCTAACCCGCACGAGAGACTTATTAAAGAAGATGAGGTGGTGTGGTTGGTGGAGGGGAGAGAGTGGGTAGGGTTAACTGATGAGGAAATAAAAGATATTGTTGACTGTGGTAGACCTGATTATGTAAATATTAAGAAAGCGGAACAAAAATTAAAGGAGAAGAACACATGAGACTTAGCATCAAATTATTTGAATATCGTTACGTTTTAAAAATATTTTTTCCTATAGAGCGCCACATTAAATGGCTACCTGCGATTATGTGGGGAAAAGTTAGTCGTGCCCCAATGGAGAAGAACATATGACACCAGAACAGATACGAAACCTTTGCCCTGTGTGTAAAAAACCAAGAGGGGTTGGCAGTCCTTACGAATTTAATCATGGTAACTGTATGGAGATACGGGCGCAGACAGAAGGCAAAGAATCGGCGTATCCTGGTAAAAAAGGTTTTGAAACTATAACCAAAGACCAACTAAAAAAATCAAAAGATAACAGCTCAAAAAAAGTATATCTTTCGGGTAAATTACCAAAATGGATGTTAAATTAAAGGAGAGAAACACATGAATGAGGTATTAGATATTCTTTTATTAATAGGCGCACTTGCCGTTGCATCCGTATGGATTGTTGCGGTATTTTGTTTTGTTATATACACAATAGGAGGACACGATGAGTAATATTGATCACGCTAAATTTGCAGAAAACTTTGATAAGATTTTTAGGAGCACACCAATGGATGAATCTATAAGAGAGCTTGATTTAGAACTAGGCAACGCAAGAATTTTGTTGGGTATGTACGAAGACCTAAGCGCCAAAACAAAAGAACTTTGTGGCTATGTAGAAAAGGGTATGCAAGGTGACGCAACACGCACCACACCCGCTATATGGGCGATCATCGAGGAGATCAGACGCTTTGAGGCAAAAGCGTGAGCGGTTGGCGTAAAAGACAAATACAGGAGAAACAAATGCCAAGACCACAAACCGAACTAACAAACAGTAGACTACAAGTTGGGGCACGTGTGACCCTAGCGCAAAAAAATGAGTTTCAAAGACTAGGTGGTTCCACTTGGTTAAAGAACATACTCAACCAAAGCATAAGAGAACGTGCAATAAAGGAAATAGAAAATGAACGCAGATGATAAACAAATTGGTGGCAACCACTACAAAGAAATGCCTGTGCAACCTTGGACAGTAATGGAAAATGTCCTTACCCCCGAAGAATTTAGAGGGTTTTTGAAAGGCAACATCATCAAGTACTCTATGCGTGCAGGGCGCAAAGGTGCAACAGACGAAGATATAAAAAAAGCATTTCACTACATTGAGAAACTTAATGAGGTGCATTACTAATGGCTATGACTCCCGAAGCTTTAGTTAAAAAGCAAATCAAAGCAATACTCACAAAGAACAACGCTTACTATGCAATGCCTATCGGTACTGGCTATGGGAATTCAGGTGTACCTGATTTTCTTATTTGTCACAAAGGTAGGTTCATCGCTATTGAAGCAAAGGCGGGTGACAACAAACCAACTGCACTACAAGAAGCGCACCTTGAGCGAATAAAAAAAGCATGGGGTATAGCGCACGTTATAAATGAAGATAACTTAAATATACTAGAGGAGATACTAAATGACTGATGAAGAAAAAGCATTTGTTATAAGCACGTGTTTAGAAAAGATGCAAATATTTGAGAAAGAACACATGGTGGACATCATGTATCAACTGGTGCATTGCTACGGCAAAGATGCAGGTAAAGCAGTAATTCTTTTTCAACCCTACAACACAGAATACGTATCCATAACAACCGCTAACTGCAACGACATGGAAGCAGCAACACTTCTACTAAGAGCAGACGAACACATAGGCTATGTGAATATGCGCAACGCGCCCCCCAAGGAGATGTTTAATTGACTGCACCATACAAGACGATACTGACCATTGATTTCGAAACCCGATGGGATAGTAAAGACTACACACTAAGTAAGATGACAACAGAGGAGTACATAAGAGATGCACGATTCAAAGCTTTTGGAGCCTGTATCCACGAATACGGGAATGACAAAGTCACACAATGGTATCGAGACGATGAACTACATCGAATCTTATCTACATACGACTGGACACAAACAGCCATCCTCGCACATAACGCCCAATTCGATGTTTCCATACTCGAATGGAAATACGACACACACCCCGCTTTCATTTTCGACACACTATCAATGGCACGAGCTTTACGAGGCGTGGAGGTTGGCAATAGTCTCGCCAAGCTTGCGTCAGATTTTAATCTTCCCCCCAAAGGGAGAGCCGTACACAGTACAGATGGTGCCGTGGAACTTCGGAAGGACGTGGAGATTGAACTTGCCGAATACTGTAAACACGACGTATACCTATGTGAACAGATTTTCAATAGACTTATAACAGGATACCCTGCTAAGGAACTCAGACTCATCGACATGACGCTGAAGATGTACACGCGCCCAATGCTTGTACTAGATGAAGCCATGTTACTCAAAGCACTAGAAGAAGAAAGGACATCACGTGAGAAGCTACTACAAAAACTCAACATCGAGGAGACTGCGCTTGCATCGAATCCGCAGTTTGCTTCCATACTTAAAACGCTTGGCGTCGTTCCGCCAACCAAAGTCAGTAAAACTACCGGGAAAGAAACACTCGCACTCGCTAAGAACGACGCGCTTTTCCAAGCGCTACTCAATGGTGAACGCGAAGACGTTGCCCTTTTATGTGAAGCGCGTCTTCGGGTCAAATCAACGACAGAACGCACACGAGCGCAAAGGTTCTTGGACATCAGTCAGCGAGGTAGTCTACCAGTTCCGCTATCGTACTATGGTGCGAAGTCTGGTCGTTGGTCAGCGTCCAAAGGCTCCGCTATCAATATGCAAAACCTCAAACGCGGGTCGTTCTTACGTAAAGCAATTATGGCTCCCGAGGGTACACAACTGGTCGTGGGCGACCTCTCACAAATTGAACCAAGAGTCCTTGCGTGGCTATGTGATTATGAAGACATGCTTACGATCTTCAGGTCAGGAAATGACGCTTATGCGGCGTTCGGTGCGCAAATGTTTAACATACCCGGACTTAGTAAGGAGAGCCATCCCGACCTTCGGCAGTCTGCAAAGAGCGCGCTCTTGGGTTGTGGGTATGGTCTCGGATGGGCTTCGTTTGCATCGCAACTATTGGTTGGCTTCCTTGGGGCGCCACCAGTCCGCTACGAAAAAGCTTTTGCGAAGAAGCTGGGTGTAACAAGTGAAATGGTTGAGAAGTTTCTTGATTGGGAAGACAACTTGGTAAAGATGTCGGAAATTCCCCACAACTGTAGCGAACTTGAGTTAGCTATTCACTGCGTGACCGCTAAAAGAATCATTGACATATATCGTGCTACTGCGTATCAAGTCGTATCATTTTGGGAAATGTGCAATGATCTATTAGAAGTTGCGTTGTATGGTGGGGCAGAATGTAAACACAAGTGTTTGACATTTCGCAAGGGTGAGATAGAATTACCCAATGGAATGAAGTTGCTTTATCCTGATCTACGCAAAGTTAAAGATGATAAAGGTAGGAGCCAGTATGTATACGGGCCAGACGCTACTAAGATATATGCAGGGAAGATTACTAACAACGTCACACAGGCGCTTGCTCGCATTGTGATGACAGACGGGATGCTACGAGTACAGAAAAGGTACCCTGTAGTTGGAACTGTGCACGACGAGTTAATATGCGTTGTGCCAGATGAGGAAGCGAAGGAGGCATTGCCTTGGGTGTTAGCGCAGATGACGGCTGAGCCGAGCTATATGCGTGGTATACCTTTGGATGCTGATGGAGGATATAACAGAAGATATGGAGAAGCAAAAGGATGATAAAAGAAATACCAAAGAAAATTAAGGTAGGGGACAATTGGTATTCAGTTGAAATTGTTGAGGCACTTGAAGATAAGTACGCAATGGGTTCAGTTGAATTTACCAAACGAGCAATACAACTTAATAGCCGTAGTCAATCAGGCAAACGCTATACGCCAACAGAGGTTAAGGAAACATTTTGGCATGAGTTGGTACACGCAATCCTTGTAGACATGGGTGAGTACAGACTAAACAACAAAGAACAATTTGTAGAACAGTTTGCTATTCGTTTAAGCAGAGCCGTTAAATCAGCGAGATTCAAATGACTAATGTAGTATGGTCGCACAGTTCTTTAAAAGACTATGAGGGATGCCCACGTAGGTATCATGAGGTTAAGGTACTTAAGAAGTTTCCTTTTGTAGAGAACGAACACACAAGATATGGGACACAATTCCATGAAGCTGCCGAGTTCTATATTAAAGATGCTACGCCCATACCACCACAGTTTGAATTTGCTAAAGACACGCTCGATGCCCTTGCATCTATTGAGGGGCGCAAGTTATGTGAGTACAAGATGGCGCTTACAACAGACCTTAAACCCTGCGCTTGGACTAGTCCAGACGTTTGGGTAAGAGGTATTGCCGATCTGCTTATTATCAATGACGATGACTTAACTGCCAAAGTTGTTGACTATAAAACAGGTAATAACAAATATCCTGACAGAGAGCAATTAAAGCTGATGTCACTTATGGTGTTTGCCCATTTCCCACATATTAGAAAAGTGAATTCAGCTTTGCTTTTTGTCGTAAAAGATGATATGGTGAAGCAAAGTATGACGCTCGATCAAGCTGAAGCTGAGTGGTGGAATTACCGCCGTAGGGTAGCTAGGGTTGAGCAAGCGCATGCAACAAACGTATGGAATCCTACGCCAACACCACTATGTCCGTGGTGTCCTGTAATAACCTGTGAATTTAATCCCAAACATTAGGAGCAATCATGCCAAAGTCAAGTCCCAAAAAACTAGCGTACAACACGGAGTACGAATCATCTCCAAAGCAAGTCAAGCTAAGAGAAGAAAGAAACAAAGCGCGTTTATTAGAAATGAAAGCGGGTAAGGTAAAGAAAGGAGATGGTAAGGAAGTCGATCATATCAAGATGCTCGATGCGGGTGGTAAAAATAATAAAAAGAATTTGCGTGTAGTACCTGAGAGTGTGAACAGAAGTTGGCGTGATGATCACGGCAAAGTTTACGGCAAGAAAAAATAAATATAAGAGAAGCAAATGCAAATAGTAGATGATAAGGCTTTGGTCTTTAAGACCAGAAGCCCGGAGAAGTACTCCCTCATTCCTAAGCATAAAGTGCTTAGTGAAGATAACGGCACATACGAGATCGCAGTTTACTGGGGTCTGGACGAAGTAAGGGTGTTGAAAAACCTTGGCGTTAAAAACGTACCCTCACCGATAACAAGACGTTACAAATGGCCGGGTAGATTTAAACCTATGGCACATCAAATAGAAACGTCTGCGTTCTTAACGCTACACAAACGTGCGTTTGTGTTTTCTGAACCAGGCACAGGCAAAACACTATCCGCATTATGGGCGGCTGATTATTTGATGCAAAGAAAAGAAGTCAGAAGATGTTTAATACTATGTCCTTTGTCCATCATGCAGTCAGCGTGGCTCAGTGACTTAAACAACAGTATCATACATCGCTCTGCCGTAGTCGCGCACCACGCGCAATCTACCCGACGCATCGAAATGATTCAACAAGACTATGAGTTTGTTATTACTAACTATGATGGACTCAATCTTGTAGCAGATGAAATAAACAGCAATGGGAAATTTGATCTAATCATAGTCGACGAAGCCAACGCATACAAAACTGTATCAACCAAGCGATGGAAGTCACTTAAATCTATTATCAAACCCAACACACAGTTGTGGATGATGACAGGAACACCCGCTTCACAGTCTCCAGTTGATGCGTATGGTTTAGCTAAATTAGTCAACCCCGATGGTGTGCCAATGTTCTTTACAGGTTGGCGTGATAGGGTAATGAACAAGATCACAATGTACAAGTGGGCACCAAAACCAGATGCTAAAGAATTAGTACACGAAGCTTTGCAACCGGCTATTAGATTTACTAAAGCGCAGTGTCTTGATCTACCGCCTGTGTTGACGATGACGCGTGAGATACCTTTAACACCACAACAAGCTAAGTATTACAACTTACTTAAAGACCGGATGCTGATCCAAGCATCAGGAGAAACTGTAAGCGCTGTTAATGCTGCCGCTATGGTTAGTAAACTTCTTCAAGTATCTTGTGGTGCGGCTTATACGGATGACAAAGAGATTGTAGAGTTTGATTCATTACCACGGCTAAACGTGCTTGAAGAAATACTGCGTGAGACTGACCGAAAGGTAATAGTTTTTGCAATGTTCCGATCAGTCATTGATACCATCTACAACCATTTGCTTTCAAACAACATACAAACAAACTACATCAACGGAGACGTTACCCCATCAAAACGCTCGGATATTATTAGGCGTTTTCAGAATGAGGAAAACCCTAGGGTGTTGGTTATGCAACCACAGGCTACAGCGCATGGCATTACGCTGACTAGGGCAGATACTGTTGTGTTTTACGGACCTCTTATGAGCGTTGAGCAGTACACACAAGCCATTGCAAGGGCTGACCGCAAAGGACAGGACTCCGATAAAGTTACTGTTATACATATCCAAGGCAGTCCGATTGAGAAGAAAATGTTTAGGGCTTTGGAGTCCAAGGTAAGTGATAACTTACTTATTACACAGATGTTTGAAAATGAAATTAATATAAAGGAGGTGTTGAAATGATTTAAAAAACATGTATACTGTCTAACCCTTGACAAATAACCTATTAAAAAACAACCGGAGAAGTTAAATGGAAACAGAAGTAATACCGTTTGATCAGCTTACCAAAATCTACAGAAAGATGAAGGCTAAGATTGACGAACTTACAAAAGAATACGATAGCGAAGTTGAAAAGTTGAAAGCTCAACTGGACGAAATCAAAATCGGTATGAAGGAACAGATGAAAGCCACAGGGGTATCGTCTGTAAAAACTGAGTTTGGCACAGTAAGTTTAGTGACCAAGACTCGCTACTCAACACAGGACTGGGATTCGTTCAAACGCTTTGTCGTTGAACATGATGTCGTGGACTTACTTGAGAAGCGTATCGCACAAGCTAACATGGCTAAATTCATTGAAGAAAATCCTGGACTTGTACCTCCAGGTCTTAACTCTATGGCAGAGTATGACATTCGCGTTTTAAAATCAACTAAGTGAGATTACATATGACTAACCTAACAGTTTTTAACCCATCCCAAGTTCCTGCATTTGCTAAGACAGGAGAACTATCCGATACAGCTAGAGCCTTAATGGGCGGTGCAGTTGGATCATCTAAGCGCATCTCTATCAAAGGCGGTGTGTTTCGTTTAATTTCCGGTGGCAAAGAAATGGCAAGTATTGAAGACCGCCATCTCGATGTGATCGTTGTTAAAGCAGCACCTAAAGTCAGCCGTATGTTTTACGCTAAGTCATATGATGCTGAAAATATCAGTGGACCCGATTGCTGGTCTAATGATGGCGAGACACCAGACGCATCTATCAAAGAAGCTCAAAGCGTTTCTTGTGCCACTTGCCCACAGAACATTGCAGGTTCAGGTCAAGGTAATAGCCGTGCTTGCCGTTATCAACAGCGTCTTGCAGTTGTGTTGGAGAATGATCCATCAGGCGACATCTTACAACTTACACTACCCGCAACTTCTATCTTTGGTAAAGAAGACGGAGACAAACGTCCCCTTCAAGCGTATGTTCGTCACTTGGCTTTAGCATCCCCACCTGTTGACGTTGAGAAGATCGTAACGCGCATGAAGTTCGATATGAAGTCTGAGAGTCCAAAGCTGATCTTTGCTCCTGTTCGTTGGTTGACTGAAGAAGAATACGAAATTACAAAAGAGCAAGGTGCATCAGACGAAGCCAGTCGTGCAGTTGTTATGACAGTCTCACAAACAGATGGTGTCAAGGACAAACCCAAAGCTATCGGTCTAGCAATACCAAAAGCCGCTAAAGCAAAGGCAGTTCCTGTTGCAGAAGAGGAAGAAGTTGAGCCAGAAGTTCGTAAAGAAACCGCCAAGCCAACCGCAGTCCCTGCAAAGAAAAGCAAGCTCTCTGAAATCGTTAGTGACTGGGATGATGAGTGAACTATAAATGGCTTATTCTGAAAAAATCATCAGTATCGTAGCCAATGCTCCCCGAACGCCGGGGAGCGTCCTTGGACGTTGGGCGGTACACCTTAATTTCCCTGTGACTAAGATTGCATATGCGCTTGGAGTTACTAGACAAACTGTGTACAACTGGTTTGAAGGTAAAGACATTTTCGTAGCATACCAAGACAGGGTAGAACTTTTAACAAACATAATGTCAACGTCTAAGACGGCTGACGAAGCATGGAGAAAAATATGCAAGGCATACAACCTAGAACCTTAAGTAACAAAGAGTTAGTCAAATACGCAGAAATGTTTTTGGATAAGCCCGAAGGTTTGCCAATTAATTGGCAAAAAGAATTATTGCGCAGGTATGACGATGTAGCTTTTATAGGTCAACAAGGCTATACAGACTACAAGTACGACACCAGACAGCAAGCATTATTCTAAACAACCCGAGGTATAGCTATGGAACCGCTTGATTTTATGGCGGCGGTTTTGCCACCTCCGGGTAACGGAAGGTATTGCGTGGCAGAGCTGACTAAAAAGAAAGAACACTTTTATGTTGAGGACTTACAAGATGCACAAACGAAGATAGAAGCGTGGAATAAAAACAGCTACGACATTTACTTTGCGCTAGGTACATTTGGCACAGAAAACAAACGGGTACAAACCAATGTTCAAAATGTTAAATGTATTGCAATAGATGTTGACTGTAATCATCCTAAAGATTTGCCCGATGCAGATGGAAATATTAAACCAAAAGCGTATGCTTCTGCACAAGAAGCGGTCAGCGCCATCATGGCGTTTGCTGATGACGTAGGTCTTTCTGATTTGGGCAGTCCTTGGTTGGTTGCGTCAGGCGGTGGGGTACACGCATACTGGCCGTTTACAGAGACACAATCGGTTGCAGACTGGAAGCCAGTTGCTGAAGGGTTCAAACGTCTATGCTTTCAAAAGAGATTAGATATTGATCAGACAGTAACGGCTGATGCGTCTAGGGTACTACGCGTACCGGGCACGGTTAATACAGGTGTAAAGAGTAAAGGCAAACAAGTCAGAGAACAAACCAATGTTCGGTTTAAGAACGAAGGCGACTTCTTTGAGTTTGAGGATATTAAAGCGCTTGTTGAAAGGAATTTGGTTGGTACTGCTTATGAGGTAATGAAACCAAAACCCGCATCTCTTGTATTGCCAGGCACAGCGATTAGTGGTGAAACAAGTGTTAAACTTTTTGAGAATTCACAGACTAGGTTTGGGAAGATCATTAAGATAACCGCACAGGGGGATGGCTGTGGACAAATCGCACACTACATTGAGAACGCAGAAGACGACGGCATGGAACCTCTTTGGAGAGGTCTGCTTAGTATTGCACAAAAATGCGTAGATCATGAGAAAGCAACAGTCTGGCTTAGTGAAAAGCACCCATACGACTTAGAGCGTATGCACAAGAAACTAAGCGAGATTAAAGGTCCATACCCGTGTACAAAACTTGATAGTGAAAACCCCGGTGTCTGTCCCAGTTGTAAACATTGGGGCAACATCACAAATCCATTAGCGCTTGGACGCGAGTACGCAGTATCTCACGAAGAAAAGATCGTTGAGATAAAAGAAATTACAGATGGCAAAGAAGAAATCAAAACTGTAAAGCGCCCCGAACCACCAAAGGGTTATGCCTACGGAGAGCGAGGTGGTATATTTATGGAGAAAGAAGACGAGGATGCCAACGGAAACAAAATAAAAAGACAAGTGATGCTTTTGCCGTATGATTTATTTCCAGTAGACATACTTAATAGTGCAGGGGATCACACAGTCCATATGATTGCGACAAGACCACAGGGAGTGCAAACAGTTACATTTGCTCAAGAGGCGATTGTGGCTAAAGACGCTACAGTAAAAGCGCTTGCTTCTCAAAACATTGTTGCTGCATTTGGTTCAGGTAACGATAAAAATTTAGCAGACTACATAAGGGCGTGTGTAGAAAAAATGAGTACAGAAAAAACACCAGTAAACGTACCCGCTAGTTATGGATGGCAAAAGGATGATACCTTTGTATTTGCAGGAAAGATTTATGCAAACAAGGCGCACCCCATCCCCGTACCTATGCCGGGCTTAGAAAACATTGTGGCTAACACAAGACCAACAGGAACGCTAGAAGGTTGGCGTAACTTTATCAATTTACTTATAAGGAAAAAAATGTATGGACACCTTTCTATTATTTTGGCTGGCGCTAGTGCCCCTCTTATGCGTTTTACTGGGATGTATGGTATTACGTATCATTGTGGAAGTACGGAGTCTGGAACAGGAAAATCCCTTGCTCTCGAAGGGGCTGCATCAATTTGGGGACACCCTGTTCACTACAGAACAGGTAAGGGAACAAGTCCAGTTGCAATGCAACAAAGGCTTGGACTCCTCAACACAACCCCGCTTATCACAGACGAGATAACTTCTAAGAACCGCAAAGATTTTGAATGGTTTCCTGAGTTCTTACTTGATATGACAGAGGGTCGTGGTAAGGAGCGTATGGAGTCTGGTTCTAATAAGGAGCGTATCAATCTCTCTACTTGGATGACTGTCGCCATCATGTCTTCTAATACCCACGTCGTTGACATCTTGACAGGCGAGAGAAAACATGCGGCTGAAGGTGAACTGCGTAGATTGATTGAGTTTGTAATGGACGAAGAGTTGTCATGGGAGGCAGAAGAAATTGAGATCATTAAAACGCTCTCTAATAATTATGCGGTTGCCGGAGAACTTCTTGTTCAATACATGGTTGACAACATCGAGCTTCTAAAAAAATTGGTGCCTCAGTGTGTCCGAAAAATGTATACAGAATTTGGAGCTTCCAATGATGAGCGCTTTTGGATGGCGGGTATTGGTGCTCAAGTTGCGGCAGCAATCATATTTAACAAACAGCATGCAGACATCGTGGATTTACCCATTGATGAGATCATCAAAGACATGCACCAAAGACTCTACTATATGAGAACGAATGTGCATGGCGGTAAGCGTTCTGCTGAAGACGTGCTTAACGCTTTCATACGCGAGTACTGGGGTCACTTTGTTATAGTC
>Ga0208500_1000299_pt1 | contig 13436 bp, 14 predicted proteins | sample CryBogCBE17Sep08_FD_184568 | JGI IMG/M metagenome (GOLD analysis project Ga0208500, IMG submission 184568) | Freshwater microbial communities from Crystal Bog, Wisconsin, USA - CBE17Sep08 (SPAdes) | ecosystem: Environmental > Aquatic > Freshwater > Lake | place: Crystal Bog, Wisconsin, USA...
TCGTCGTATAGTTCGTAGGGTTGTAGAGTATTAGAGTAATAAACTTAGACCAATGCCCATTAAAAATGGGCATGGTCGGAGGCATGTGACAGCATTAAAAATGGGCAAACTGCCCATTTTTAATCTTCAAAGGTCTAAAATAAAGAAGCTCTTGAGCTTCTTTATTTTAAAGTTTCACTGTTGCCGCTTAAGAATGATGTTCTAACAAGAAGAGAGAATGACGGGCGGAGGACTCATCAGTTTAGTATCCTATGGGGCGCAAAATATTCTCCTCTCTGGAAATCCACAGATGACATATTTCTACAAAATATTCCGTCGTTACAGTCACTTCTCTATGGAGAGTGTGACAACGGCGCTTGAAGGACCGAATGAGTTGTCATTCGATAATCAAATCAAACTACGGGCAAAGATCCAGCGCAGTGGGGATCTTCTGTCCGACATGTATTTCAGTTTCAGAGTGCCCGACATTTTCAGTAAATACAACACGCCGTCTCCTCAGCGGGCCTTCCAGTTTCAGTTCCAGTGGGTCAGATATCTTGGTGCTGCTCTTATCCAGAATGCCGCATTTTTCGTGGGCGGCCAGAAGATACAGGAGTTTGATGGAACCTATCTTATGACGAAGGCCCTGGCCGACTATGACCTGGATATGTTTGAGAAGTGGCGTATTCTGATCGGCGATACGAACGAGAATACCGACCCGTCTAAGGGAATTTATGCCGGCGGCACGAGCGCAACTGGTTATCCGAGTGTTTTTAAAGACCCTACTGCCGCCTTCACGGCGCAGACAAATCGGCCTTCAATCTTCGGCCAAGATATTCATGTCCCTCTCACATTCTGGTTTACGGAGTCCACAACACAGGCGCTTCCGCTTGTCGGTCTACAGTATCATGAATGCGAAGTTCAGCTCACGCTCAATCCTATACGTCAGCTCTACACATATCTCGACGTCTCTGGATTCCGCGTGGCACCTGATTATCGTATGAGCGCCGCAACACGCGATATTCGTATGAACATTCCGTCATATGGTCAGGCTACAGACCTCAGTGGACAGATTCGCAATTTTCTGACGGATTGGGGTGTAACGCCGCCCACCATGAACACGTGGTTTATGAATCCCCGTATTCAGTCTACCTATATTTATCTGCCTGCGGACGAACAAAAAATCTTCGCCACAACCCCACTGTCTTATATAATGTATCAGATCACACCGTATCCTTTTCAGGGTCTTTATAATCGGCAAGTTCTGGATTTAGAGACGCATAATCCGATTACACGACTTCTCTTCATCAATAGGCGTTCCGATATAGCCGCGCGCAATGATTTTGCGAATCTGACGAACTGGTGGAATTTCCCTTATCCGCCGTATACCCCTACACCAGGTCAAACGTCAATTAATACGAGCGCTTATGCGTCGGGCATCTTCGTACCCCAAGGGCAGATGGGTATTATCCGCGCACTTCGCGTTCTCTGCGATGGTAACGAAATACAAGAGGAGAAGCCGGTTGATTATTTCACGAAGATTGTGCCGTGGAAATATATATCGGGTTCTCCCAAGACGATTGTTCCCGTCTATAGTTTTGCTCTGACAAGTCCCACAACACAACCCTCTGGGAGTATTAATTCCAGCCGTGTTCGCAACTTCCAGGTTGAGGTTGATGTGTATCCTCTCCCATCTGGGACAACATACACATATGATTTGACAATTTATGTGGAGAATATCAACTTCTTTGAAGTCGCATCTGGAATGGGTGGTTTGAAGTATGCTCTTTGAGGACGGAGCGCACCGTTAAAATATCCCTCGTCAACAGATGGACACGGTTACGAGTTTAGTTGGAAACAAACTATTTGCGTCCATGTATGACCCAAACGCAGATAAACTTGCCGCCGACTTCCGTGCCCGATCGGCGAGCAGTCTTGGAAGTCTAACCGACACTGTAGCAAAAGGAAATCAGACGCAGGACATTCTCAATAAAATTCCCGGAGTCAGTCCTGATACAAAGGCGTCGTTAGATAGTGTTCTAGCTGAGGCAAAGACCTTCAGTGCGAGCGCTGCGGGGTCCACACCGAATACAATTGCGGCAAAGAAGGACGAGGTGGATACGAAGATTCAGGCCATTGTTAAAAAGGCGCAGACGGAGGCGAAAGATAACAAGGCGGCGACCGCGGCGGCGAAGACTGCCGCAGTAAAAGAGAAGGTTGAGAATCAGACCTTTTCACCCACCAGACTAGTCGGACGTGTTTGGGGACGATTCAAGATCTATTTATTCTATCTTGTCATTGCCATTCTAGCTCTGTGGGGAGGTTCAATGTCAAGCAACGCAATGTTTGAACTGCCTGTCTATATGCGCTTCTATTATTTCATCTATGGAACTCTTCTTTTCCCTATTGCCTTCATTTTTGCTATTATGAGATATACTGGGGGGAGTGGTGGAGCCTATCACGCCATTCTTGCGCCCCTTATTGAAGGACCGATTTTGAATCCAATAATGGCTGGACTCTTGTATCCTTTCACATATACTGCAGCAACGACACTGGTGACACCTCTTCCCGTTTCTGATGTTATCGGGGCGGCGGCATTACCCGAGGCTGCTATTCTACAGAAAGTTCAGCAGAATATTGCCGCCGCTAGCCCCACCGCCGCAGCGAAAGTGGGCTTAACAGGAAGTAGCGTTTAACATCTAGAAGGATGGAAAACCCTGGGAAACAGCGCGAGTCCGATTTTCCTTTTGTATCGGTCATTACACCGACATACAATAGGAGACGATTTATACCAGCCCTCATCCAGTGCTTTATTTCACAGACATATCCCAAGGATCGTATGGAGTGGATTGTTCTCGATGACGGCTCAGACAGAGTTGAAGACATATTCTCCAAGGCCGTTGCCGAAAATAAACTCCAGAATTTTCGTTACTTATATGAAGATGATAAGAGGAATATTGGCGCAAAGAGAAACCGCCTGAACAGAGAGGCGAAGGGCGAAATTATTGTGGCGATGGATGACGACGATTTCTACTTTCCAGAGCGCGTCCATGCGGCCGTCCAGGCGTTCAAGAGGAATCCCAAGTATGAACTCGCAGGCAGCTCGGAGATTTACATGTATTATTCCGATATCAAGGAGATCTACAAGCTTGGTCCCTACCACCCGAATCACGCAACGAACGGGACAATGGCGTGGCGGCGTTCATATGCGTCTACGCATCTGTATGACGAGGAAGTGACGCACGCAGAGGAGCGTTCCTTCTTGGATAATTACAAGCATCCGATGTTTCAGTTAGATCCGAGGAAGGTCATGCTTGTAATGAGTCACACGGAAAACACCTTTGATAAGAAGAAGATGCGCGACGAACCGAATCCTTATGTGAAGAAGACGGCCATGAAACTGAAGGATTTTATTCGCGACGGGGAGCTCCGAACCTTTTTTGCAAACGCCTGAAACGGCGTTGTTGGTCTAAACGTCCGCCAGCTAACCCATCTTAGATATAGTAGATGAGTTTGTTTTTAACGGAGCAAAGCGCGATTGCTCTCAGAATACTTAATCGGGCTTATATGAACGAGCTCACATCTGAGTCCCCGCGGATTGAGTATACGAATCCCCATCTGAAGGTCCCTCTCCGTGCTCACCAGGCGGCGGCGGCGCGCGCAATGTTGGATCATGAGAGGCACCTATCAACAGGCTGGGACATCTCAGGACAAATGCTCTATAGCTCATGGGCTATTCTAGGAGATAGCGTCGGTGTTGGAAAGAGTCTGACGGTGCTCTCACATATTGCGCATCTCAAATCGGCGACGGCCTTTTCGCCCAATATGCCAAAACTCTCGCCACAGTCTGGCAAATACATGTATAGCATGGAAAAGGATACAGCCACCGACTTATCCGAGTGTTCGGCCTCACTTATTGTCGTACCTCACACACTCTTTCGCCAGTGGTCCACGTATATAAAAGATCAGACGAACTTGAAAACTTTCTATATAACTACAAAACGCAGTCTAGAGGCTGGCTTCTGGAAGAATTTAGATGGTGCCGATGTGATTCTTATTTCGAATACACTGTATAAGGAATTTATGGCAAAGGTATCGGATATAGTACGTTTCAATCGTGTCTACATAGATGAAGCGGATTCAATTCATATATCTGGATCTGTAAAGATACCCCACGCAAAATTCCTCTGGTTTATTTCGGCCTCGTGGCCCAATATCCTCTATCCAGGTGTGAATCTGTGGATAAGTTATAATATGTTACATGAATACATGTTTTCAGAAAACTCCAGCTTTCATCCGGATTTTATAGAACAATTCAGGCCGAATTATCTATCAAGACAGGCATATCACACATATAGATATCATATGGTGTCGCTCCCCTTTTTCAGGCGCATGCTTCTACCGAACCACCCTCTACGAGGTCATCTGGTTCTGCGATCCAGCACAAATTTTATCGCGGAGTCCATTTCTCTCCCTCCCATCTATCGTCACACTGTTCTTTGTAGGGCGCCTATTTCCCACCAGCTGGTGGCGGGGGTCATTTCATCGGATGTTCAAGCCTTTCTCCACGCTGGAGATATCCAGTCGGCACTACAGCAACTGGGGGTCAGCGCTGAGCAGTGTACAGGGCTGGTGGCCGCGGTGACCGAGAATCGGAAGAAGGAGCTGGCGCGTCTTAGACGCGAATATGATTTCAAGGCCAGCAATGAATACAGGACGCCCCAGGCGAAGGAGGAGGCGCTGGCCAATCAGAAGGCAAAGATAGATCGTCTGGAAGAGCAGATTAAGAGTATAAAAGAGCGGATTGAGAACTTCCAGAAGGAAATTTGCCCAATTTGTTTTGATGAGCCACAGGACGCCCTTCTTACAAAATGCTGCCAGAGGGTTTTCTGCGCGGCGTGTATTCTCCAGAGCCTGGCGCGCAAACTGGACTGCCCGCTGTGTCGCAAGACAACAACTCCGTCGGACCTCAAGCGGATCACGATGGATGGTGATACGAATGTGATGGTAACTGCGCCTTTACATCAACCACCTCTAAAGAAGGACGCACTTATCAAGTTGTTCCAGGAGAATCCGACAGGGAAGTTTCTCGTCTTCAGTCGGTATGATAACCCATTCTTACAGATAACGAACGAGCTGGAGGCGGTTGGTATCAACGGGGTGCGAGAGGTGAAGGGGACGAAAGATGTGATTCAGGCGACGCTCAACGCATTCCAGAAGGGGACGCTGCGATGCCTACTTCTAAATAGTGTTCATGCTGGAGCCGGTCTTACGATTACCGCCGCCACGCATATCATTCTTCTTCACGCGATGAACATCGAGGAGGAGAAGCAGATTCTTGGACGCGCCTATCGTCTTGGACGGAAGGAGCCTCTGAATGTGTATAAGTTAGTCCACCAGGATGAGATGGATGTTGCCGCATAAATGCTAATGCCGCATAAATGCTAATGCCGCATAAATGCTAATGCCGCATAAATGCTAATGCCGCATAAATGCTAATGCCGCATAAATGCTAATGCCGCCACTCATGCTAGCGACCTGTAAAGTTTCTGGATAGAAATCGCCTCCAGGCGGCGAACTCTGTCCGGTTTTATTCCTCCCCTCACCAACTCCGTATTCGCATACATCGGTGACATACGCACAGGCACCTTATGCGTATCCGAAATCTCACACAGCAACTTCCACGCATTGAACATGGCAGACTGCTTCGTCAAAACGGGTGTATACCGCATCTTGTCTATTTCAATTGGCTCCTTGTCAGTGGGCGCCTCCGCAGTTAAGCGCATACTGATATGCTTGAGTTTGAGCTTGAGACTGAGCGGCAGGATATTCCAGCACTGGTAGAAGAAGGCCCAGAAATCTCCCTGGTCGGATGTGCGATAGGCCTCAAACAGCGACAAATAGAGTTCCCAGGCCTCAGGTGTAGAGCCGAAGTGGGCCTCAATTCGCTCTGGGAGATTTTCCAGTGAAATTAGACTGGCCAGATTGCCCTCGTTGTTTTCAATGTCAAGTTCTAGAGCGGGATCGGAATCCTGCCAAATGGACCACCAGGCGACGGGAACTACACCCTCGGGAACTGTAATTTCCTCTTCAGCCCTCTCATATCCGGAGAGTTGGCGCTTGAGTGAGCGAAGATCCGTGGTCATCCCGTCTGGGATTTTCCGCCCTAGCCATTCCTCTAGAATGGACTGGGTGGCTCCTTCAATTCGGAGAGTGAGACAGTGCTTTGCGATTTGCTGGAGGGCGCGAGTATCCAGTGTGTTGCTAATCAGAATTAGGGGCCGACCCTCCTGCGCCTCAGGGGATTTCAGATAGATAAGGAGTTCCTGGAGACCTCCTCGCTCGCCGTTACTGAGACCATCAATCTCGTCTAGAAGTATGCCAATACCCCCCTTCTTTCCGGTCTCTACCATTCGCATGATACCCCCCTCTTTTAGAAGGGGCACAATGACCTTTCGGAAAGATGTTCCGCTGCGTGTGTGACTGGCATTGAATTCCAGGACCTTGAGACCGGTGGCTTCGAAGACACGATGGGCGAGCGTAGTCTTCCCAACTCCGGGCGAGCCTAGGAGGAGGACGGCGCGAGCCGTTGCGCGTGTATTTATCCAGTCTGTAATTTGTCTTTCTAAGTCTGGATAAAGACAGTGAGTTTTCTCTAACATCTTTTCTATTAAGTGGAGCACTCTCTAAGCCATTATCTAAGGTGTAGGTGGCACGCCGCCGAGGCACACAGTTCCATCCCACACCCCCTCCCACGTGACCTTCTTCGCGGCCGCCTCAGTACAGAGCGCCCTTGTGCGGACTGCTCCAGTTAAGTTCGCCGATAGGTTGAAGACATTGTTTCCAGTCGGCGATGAACTAGATGTCCATCTCGTAATGCCACCGGAAGAGACGCCATTGGTGTCTACACAATATGGGACACTATTTCCGCTTCCATCCGCTGACTTGTAGAGAGAGAGGAAGTCGGGGCACACGTTGATGGACGGAGGCCAGGGGCCGGTGGAGGCAGTTGTCGTGCCATTTGGCTTGAACCAGCGCAGACCGAAGAAGATCTCAATAGCGACGGCTCCCACAAGAAACATGATGGCTGAAATGGTGCGGCCACTTGAGAAGAGAACAAAGGCGCCACCTGATGCGATGACGAAGGATAAGAAGATGTAAAACAGGAACACGTAGTCCATTCTATTGTAATAGAGGAAAATCAGTTACTAGAATAACTGATTTTGGTTATTATAAATACACAGCAGTATATGTTTATATATACCGACCTGAAGTGGGGTTCGTTTACCGACCTGAAGTGGGGTTCGTTTACCGACCTGAAGTGGGGTTCGTTTACCGACCCCACTTGGCAACCGGCGTCGGCAGCGTGCCACTCGTCGCATCGAAGCCAACCTCGATGTAGCCCGTCAGGAAGTCCTGGTAGGGGACAGTGCCGGTGGCACCGCCCACGCCAAACGTGGACTGGGTGCCGGTAGACTGCGGGACAACCAGCTGGACCTTGCGGAACGTGCGGCCGCCAGACACGAATGTCTTGCCGTGGTCCCTGAGGAGACCAGCGCCCGAGGCGTTGACCGAGGACAGGTAGCGGCTGCCGAAGTACGCCCACGAGGTGGACGTGAACTGGTTCGTCGTGGTGTTGAGGCCATAGATGAGGCCCGTAAGGTTGCCGACAGGGATGTAGAACTCGTTGTCAAGGGACACGATGCGCTGGGAACGGCCGACTGCACCTACAGATGTCATTTCTATATTTATGCCGTAGAAAAAATTTACGCACAATTCAATAAAATCTCGGAGGGCGGGGTTTTATTAAAATGAAGAAGAGCCGGTGTTTCAGTTTCATTGTTAAGGAAGCAACTGCTTCCTTAAATTAGAGTCACGACGTTACCACGTTACCGCCCCCACTTGACAACCGGTGTCGGCGTGGTTCCAGACGCTGTATCAAAGCCAACCTCGATGAAGCCTGACAGGTAGTCGGAATTCGGGACCGTGGACGCGTTACCAGCCACGCCGAAGGTAGACGTCAGCTTTGTTCCCTGCGGGATAACCAGCTGAACCTTGCGGAACGTGCGGCCACCGGATATGTATGACCTACCAGTGTCCTTCAGCAGACCAGCGCCAGCGGCATTCACACTATTCGTATACGCACCAGACGCCCAGCTTGCTACGGTTAAGGCACCCGTCGCGGTGTTAAGAGCAAAAATCTTCGCAGAGCAATCACCGATAGGGAGGTAATACTCGTTGTCCATTGAGGTGCCACGCGGGTTTGTCGCGGAGTTAGGACCAGACATTCTATATCCCGGACTTAGAAATAAAATACATAACTATATAGAATGAGCGGACCGATAACACTTCCTTTTACAAATGGAGGCAGCGGTAGCGGCGGCCAAAATGGACGCGTGAATCTAAATGCTGGTGAGCCGGATGTAAACGGTCCGATTGATTCCTTTCCCGCTTATGCACACCAGACGGCAGTAGAAACGAACTTTCAGGATGACATGCTACGTGGTAACTGGGAGGCAAATAGTCTGAGTAAGAGTTTCTTCTCCGTGGAGAACATCAAGACGATCCAGAACACGATTCGGAAGGAGGTCTTTAACCAGAGCAAGCCGAAGGGTTACGTGATTGACGAGCAGAGCGCCGATGAACTGAAGATTATTATGCGCGCTATGTATTATCAGTATGCCCGGAATATGCCGCAGGGGATTGCCGAACAGGTGGCCGATCTTAATGCTAAGGTTGTGAGCTGGTCTGTGCCGCATATCTTATCTGCCGTCGACCATTACTATTACTATCTTAATGACATCAGTCATATGCCGGTGCCTATGCAGTCGCCGCAGAGTATGTCATCGGCTGGAACAAAGTCGTTGCCGCTGAATCCTTATATGTAAAATATAGGCAATAAATAGGGAATATATGAAAAGACTTATATTACTTCTTTTCATAGGTATACTACTATATTGTATTACGGCGAATCCGGTAGCAGAGGGTTTTCAGGCTGAAAACAAAGTAGAAATTGTGATTGCGCGGTATAATGAGCCGCTCGACTGGATTAAGCAGGAACCGTTCAATCGCTATCCTATCATCATCTACAATAAAGGCAATAACACAAACTTTGCCATGACGGATAAGGTACAAAAAGTTATTAGTCTGAAAAATCTAGGAAAATGCGATCACACCTATTTTCATCATATAGTAAATAACTACAATAAATTAGCAGATGTTACTATATTTTTACCCGGCTCTATTGATATGCGAAACGATAAATATGCGAAGACAATAAAGATATTTGATAACGTGGCCAAATACAACACGACAGTTATGATAGGTCAGAAGAATTACGATATCAAAAATGCGTTATATGGTTTTTCGTTAAATAATTACGTAACAAGTGACCCGCGGAACAAACAGGCAAACGGCGAATCTACCTTAATTCCCGCACAGATAAGACCTTTCGGTAAATGGTATGAAAACAAGTTTGGATCACTCAATACACAGTATGTCTTATACACTGGAATCTTTGCAGTGGCGAAAGAGGATATATTACAACACTCTGTCTCTTATTATCAGGAGTTTCTGGATGAGTTGTCGGTTGGATCCAATCCAGAGGTGGGCCACTATGTGGAGAGGAGTTGGCAGGCCATCTTCAATCCTCCGAGTAATCGGGTTTACATAGAGGGCTTTAACGGTTGACTGATATAAAGAGGTATCGCATCTTGAATATAGGTAGTCGGCGAAGTCGAGCCTAGTTCCAAAATTGACGCACGCCGTGCGAGGAGGAAGTGATGCGAGCCGAGTCGCAATGAGTGGTCCATTAGTCTAGTGGTCAGGACAGGAGGCTTTGAATCAAAGTAGAAACCTCTTAACCTCGGTTCGATCCCGAGATGGACCTATTGCCCGTGTAGCGCAGTGGATAACGCGTCCGCCTTCTAACCTCAGGTTCGCCCATCGGCGTTAGCGGAAGATCGTGAGTTCGACCCTCACCTCGGGCAAAAAGTTAGGATTCTTTAAAAATCCATCTTTGCCATCATAGCTCAGTGGTAGAGCACCCGCTTTGTATTATTCGGCTAAAGTCTCATAATAGAATAAGCGGTAGGTCCTGAGTTCGATCCTCAGTGGTGGCACAAAAGTTTGTAGGTATCTTTAAAAACCTTCACACCGCTCGCATAGCTCAGTTGGTAGAGCAGCGCTCTTATGTCAATAATACGGCATACATAGTGAGGCGTTAGTCATCGGTTCAATTCCGATTGTGAGCATATTTTTTTATGAGATCAATATTTGGTCTGATATAAATTTCCATATAAATCTTCCTGCCCTCTTCTGCCTTCCATTACATACAGCAGAAATAGAAGTTTCATTAATACTGGTTTCGATACTTGCCCCGTGTATATTATCAAATACTTTTATGAGTTCATTTTCTAAGTTATACATTCCCACTGATTTTCTATTTGCAGATTTCTTACCAAAATTAGGATTTTTATCACCTATTGTTTGTTTACTTCTCTTTATTCTAAATTCTTCCGTCCATTTTTTACCAAACTGTGGATTATTTTCTCCTTTATTTAATTCAGATAATTTCTTTATAGTATCAGGATGTGTTTTGTGATTATTTCCACCCGATTCTAAATTATAACCATTTGGTGCCAGAGTATTAAACTTCTTAATATAGTCAATCTCTAGTTGATTACAGGCTTCATCAAAACATATACAGATAATTTGAAATTTAAATGTTTCTACACCGTACTTCTTAAATGCATTTGAAATACATGTTCCGCTATTAATATTACAACGCCATGTATGTTGCCTCCATCTAGTTTTAATATCATCTCGTAATGTCTGCCCCACATACTGTTTCTTATTAATCATATTGGTTATAAGATAAATGTACCCCATTCTACCTGTATACTTGTAAGAGTTTAAAGCCGCTCCCACACTACGATGTAGAAGTTGACACCGCGGTCCAAAAATTGACGGACCAAAGCCCAAATAGATAGGTGGGGATAAGGATGCTTACAGCAAACCAAAATATTATGCCTAATACTTTGCATCCTGGAACCCCCTCCCCAAAATAACTAGGATGTCCGAGTTGGTTAAGGAGACAGGCTTAAGATCTGTTGACGCAAGTCGCATGGGTTCGAATCCCATTCCTAGTAAAGAGTTTCCCAGTTCTCCAAAAACAGGGTGGTGATCATATACGATCCGTTTGCTGTTCTCGTCAAACAGCATTCCCCGAGCTTCTCAGAAGCACGGTTCGCAACTTCGTTGCTCTCCGATATCGTCTAGTGGTTAGGATAGGGCTCTTTCACAGCCTTGGCCCGGGTTCAATTCCCGGTATCGGAACCAACACTCATAATTCAGTGGTAGAATGCTACACTTCCAATGTAGATACGCGGGTTCGATTCCCGCTGAGTGTAAAATAGTTTGGTTCTTCTATTCCCTAAGGGTTGGCCTCGGCCGGCACTTACAAAAAGAACCTGGTGGAGGAGTCATATTTACTGGCGTAGTTCAGTTGGTAGAACGCAGGCCTTTTAAGCCTGTAGCCGCGGGTTCGAGCCCCGCCGTCAGTATATAATTCTTTTTTATGATATCAATCATTGGTTTCATAAGAATTTCCAACTAAATCCTCCTGCTGTTTTATAACTCTTAACACCTCTACAAACACAAGCAATTGTTGAAGAACTTATTCCCATTTTTAAACCCGCCTCTACAGTGCTGGGATATGTTTCAAGAAGAGATCCTTTATCATCATATTTTCCAACTGCTTTTCTTTTTGAAGAAATGCGTCCTTTCTGGAAGACTGAAGTAGAACTATCTTTTATTTTTTTAATACATTCATCAAATGTTCCATTATCCCTCCGTTCCTGCCATATTTTTTTGATAGAATTACTGAGTTTCATTCTTCTCTCTTCCGTAATTGATTTACCGAAATTATGATTTTTATCCCCCATCTTTGCCTCACTGTTTTTTCTTCTTATTTCATCTGTAACGGGGGTTAGTTGCCTACCCTTTAGTTTTTCTGAGATAAGCTTTATTGTTTCAGGATGATGTCTTCCATGACTTCCACCACTTTTTAAATTGTATCCATTTGGAGATAATGTGTTATATTTTCTTATATATTCATCTTCAAACTTATTACAATCTCCATCAAAGCATATACAAATTATCTGAAACTTAAATGTCTCAACACCGTGTTTCTTATACGCATTTAAGAGACATCTTCCTATTGTATATTTATCACATATTTTATGTTCTTTCCACCTCTTTTCAATATCTTCCCTCTGTGTCTGTCCAACATATCTTTTTCCATTAACCGTATTTGTTATAAGGTATATATATCCCATTTACTCTTGTATAAGATTAAAATCTCTGAATCAATTTTTTAAAAAAAGACTCGTAATAGATGGAGTATCTTCTAATAGTATTCATATTGATATGTCTCCTCATCTATATCGCATACCCCCAAAAAGACGGCTTCACCAGCAAGAATCAATACCTCGCATTCTACACCTGTTTCTACGGAAGCAATGACAACGTCGCATTCAAAGTACCACCTCTCCCCTCTACAAAGTACGACTGCTATTACTTCACAAACAACCCCACAATGTTAAAGCAGATAGAATCGTCTGGGTGGATACCCGTCCACGACACAAAAGACAAACCTGTAACAACGGACATCGTGGCAAGCTGTATGATGGGAAAGGAGGTGAAAGTTCTACCTGATAAGAATAGCATCCTGAATCAATACAAATACACATGTTTTTTTGACAGCAAAGTGCCCAAGGTCTCAGAGGACTTTATTGAAGATATGATTGAAAACTATTTTGTAGATCAAGACTACGCTCTCTTGCTTAGAGAGCATCAGTGGGTCCAACCCAACATCTGGAAGGAATACGACGAGTCCATGACCCAAGAGAGATATAAGAAGGACAGTGAGCATTATCAGTCTTATATTAATAAACAACTGGACAGGGGATTCAGTAGCACGGTACCAAAACATGGCACATGTTATTTACTTTTGCGCAATATGGCACATCCACAGATGGCGGCGCTTGACGCTTCTTGGTATGAGAATATCAAAGAATGCGGTATACAGGATCAAATATCCTTCTTCTTTGTGAAGCAGGCCTTCGATAAATACATCTATGTATTTAATGAAAAACCGTTTGTTGATACAGATGTTATGGGTCCATGCGGCCGACCTCGGTGTTTAGATTAGACCTTCGCGACCACCCTGATCTTCCGCTTCTTCGGCGCAGCAGCACCACCGTTCACCAGAGCAAACTCACGCTCCTCTCTGACCCGCAGCCACACCCTCTCAAAGTCCGACAGATCCAGCAACCACATCTTGGAAGCGCTGGTGGCCTCCAGAGCCTCCACTGCGGTCCGCGCCTTTGCGACCAGCTCCTCTGCCTCCGCGACCGCCGCCGCCTTCACACGGTCCATACGCAGACGGAGTAGGT
>Ga0208500_1000303_pt1 | contig 13298 bp, 18 predicted proteins | sample CryBogCBE17Sep08_FD_184568 | JGI IMG/M metagenome (GOLD analysis project Ga0208500, IMG submission 184568) | Freshwater microbial communities from Crystal Bog, Wisconsin, USA - CBE17Sep08 (SPAdes) | ecosystem: Environmental > Aquatic > Freshwater > Lake | place: Crystal Bog, Wisconsin, USA...
CCGCCGCCGTGAGGGCGGCGCGCACCTGCTGCGTGAAGAGGATCCAGGCGTTGGGCGCCTTCTTGGGGGCATCCGCGTCCTTCTCCTTCTTGGCCTTCTTAGGAGCGCCAGGCGCCTCCAGAGCGGCCTTGGGGGCCTTCTGGGGCGTGCTGGGCGCTGGCGCGCCAGAGGCGCGGGCCAGAAGGCTCTGGAGCACGAGAAGCTCGCTGACGGTCATCTGCACGGTGATCATCTGGGAGGCGTTCATTTTGGATTCTTTCAGAGTGTTATTGCTTTGAAAGATGATTGTGGCCTAGCAAAAACGCTCATTCAATTTTTTTGCTAAATTGAATGGAGCCTCCAAAAAGCGTCAATATAGCCTATTTTACCACCCCATTCAATTTATCAAAAAAATTGAATGGGCCGATTACCCCATTGATAATTACCCTTTTAAAGCAATAACACTCTAAAAGGATTCCAAAATGACTCTCTCTGACAACAGCTACAAGGCTAAGATGAGCAAGAGCTACTGGGTCTACGACCCAGAGAACGGCGCCTGCCCTGGCAACTGCGACCCCGCATACGCGATGGAGCAGAACGTCTGGCGCTGCGGCTGCGGTTGCTGGGACATCGTCTCAGAGGCCCCTCGCTACCTCTTCCCAGAGCTCGCGAAGTGGGACGGCCAGCTCCTCTGGGGCGACGTCTACATGGACGAGCTCGAAGAGGAGAACCAGAAGCTTGACGCCAACCAGCGCCGTCTGCGCGACCTCCTAGCGGGCGCCCAGCGCCGAGAGGCCGATGCCGCTCTGGCGCGCGCGGCCGCTCTGAGCGAGATCGCCAAGGCCAAGAGCCTCCTCTGCGACCGCAGTGGCAAGATGCGCAAGGCCACGGTCATGCGCCCGTGCCGCTACTTCAACTTCAAGGGCCAGCTCGGTGTTCCAGAGCCTGGTGGCATGAACAAGAAGGGCGTGGCATGGGAGGCGGGCTGCGAACTGCACCGCAACGGCTGCTGCGAGTTCGTTCACCCGAACCAGCCAGAGTGGCAGCAGATCTTGGACGGCGCCCGCCCGCTCTCCAGGGAGGGCCAGCGCGACTTCACCGCGCTTCTCCAGAACAAGAGGCGCTTCTAAAAAAAAGACAAAAACATAAAACAAATACCGTCTATACTTATTTTTAAGGAAGCTCGGAGAGCTTCCTTAAAAATAAGGTATGATGGGTTATTAGTCGTTTGACATTTAATTTAACGAAGCTTTAGCTTCGTTAAATTAAAGTCACGACGTTACAAAAAGAAAAGAAAAGACAAACACTCTTTTTTTTTGTTATAAAAATTGAAGTGACTAAAGGCTGTCGCTGTCTTTAGCCTTTTAAAGATAATAACTCTTTCAAAGACAAAGCAAAATGGACCTCAACCCGATCATCTTCTGGAACTACTACGACGTGGAGCTCCGCAAGAAGGTCTGGCTCACGACCACCACGCTGAACAAGAAGATCTACTTCTGCCGCGAGCCAGAGTGCAACGAAGTGGCATATCTTGGACTCTACCACCTCTGCATTGAGTGCTACAACCGCGCAGCCTATCCCCAAGAGCACGTCTGCGGCGGCGAGATGGACTATGAGCGCGGCTACAAGATCTGCGATGATCGCGACGATCCGCTCTGCCCTCAGCACATCCCTGCTGATCTAGAGGACTGTGAGACCTGTGGCTGCACCGCAGAGTTCCGCGATGGCGAGCGTATCTGCTGGTGTGACTCTTGCCAGACCACGGGCTGCCAGTATCAGCATCACTGCAGCGGCGAGAGGGAGTATCGGCCAGAGGAGCGCCTCTGCGATAAGCGCGATGATCCTCGCTGCCCGCAGCACCTCTCTAGTTCCAAGACAGCTGCGGCTGTAGAGCCTGTGCGCGCGCCTGCGGACCTGCCACGCCGCAACTCTATCGTGACTCCACGCGTCTGTGCGGACTGCAGCAGGGTTCCAGAGGACGGCAGGTTCCACTGCTATCGCGGCAACGAGCCTCTGTGCGCCGACTGCGAAGAGGCCGCGTATGGCCCTCCCTCGCCAGATTACTGGCGCGAGAGGACAGGTCGCTGCTGCCAGTGCAACCACTTCTTCGATCTGATCTGCTCTTCAGACCGAAGAGATCTCTGCTACAAGTGCAAGTAAACAATAAAGAGTAAGACAAGAGATAAATATAAAAACATAAAAATTGAACTCCCTCTTTTCTTATGCAGGCATCACGGTTCAAAAGCACTCCTCTTGAACCATTCAGCAACAATGTCTTCATTTGACCTTCTCGCCGCTATCCAGCAGGTGATCAAGATGGTTCCTGCCCATGAGGGAACAGGCACCATCTGGACGTTTCCGTGGGATGAGAAGATCACCTTGCTCACGATCACTGGCCTCTACGCCTCCTTCTTCTTGCGCGATGTCGTGAATACCCACGAGTTCCGAGGCCATCTCTCTCAGACCCTTAGTAATAGCGACTGGGAGGCAGAGGTTCACGCCTTGGAGCACGATTGGAAGGTTAACTCAGAGGGGGTCGTTACTCGCAGCGACGCCTATCTGAATGTGACCTTCAAGCCAACTTGCTGCGATGAGTGCGGAAAGGGCGTGAAGAATGGCAGGCTCACGTGCCTCTGCTGGGCGGATGAGGAGGATCTCAAAAAGATGGATATCATGCTCAGCCGCCACTAGATAAAAAAATTGAAACAACTCACTCATTTATTTTTTGTATTCGACTAACGCAAAGATGGCCGCCCCTCGTCTTATCACTGCTGCTGAGGTTCTTGCTGAGCGCACCACCCTTCGTGCAGAGCTTGGTTATGTCCCTCATGGAACAGGTACAGGATGGAGCAGCTACCTGTGGGTCTCTTGCGACTGTCCTAATTGCCGCGACGAGTATGATCCTACAGGAGAGGAGTCTGCGAAGTATCTGAACATGGACTATGAGTCCTTCTTCAGAGGCCAGAGTGAAAAGCCGAGCTTCGCTTTCTCCAAGATCGCCGCCGACTCCTTCTTGGCTCATGCGAAGCCAGGCTTCTATACAGGAAAGAGGACTGACTGTCTGAGCCTCGAGGAGATTCTTGCGATTGGGGTTCAGTCACCTCTCATTCTCCATATTGGAGCCGATGGAGTGTGGGATGAGTTCATTCCCTCGGATGATGAGAGCACATGGCACCGTCGCTCGTATAAGAAGGGGCGTAGTGTCTGGTATGAGAATGGCGATGACCAGAAGATTCCTGCGGCTGATCTCAAGAAGCGTCTTACAGAGCTCTTTGCAATTCACTTCACTTTATATAATGTTTCATAAGAAACTGTCCGTTTATCTTTCAGAGAATTTAGATACATAAATAATCTTTCAGATGCACCGAGATATAATAGAGAATAAAACCAAGGTTCAGGTGCCACAGGATGAACCTGGATAAATGAAAAGAGATTTTTGTTTTCAAGATACATTGTTTTCATAATTGTCTGTTCCTTTCCCCAAAATAGCGAAGTTTTACTGAAACGCTCTATAAGAGAATGGTATTTCTCTATATAAATGGTCCACACAACTGCGGATGCGGCTATCACACCTGCGCCAATTCTTGGTTTATCTTCTCCTCCACCACGAAATGTCTGGCCATCGATCTCGACAAGGCGATTGTCTCGTTCAGTGAAAGGCATTATGTTTAAAACAAGAACACGGTCCACGGGAATTCGAGAGGCAACAGGAAACTCGCTTACAAGTGCCGCGAGACCCTCACTTCGTAGAATTCCTGCATCTGTCCAGAGAAACTTGGTGTGCCCGAAAGGGTTTAGTTCGATTGCCTTTCTCACAAATTCAGCCTTCTCATACCATACCTTATAGAGTTCAGGTGCATGAATATTCTTTTCTACATCTCTTGTGTGAAGTGTCTCCCATACAGAAGGAGGAAAACGCTTTGTTGAGAGCCAGTCCTCACGAGGATAGACAATAATTCGGATTGGTAGGTCTTTTCTATATTCCTGAATGAAAGGAACGAGGTTTTCATCTGTGAAAAAAACGAGAGGAGATGAAATTGTCTCAAGAAATAGACGAATCCAGTTTCTATAGTGGTCCTTTGTATATTTTGACTTCATTTCATAATACGCAGAGACCACCGTAGCTGGCTCAGTTTTCTTTTGAAATGTGCCAAGAGGTGCTACATATGTATAAGAAGGACGAGGTTGTGGTTTTAACCAAGAGCTCATTTCTTTTATAGATAAAGAGGATGTTTGCGCTTAATCGTCCGCGTTCTCATAAAAAATTGAAACAACTTACTCACTTATTTTTTGTATCCGACTAACGCAAAGATGGTATCTCTTCTCAAGCGCATCATGTCTGCTATGTCGCTCCGCTCTTCTAAGGTGCACCCCGCACCTGAAGTCATTCGCGCCCCTTCGCCCACGCATATCTTCTGGTCGGCCACGAGAACGCGCCGTTTCGCGCGCATCATCTTAAATGATCCAAAGTGGCGCGGGACATATGACAAGAACATCCGCATCTTGGATACCACTTACAGCAAGCTCGTTGGACAGAAGAACAATCCTCGCCTCTTCATGTATAAGGTGAATCCAGTCGCCTTTGCTCTGGCCCTTGGCATGGAGCCACAGGCGATCAAGCGTCTTCTGCCTGACGCTTGGTTTGACCTCTACAGAAGGCTCGCCCTTTCCAAGTGCGAACACTGCCGCCTCATTGGCCAGAAGATGCGTGTTTAACAACCTCATACAATAAGTTAACAAGCCCCCCTTCACCCTGTCTTATAGTAAAGACCTCTAACCCTAAAGATAATAAAAGATCACCATACTTTTTATCTGATGAATCTGAGATTATATTTGTGAGCAAAGAGCCTTCTGGTTTCAGAGCGCGGAGACAGGCCTTTGTAAAGGCCTTTGTCATAACAAAAGGGGGGACATTATGCTCTATAAAGATATCGATAACAATCACATCAAAAGAGCCAGGTTTCATTCTGTTAATAAAGGCCTTCGCATCGGCGGCAACTCCTTCTGATCGCCGTCCGAATTTTTTTAAGATGACTTCATTGAGAAGCTTTATAGATTCAGCGTCAATGTCCACCGTTGTCACCTTTACATTCGGTAAATACGTAAGAAGCTCGTAGGACATCGCGCCCCCTGCGCCCCCCAGCATGCAAACCGTGGCATTTTTCTTTCCTTTTAGTTTCTCAATAATCCGATTACAGAGAACGGTTGAATACCAATTATTGGATTTACCCGTCTTCACATCTAAGCGACTGTATTCTTGGTTGTTATGTGTGTAACTGACGAGGTCATCACCTTCTCTTTTCAGATAGAAGTCTTTTCCTCTGTAGAAAATCATGCTACTGTATGCTGTGTTAAAAAATTGAACCAATCGGGTCCACACTGAATAGTAACCAGACAAAATGCCAATTCCTGACTTTCCTCCCCCTCTTACTCGTGATGAACTGCGTGGTATGAAGGCCGCTAAGGAAGAGAAATTGCGTCAAGAGAAAGAAGAAGCGCGTAAATATAGTGTCTATCGTTCTGTAATGAAGATTTATGGAGATGCACACCGTGCGGCAGAATCAGGTATTATGCGGTATGAGGTTACCTTGAATACAATGAATACAGATTCGTTTGACCCTGATATTATAAGTGAGTTACGTACTCTTTTCCCAGGTTGTTCAGTTGAACTTATAGTAAAGAATAAGAATGGAGGTATTTGTATTGTAACAAATATGGATCTTACCCTTATTACCCCACAATTTATTGTAATTGATTGGTCTTAGAAAGCTAATTAATTACTCTTTACTATTTACTCTTTTATCTTTCTTATTTTTAATTTAGATCATTGTATTCGTTTGTGAAAATAAAATTGAAACGATCGGGTCCACACTGAATAGTAACCAGACAAAATGCCGCTCTTCTCCAATCTCGAGATCCAGGCGCTCGGTGATGTCTCTTATGAGCGCTACAAGCAGATGCAGAAGGTCGAGATGGAGCACAAGATCCCTGCTGTTCTTTCTCAGATCATGCGCACTGTCATGGAGAAGAAGGAGTCTCTCTTCAATGAGTTTGAAGCGGCCTGCCGATTCCATGTTCACCCTCGCGAGCTGAACGTGGACATCATGGAGTTCAGCATTCATGCCCATGAGGTCTCAGACAGTGGTCGCAAGATCTACTGGCACGACCTCTTCAAGAAGACGGATATCCAGGCGCGTCTCAGCAACCTTCTCTCTCCTGGACACTTTGAGTGTAAGGTGCGCGTAGAGCAGGGAGAGAATGTGATCCTCTCGGCTCACTTCTATCCGAAGGAGATTGAGGTTTACAAGGGCAAGCTTCTCTGCTACAACTGCCCTCATCTCGTGGAGGGGGTTTGCCAGAGTTGTGGCGGGTTTCACACAAACTGGGGGACCCCTATTCTCAATCCTGAGGACGACGTGCCTGTGGACGAGGATGACATGCCCCCGCTCTGCTCTGAGCGCTGCACTAGACAGTGTCATTGCCAGCAGGAGTAAGCTCGCTAGCAAAGCAGGAGTAAAGCAAATAATTGAAAAAATATCTATGTTTTTTTGTTACAGTGTGATTGATTATGAAAAATTGAAACGCTTAAACATCACATAGTATGTATCATGTAGAATGGCTCTTCGCACAAAATCCGCCGCTGGGGCGAATGAAGTAGAAGATATCTCAACGATTATTCGCGCCATTAAGAGCAAGTCTGAGGCTGGTCTTAAAATTACCACCTCTTTCAAGGAAAAGTTTGGGTGTCAGATCATTGATGCGCGTCCTCGCACTGGTGGCTCGAGAGGCACGCATTATGATTTTGAAGTTAAGGTTGAGGTGAAACCTCGTCTCTTTGTATGGCGTAGAATTGAGCACAAGGGTAGCAGCCAAAATAGGCCTATCTCTCCTGATGAAAAGCCCTGGACTGCAGGCGTTCAGTTTCACAATGGAGGATGTGAGAAGTATAGCATTGCGAAGAAGTATTCCAAGGCGTGGTATTCAATGTATATTGAAACTGGCCTCTTGAAGGATACATTCAAGATTGAGTCAGCTACTCCCTCTTATGATGAGTGGTTTGATAAAGATTGTAAGACTCAGGGACCTCCCAAGACTCCTTTTGGACTCGAATTGAAGAGAAGGGTTAGGGAGATTCGCGGTCCAAAGGCGAGTCTTCTTGAGGAGCGCGACCCTGTCCTCTCATCCTTTATTATCACAGAGGAGGATAAGAATCTCTTTAAAAAGGAGGTCCTTCCTATTGTGATTGAGGCTCTTGAGCAGAAGGATTATTGGTTGACGATTCATGGAGATCTGAATGGGGAGTTTCATGTTGCTTGGTATCCAAAGCTTGTTATTTCGTGTATAAACGATATTGTCATTACAAAGAAGAAGGATATTGAATTCAAGTTTCTTTGTGAGAATAACTTTGTGTTCAATGGAATTCTGAGATGGGGGATGGGTGCTGGTTTTAGTAATATTCGCATTGACCTGAAGTAGAAAAAATGTTCATTTTTTCTTCTAGGATAAATTTGACTGCACTTTAAACTGCACTACCTGGTTAGAATGAATACTTCCCGACAGGCCATTTCCCTCTTTTCAGGATGCGGTGGTGATACAATGGGTCTTGAGCGTGCTGGATTCAAGGTAATTGCGTTCAACGAATTCAATAAGGCGGCAATGAAGACTCATGAACTGAACTTTCCAGATTCAAAGCTTATTCTGGAACCCAAATCAAAGTCATCTGATATCAAGAATGTTCCTGATGCTGAGTTCGCAACCTATACTGGCAAGGCAGATATTGTGTTTGCTGGGTTTCCTTGTCAGGGATTCTCGAGGGCTGGAAAGAAGGAGGTTACAGATCCTCGTAATCAGATGTTCAGACAGTTTGTACGTGTTGTAAAGCAGGTTCGCCCTCGGTTTATCATCGGAGAGAATGTTGTGGGGCTAACTTCAATGAAGAGTGGACCCAATGAGAATGATCCCCTCATGCTCGACATTATTAAAAATGCGTTTCGCGAGATTGGCTATGAGCTCACTCACCAGGTTCTCGAAGCGGTGAACTTCGGTGTTCCTCAGAAGAGGAAGCGCATTCTGCTAGTGGGCTGGGATACTTCTCGCGTAACCACGATGGAGCCCACGAGCTTCTGGGCTTCAGTGAATGCGTATGGCGCAACGAAGGAGATGCCAACTCTGCGATCCTTTGTAACTGGCTCAATGGATGGCGCGCATCTTCTGATGACTGATACAAAGCCAGAGGGGTTTGATACATATGCGCTTCCAATTCCTGAGGAAGCGGAACCAATAGGGACGCCTCATCCCTTTGTTGTTCTGAAGACGAATGAGAAGCTTCTCAGCTGCACGAAGCGTGATAGCCCTGTTCACTCTGAGATTGTCAATTTAGATGCGCCGAGTAAGACAATTATTTGTACATATGATCATCAGCCTCGTCTTCTTGTTGGCCTTCGAAAGCCAAATGGAACCTCTTACGTGCGATGCCTTCTTCCAGATGAACTCAAGCAGATTCAGGGATTTCCTGGCGATTTCAAGCTGCATGGAAATAAGAAGGAACTTGTTGTTCAGATCGGCAATGCTGTTCCACCAGCCCTTGTTGAGAGTGTGGCTGTAACGATTGGAAAGATACTATATCCTCCGCGAAAGATTAAGGTGAATGTGAAGGCAAAGGTCTAACCTAGTTAAGCTAAATAAAAAATGATAAACACAATATTTTAAATACTATTTATGGCATCCGTAAAGAAAATTGCACGTGAGCTCTGGAAGGCGGAGGAGGAGTTGATCAATGTAATTGCTGTCGAGACAAAGCTGCGTCTCAGAATCTTTGAACTTCGTAAGAAGCTAGCGGCTACCCCCTTGTATCCTGAGGAGGAGGAAGAACATCATATAAGGCTAAAGAGGCCACCTTCTGCTCTTCTGTCTGAGGAACATAGTCAAGTAGAGCGTTCATCATTTCCTCTTCATCTGCGTATCCAGGGGTTGAGGGTTCCTCGTAGGGCACGAGATCAAGGAGATTTTCGGCAGCCTCTCGCTGCTTCTGAATGACGTCCCAGAGAAAGTCGATAGCCGCCATTTCATCGTGAGAAAGATGATCCTCTTCCTCCATCTCCCTCTCTTCCTTGTCGAGGCCGCGCAGAAAGTTCTTGAGAATGGTTGCGATCATTTTTGCTTTTACCCTGTGTATGTATCTAGGCAAGCAGCCGCGTTTCAATTTTACAAACTCCATCTAAAGAGATCCCAATCTCTCAATTCAGAGGCAGCGACCTCTTCTCTAGATAGCTCAGTTGGTAGAGCGGGGGATTGTAGGTAAATAATCTGGCAATGGATCTCCCCAAGTCATTGGTTCGATTCCGATTCTGGAGACGTTTCTTTTTACATAGAGGTTCTATGTAAAAAGAAATGCATATACTCTTCATGGTTCACATAGAATTATTGCCAGGCTGATTGGTCGAGGAAAGTGATTGCATCCTCTTCACACGAAGAGTAAACGCGGGATTCTCAATATTTTCTCCAATAGGGAGACGATTCGCGGTAGGCTTTGCCTTTTGCCGCCAGCTCGTGACCTTGTTAGAGTTAAGTTGCGCAGAAACAACCTTGAAACGAATGGCAACACCAATTACGGCAATGACAGCAAATGCGCCGCCAATTGCAGCCCCTACAATGGCGCCAGTGCTCTGTGCCTGCGGCGCCTGCACAGTGACAGGTGCCGCAATTCCAGCCACTGGCTTTGCAGAAGGAGAATCAGTCGGCCCAGGAGTCTCTGTCGGTGTTACAGAAGGAGATGCGCCAATACGAAGAGTGGGGGTGGGGCTCGGTGTTGAGCTAGGAGTGACTGAAGAGGTAACAGATACAGTAGGAGAGGGCGTGTAACTAATTGAAGGCGTGCGACTCGGCGTCCTCGTTGAGGTCGGCGAATTGGATCCTGTTGCTCCTGGCGACAGTGTGTGCGTAGGCGTATCTGTAATTGTCGGTGTTCCTGTCGGCGTAGCAGAGGGCGTAGGGGTTCCTGTATTACTCGGTGTCGGTGTAGAAGAGGACGTTGGAGTCGGCGTCCCTGTTGATGAAGGGCTGGGGACCACGATGTTGCCAGGCTTTCCAAGAAGCTTCAGCTGCATTGCCCATCCATCTCCTGCCTTATTTACAGTTAGCGGAGTGGACCCACACGGACCAGCAGTAGGTCCAGCATATCCTATAAAGGCATAAGGAAGGCCGGGTATTCCATACGGTATATCAAATACACAATGGGCTGCTGAAGCAACTCCACCCGCTGGCGCCGTGGCCCAAGTAAAGGGCTGAACAGTCACCGTGTAATTCTGGCCAGCCACTAGTTCCCAAGCAGATGCGGTGACGTTAAAGGGGACCATCTCGTCGGTTCCAGGCCTGGAAGTAACGAGATCGACAAATGTAGTCAAGACAGAGGATCCAATTAGAACATTTCCAGGAAAGGTGGAGAGGACCAAACTAATGCCACATGTCTCTTGAGTAGGCTGTGAATAGACGCCCATCTTCATGGTATCCACATGACCAGTCTGTAGAGCCATGAACTTTGCGACACCAATATGGCATCTGTTTTCAACAGTGTTATTAACATAGCCAAGTGAGTAGTTACCGACGATAGCAGGAGTCGTCGTATCTGTGAACGTGAGCTGAGTCGTTGTCTGAGCGCCGACTACGCCTGCCGCAAATGCGCCGATTAGAAACTTTAACATTTTTCTAGACGGACATTAGCTTTTAAAGAGGTTCAAATTTTACCTGGCCTCTTCTGAAGGAGGAGCAGGGGCTTCAGCCGCCACGGGAACAGGTGCGGCAGCACTTGCCTCTTCTATAGGAGGAGCAGGTGCCAATGCGGCGGCAAGGGCAGGGTCATCCACTGTGACCTTAATATCACCCACTGTCACAGAAACTGTCTCATCCACGCTCTTCTTTCTCTTTTCAAGGAGATTCTTGAGATCCGCATTTGACTTATGAAAGAGGCTTGAGACGCCATGCTTTACACTCTCAACCGGCTTCTCAGCGATTTTCTGCTCAATCTCCTCCTTCTTCTTTTCAATTCCCTCCTTGACTGCACTCTCAATCATCCGCGTGAGATCAGGCACAATCGCCTCACGAATCGTCTTCTTCTTATGCATAAGGTGCAGGGCTGCCTGAGATGCCACCTCCTTGATGCGGCTCTGTGAGCTGTCAAAGACGCGCGTGTGATCGAGGCCGTGGCAGATATCGGGACGACGCAGCTTCGGCATATCTCTGAACTCGTCCTCAAATTCCGCGATCACATTATCAGGAATCGCCGGACTCTGTTCGATTAGACGGTCAAGGTCTGCGCGACAGATCTTCAGAAAGTCAAGTGAGTCCATGCGCTCATTGGGATTTAGGGCAAGTTCCACCGCAATTAAACGCTGAAACTTACCCCAAGCAACCGCTGCCACGCGATTTGACTCGCTCAGCTGGGCATACCGCAAGAAGTTATTGAGGGTTGTTAAGATACCCGCAATTAAACTGAGGCCGCCAATTCCGAAGTTCAGATACTTTCCAACCTCTGCATTTCCACCTGCAATACTGCTGAGGCCAACGCTTGCAGTTCCTGTGAGTGTTGATAAAATAATAACAGGGATTGTCATATTCATATTGAGCCGTGTATACTGCTTTTCAGCCTTATCGTGCATCCAGCGGTAGCATCCAGCAATATCTGACCAGTCTGCCATCAGCTGATCTTGCTCCTTACTCCACCCGTTCATGAAACGACGAACGGGAGGTGTATCTACTTTTCTATCTCCTGCTGGGGGCGGAGAAGGTGATCTGGATCCTGACATTCTTATTTATGTTAACATATTCTCCTCGATATCATTTTGCCCGACCCAGCGAATATCTTCCATCCAGACCGCAAGCTTCTTGAGCTGCGGTTCAGGCTGGAGCTCTTGTGCCCTCTTAAAACACGCATCAGCCTTCTGCTTATAGAAATTGGGCTCCTCGAGAAGCCGATTGATCATCTGGACCCACTCAGCAATGTTCTCGCGATCAATGTAAATGCCTGCCTCTCCACACGCTTCGCGCAGGCCAGGCGTCGGATTGGAAATAACCGGAATACCCGAGGACATGGCCTCCACCGCCACTCTCCCCCATGACTCTTCTTGGCTCGGCACAAGAAGAATCTTTGTCATTGAATATACGTCTTTAATCGTGGGGGTGTTGGGAATATAGTGAATATTGGAAACGGAATAGTCGCGGATCTGGTTATCATAGCCGCCACCGACACCCAAAAACTGGACGTCGGGCATCCTCTTAGCGATCTGAATCAGAATATCGCCGCCCTTGTTTCTATTCAGATTAATCAAGGTCACATAGATCCTCTTTGCCGAATCAGGTGTGCGATAGTCTTTCCAGGTGACAGGAGGATAGACAACTGTTGAATTGAAGTTGAAATGATCATAAAGCTTTTTGATCCACATGCTGTTGTTCACAAGGTGGATGTTCTTGGGATCAATCTCCTTGCTGAACTTCTGGAGATAGAGTTCCTGCATATGATTGTGCATAACAAGGACAACCGGTCTCTTCGCCTTTGCTGCCGTTAAGACTGCATGATTTGAGAAATCAAGGTGGGAAAGAATTACTGATGAGTGACGGATTGCGTGCTCAATCTTGGCAGGCTGGTCAAAGACAATGATGTTTACACCCTCAAAGTGGCGAATAGGAAAGTGGGGAAGGATCACATTCACCTTGTAACCCGCCTGCTCAATTAAAAAGCGATTCATGGCATGCGCCATCCATTCAGCCCCCGCATTATGGACAGGAGGATACATGTGAATGATCCATGTGATTGTCTTTCTATCTTCCTCGGCCACTGGCTTCGGTTTATAATCTGCTGATACAAATGAATAGGGGAAGAATCTCTTAATTACGCGGATTCGCTGGAGGTAATAGAGGATTACACCGAGTATACATACAAAAAAAAGGACAAAGACCGGAAACCAATTATCTTCCTTTGCCATCCTCTATCTTAGAAGATTGTTTTAATCATTGTGTTAATAAGACTTTGTATTACCCGCCCCCCTTACCTTTTCAGATCCATGATAATCCTTCATTTTATAGTAAATAATGGTTTCTAGTTTCTTTGCATATTGAACACTTGAAACCTTTTGAATACTATTTATAGAGATTGGTTCATGCTTCTGAGTCCATTGAGAACCATTTCCAGTAAAATGTTGAGTAATTCTTAGATTAGGATTCTTAGTATAACCAACATACTTGTTACCACCCTTCAGGTTAAGTGTATATACATATGCTGGCATTTTGGTTAACATGTTTAATTTAGGTTTATTGTTCAATTTTAC
>Ga0208500_1000304_pt1 | contig 13273 bp, 6 predicted proteins | sample CryBogCBE17Sep08_FD_184568 | JGI IMG/M metagenome (GOLD analysis project Ga0208500, IMG submission 184568) | Freshwater microbial communities from Crystal Bog, Wisconsin, USA - CBE17Sep08 (SPAdes) | ecosystem: Environmental > Aquatic > Freshwater > Lake | place: Crystal Bog, Wisconsin, USA...
GCAGAGAAGTTTGGTATTGGATGAACGATTATCACCCTTTTTCAGTACAATTTTATATTTAGAAATGCCGAATGAGTTGATAACTACCGACGTCGCGTAGTTCTTCTTCTTCGTCTGGTCTTTCTCTTTCTTCCCAGTCCTACGACGGGAGAAACAGGACGGTCTTGTCTATGTAACGAAGCCAGTGCTTGTTGTTTGATAGTTGGAGAGGTAGTTACCAACCCCTTGCTTGCTGCCAACAAATCCAAGGCAGCCATCTTTTGACTTTTTCGTCTGTTGTCCATTAGTTTTATGGACGACTATTTTTGTACGGATGTCCAGCTGGTAAGTTTCCTTGTAATCCCCATTTCCATGCAAGGTAGCCTTCTATTTGTTGTTGTTGAGTGGTTGAAAACGCACCACTGTAAATAAGAATTTCACAAATATGTCCAGGCCAAGATTCATTCAATGTGTACCTATTTCCAATCGTTGTTCCGGATGTTGTCCCTGTAAATGATCCAGTATATTGAGAAGTTCCATTCGTATACAATACACCAGACGAACTAAAAATTACACATACCTGAAATGGACTGCTCGCAAGATCTGTTGCAGCATTTCCGCCCATTGGGCTTAACAACCCTTTATTATATATGTAATCGCGACCTGACCCTGTAGCAGCATCTATAATGTAACCATATGTTGAACTATTTGTTTGTTGAGCAACAGCAAAAACTGTAAATGGTGCTGTTAAATTAAAAGAAGCATTGTATCCTAGTGTAGCATTTCCACTTGGAGAACCACTTGATTGATAAAACGATGGATAGGTTCCGTTGAATGTATTATTTGGATAAGCAAAATTACTTGCATTTGAAAGGTTCACATTGTTAGCACTTTTATCTTTCACTTTTGTTACACTTGATGTTCCTGTAACAGTGGAAGAATCTGATGCATCCAACCATAAAGAAAGTCCTGATATCGAGGTTGGACTAAACGAAAGAGGTAGTGAGTGTGCAAACGAAAGAGGTAAAAACACTGCCATTGTAGACTATGGGGAGATTTTGTAGTATGGATGTGACGATGGCAAACTTCCTTGCAATCCCCATTTCCATGCGAGATACCCTTCTACTTGATTCTGTTGGGCTGTTGTAAGAGTGGTATTGAAAATTAAAACTTCTGACCAATCTGCTCCCAATGAGTTTCCTGATTGTCCAAATGATGGAGTACCTATACCAAATGCGGATGGTATAATCGTATTTCCAGATACTGTAACTGTCACAATTGTAGGTCCTGTTGATGAAGTAAACGAATTTGGACTGATACTTCCAGAACAGTTTTGAAATGTAAATGCTATAGGACTACCGGTGTTAGCCAAAGAAGCATTAAATCCACTATATTGATAATCAGTGTTACCTGCTGCTGCCATACCAAATAAACGACTGCTTCCACCACTATACGCAGTATAATTGAATACAAAAAAGAGAGTATAGTATTGAGTGGAAGCAAGGCCGTTTCCAAAAGAACCAGTCATGTATGTAGGTGTAGCAGTAGTTGTCGTAATAGCAGGTAATGAGTTCAATCTTGTAGAAGAATATGTAGGAGACCCACTTGTCATTAACCCATTATAAATAGATTTATCTCTCCATTGAGTAACCGTTGAACTACTTAAAGTAATGGTAGAACTATCTGCAGCATCCAACCACAATATAAGACTGGAAAGTTGTGCGGGTGTAAACGTTACCTGAGCAGCAGGAGGCGAATAATAGCTTGGGTGTGTGGATGGAAGGTTAGAATAGATTCCCCATTTCCATGCCAAATACCCTTCTACTTGTTGACGTTGAGCTGTGGTTAATGCACCATCATAGAATATAAGTTCTGCCAAATCATATACCGTTGTATACGACGCGTTATTCAACGTGTATAACTGAGCTGAAGTTAAAAAACTATTTGCTCCAACATTAAAATCTAAACTTTGAGAGGTTGCATTCAAAAGACCTATATTAGAAGAACTGCTTGTGCTATTAACACCATCTACGAGTATTGCTGTATTTGAAATATTTGTGCTATTTGAATACCGTACATAATCATTAATTCCTGTAATAGCAGATATTCTATAATACCATAACCCTGAACCATAAGATGTGTACATTTGATATCCATAGTTTACCGTAGAAGTAATAGGCATAACGATTGTACCACTTGTAAGACGGAATACAGTAAATACACTTTTTGCTTGATTTGAAAGCACAAGATTGCTTAACATCATCTGACTGCTAGAAGGCCACGTTACTACATTAAGCCCATTCAAAGTGTTTACTCCCGTTGTTGCTGTTGTATAAGATGCATTTGATAGTGCATTTACTCCCGAGTTTCCCTTATTTTTCCAAGTAGTTATATTCGAACCATTTGAGCTTATTGTACTAGTATCCGCTGCATCAAACCATAATGAAAGACTGCTAATATTTGCAGGTGAAAACGTGCTCAACGGTGTTCCAAGTCCCCATTTCGAAGCCAAATACATTTCCACTTGACGACGTTGTGAATTTGTAAGCCCGCCATTAGGATAATATATAAATTCTGCTATATTTCCAACAAAGTACTGATTATAAACATTATCAGATAATTTAATCGTCGAAGTACCTGAACCCGTAGAAATCATACTATCTATGAGCGTATATACATTTGAAAATGAAGAAAGCGTATAGTTTGGATTAAATACTCCATTCACAAAATATTTATTATTTGCAAAATCATTTGAATTGTTACCGGCAACAGTAGGCGTTCCTATTAATCCATTTGAAGGACTGTTATATCTTACTGCAAAGTCTCCACTTGAAATATTTGGAAATTCCACTATTCTACCGACTCCATTAGGTATACTTGTCAATTTTGAAACAACAAATAAAGCAGAATTGCTGCTAACACTTACACTATTTGTAGATGTCATAACTCCACCACTAGGGAAACTCACAACTGAATATCCACCATCTGTAATATTCGCAACTGTTCCAGAGGCAGAGAAGTTATTACTGCTACCCGATTTATCTTTCCAAACTGATAGATTTGAACTGCTGCTGAAAGTCATACTATTAGAAGAAGTATCCGCACCATCTAACCATATAGAACATCCAGCTATATAAGTAGGATTGAAAGTAGCAGGATTCTGGATGATAATCATCATCGCACTGCCTGTATTCGCACTGGTGGCAACTCCTGCAGGATATCCACCTGCGTTATATAGATTGTATACCGTTGAACCGCTTGTGAAAGAAGACAATACCGGAATAGAAGACCCTTGAGCAGCAGAAATACAACTGAAATAGTTGGTATTGATGTAGGATGAGCCTCCACCACCTCCACCTACACCACTGTTATTACCTCCACCTCCACCACCGTAGTATCCTGCTCCTCCACCTCCAGCATTTCCAGCACCACCTCCTCCGAGTGTTAGTGTTCCTACATTCGTAGCTGGACCGGTTCCATTACCTCCAGCATTTCCTGCTGCTCCACCACTGGAAGAGGTTGCGCCTCCACCACCTTGTCCACTTCCTCCAATACCGTTTCCAGTAAATGTACTGGAAGAATACACAGCTCCACCATTTCCACCTCCAACAGGTGAGAATGTTCCATCATATGCTGCCCCGCCTCCACCGGCTGCTACCAGAATAGGAGTTGTATTCACAAAAAAAGACGCACGGCCACCTCCATTGGCACCTCCGTTGGGTCCGTAACCACCGCCTCCATAGGTTGGAGCAGAGTGAGATACAAATGCTCCTTGTGAACCGACAGGTCCTATTGTGATTGTTCCAGTTCCAGATGTCGAAGGTGTAAATACGCCAGATACATAGGCTCCGTATCCACCTAACGCAGTAGATGCTACTCCTCCAGCAGCTCCCCAAGCGTAGATGGTATACGTAAGTCCTCCTATAAAGTTAAATGTCTGGTCTTTTCCTGTATAATAAAATGCGTTATACGGAGGGTCACTCCTTCTGCCAAATGAAAATGGCAAGAATATCGACATTTACATATTATTCTTGTTTTATCTTACAAACATGAACACAGGACCAACTGGAGACATAGGTTATACTGGATACACTGGACCAACTGGAGATACTGGTTATACTGGAACTACTGGACCAACTGGACCAGCACCAGCGCCTGCGCCTGCGCCATCTCCTTACATCATCACGTTAGATGACTTGATTTCAACTGTGAATACCATCACTGAAAAGGAAGCACAAGACAAACAGGCATTGTCTATTCTTGTGACACCGGATTCGAATACGATTACCAACAATCTATACCAATGGGCAAAACTAGGATTTCCCGCAGTCTATCCTATTTTGAATATTTCAATTAACGTTCCTGCTAAATGTTCTGATGGTCAGACTCGTGGATTGTACGATTATATAACCTATGTACTTGGACATCCTATTTCAGATGATGTGCCGTTGTTACAGGCCAAATTGCCTGGAATGAAATTATCGTATTCACTTGATTACACTTCCATTACCTTCCATGTAGAGAAGGCTTAAGCAGTATTTGTATAAATCGCATTCACTTCAGCAGCACTCAGTACTCTTGGATAAAATAGGAACTGTCGCAGATACCCGTTGAATGCTCTGTAATTATCTCCTGACCTTCCAAGAACAAAAATTGTTTGTGCTATGGATGGAGAGCCTGTGCCTGTAGCACTTGAAACCAATGAACCATTAATATACAACTGTTCTGCGTATGTTGAATAGTTTATAGTAATTGCGTAATGAGCCCATTGTCCAGGACCTCCGTATGCCCCACCTGGCTGATTTGTCCACTGATTAGGCATCGCAGTATAAATAGTAGTGGTAGTTGAATTAGGTAAGTCTACTTGAAGAGTTGGATTAAAACTTGAGTTTGTGATAGAAAGTGCAGTATACGCACCGCTATCAAATGCATATAACCAAAAACAAAGGGTCAACGTAGTTTTTGTTGTAAAAGGAAGACTTAGATAGTTCGACAAAGAGTTATTGAAATAAGCACATTTTTTGCCTCCAATGGTAGTGTATGTAACAGTTCCATTTGTGGTTACAGGTTGTGGCAGGGTTCCATAATCTTTGCTCGATACATCCAAAATTAAATAGGATAGGGCATCCTGAGGAAGAGAGTACAGGATATTGGTTGGTATAGTGTATGAACCCGGTGAAGCTTTGTAAAAAGGATGAGTGGATGGAAGATTTCCTTGCATTCCCCATTTCCAAGCCAGATAGCCCTCTATTTGTTGTTGTTGAGATATAGTAAGAGCTGTATTGTAAATAATAATTTCATAGATATTGTATGTTCCTGACCGAGCATCATTTATAGTGGCATTTCCTCCTATTCCTAAAGGACAAGCGGAATTCGCAGCAACTCCAGGATTTGTGGTATTAGAAGTTTGAAGTGTTCCGTCACGATACCAACTTAATAAAGCACTTGTGTTTGTATTGACAGCATTTGTATTTTCAATATGATTACCAGTAGCATCCGAACCGGCCGATGGTAGTAAAGCCGGCCATATTTTACTTGAACCTACATTCATACCCATCATAACATTACTAACACCGTTAAAAGGTGAAATAAGCCATCTATTATTTAATGAAACAGTATTCAGAGCAACAAAACATGACCACCCAGTTGTATAACCCCAGTTATTTACAAGAAGCCCTTGACTATCTGCAAGTTGAAGATATGGTGTACCAGAAGAGTTGTATGTAGGAAGTCCAATACTTGTGTATGTATTCGATGTGGCAGAAAGTCCTCTTCCAGATTTATCATTCCATTGTGTAACTGTTGAAGTATTTAATACCAAAGTAGAAGTATCAGCAGCATCTAACCATAACGAGCATCCAGGAATCAAAAGTGGAGAAAATGGCACAGAAGTTGGAAGAGTATATCGATTCGGATGTGATGATGATAAGTTTCCTTGTAATCCCCATTTCCATGCAAGGTAGCCTTCTATTTGTTGTTGTTGATAGGTTGTGAGAGCAGTATTAAATATAAGAACTTCTGACAAAGACCCAACTGCAGGATATGAACCACCGCTAGCAAGAAACTGCATAACTTGAGACCCATTTATAATAGAACCAAACCCATTTGCTGATAAATTAAATGTATTTGTATTGCCATTTGTACGACCAATATAACTGCTTGTCAGAGGGTTATTTACTAATGTAACAACCAAAGGACTGCCTCCTATAGTCATAGTTCCGTCGTTTAAATTTAATGAACCTCTGCCAACCTTTACAGCATCGTAGATAGAACAGGTGCTAGAATATTCTAAATCAAATAATCGTTGAGGACTTGAGTTTGTAGGATAATATAGAATTGTTGTTCCACTGCTGATATTCATAACCATAAAAATACTAGTACCGCTGGTAGATACCATCTTGGATATCGGAATGGTAGATGTTAAGTATTCACTACTTCCAGTTGAACTGATTGCAGGATAATTCGAATTGAATCCAGTTGCTGAATATAATGGTTGAGTAGGTGCTGTAAAAACATACCCATTTGCTTTATCTGTCCAAGATGAAACTCTGTTACTTGTATTCAATGAAATAGTCGAAATATCCGCAGCATCCAACCACAAATTAAGCCCATTGATACTCGTAGGTGAAAAGGTACTCAACGGTGTTCCAAGATTCCATTTCCAAGCCAAATACATCTCTACTTGACGTTGTTGAAGTGGTGTAAGTAGTCCGTTGTAGCAGATTATTTCATTAAAATATCCCGTTGCCCATCGGCTGTCGCTATTTCCACCACCAATACTAGGAAGGGCGTTTCCATCAGTTGATACTTCAGTAATTGCAGTTGTATTAGATCCTATAAGTACACTATTTTGATACATATAGTTTGCAGCCTGACTTGTTAAATAAGAAACGACGCTTGTGGATGTTCCTAATGAAATACCTGTAATTGCTCTAACATTTCCAGAAGAATCTGTATCAAATGTTTGTGTATTTCCTAATTGTATTCTATTTTCTGTTTGTCCATTTGGTCGTTGATTTTGAAAAATACTTTGATATCCATTTGAATTTGTAAAATTGAATACAGCAAAAATACTGAAGTTTGTTCCAGTTTGGAAGTTAGAACTGATATTCAAACAAGTATAAGTTGATGAGTTATAGTTTGCACTGCCTCCGTTATTTATAAAAACGGCGGAGTTGGAATAGGTTGGAATAACTCCACTCGAACCATTTGAAGGAGATGCATTGTTTCCATTCCCAGACTTATCAACCCATGTTGTTATATTTGTTCCGTTTGAAGGCAATCCAGACGTTTTAATAGAGAATGATTGAACTCCATATGCTCCTGTTGTAGAACTTGTTGCAACAGTAGCCGATGTTGCAGAGTTATATATGGTATCATTTTGTGCTCCAGTTGTACTTGAGGTAATCACAGAACCGGAAGATATAACATATCCAGCAGACAATGCTGTAACATAAATCCTTCCAGATGTTATTGAGAACTGTAGTTTTACCATTTTACAATAGCCACCATCAATGAGATATGCATACCAAATACCTGTAGTAGCAGATGGTGCTAAATTAGCACTCAATGTTTGACCTCCACTACCTATATAACCACCGCTCATAAGACAACTCACAGAAGTCCAATTGCTTAAAGAGTAGTAGTATTGAGAGGATACAGAATATGAAACTTCCTGAGTTGTTGGCGATGCAGGCACAAAGCTTGCTAAAGAAAGTACTGTACTAGTTGTTGTAACTCCAGTACCATCAACATCGGCCGCATCCAACCATAACATACAACCGGGCAGATATGTGGGGTTGAAAGTTAAAGGATTTTGAACAATAATAATCAATCCATGTCCGTTATTAGAAGAAGAAGATGTTCCTGCTGTATATCCTGCTCCATTGTACAGGCCTTTTACTGCTCCTGAAAGAGACGTTGAAGTGGGAATCGATGACCCTTGAGCAGCAGAAATACAACTGAAGTAATTCGTATTGATGTAGGATGACCCTCCACCACCTCCACTTGAACCATTGTAGTAATCGGTTGATGACCCTCCACCACCATAATAACCAGACCCTCCACCGCCAGCATTTCCTGAACCATCTCCTCCAATTTGCGTAGAGCCAGTATTACCTGCTGGTCCTGTTCCGGAACTACCACTTGATGTACCTCCATCACCATATTTTCCACCTGCTGACATAGTTGCTCCATAACCGGCCCAGTTTCCACTTGGTTTAGACCCTGTTGAAGTAAATACACCATTTGAATAGGCAGCGCCCGCATTTCCTCCAGGAGCAGCACCTGCGGCCATGTTACCTCCGCTTCCACCTCCTCCACCAACGGTTAGAATATCGGTTGTGTTTACAAAAATAGAAGCACGTCCTCCACCATCTGCTGCTATACCATTACCTGCTCCACCTCCACCATACCAATGACCTACATTTGAAACTTGATTTATACTTCCTTGACCAGCTCGACCTACAATCACAGTTGCGATTCCTGATGTAGAAGGTGAAAATACGCCCGTTAAATAAGCTCCGTATCCTCCAAAGTTTTGATTACCGTTAAAGTTATTGTATCCACCAGCAGCTCCCCAGGCGTAAATCGTGTATGTTTGGCCTCCTATAAAATTGAATGTTTGATCGGCTCCAGTATAGTAAAATGCCTGTGCCTTACTTTCCAACGATCTGCTGCCGAAATTAAATGGCAGATAGAGCGACATTTACTTAGTATTGTTGTTTTATCTCAAAAATATAAGAACGAATAAAGTTCTCTTTATGGCTATAAAATATTTAAGGAGGTCTCTTTTTATATGCATGTGTAGATGGTAAGTTTCCTTGTAATCCCCATTTCCATGCGAGATAGCCTTCTATTTGCTGCTGGTTTGTTGTATTTACAGGACTTCCAGATGAAGAAGTGTAAAAAAGGATTTCTTGAATATTTCCTTGAAATACACCTTGACCTACTACATTACCTATTGTACCACCTCCGCTCATAGTACCAGGAGTACCTGCTTGGGAAGTACTACCTTCGAGTGAACCATTCGCATAAATAGTCTTACTTGCGTTGTAGTTCCAAAAGTATCCAAGAATATTGTATTTGTTTGCCTGATAGTTTACAAAATTTTGATACCAATCGTTTCCCCAATAGTTCATACGATATGAAGATGAATCTCTAAATCCAATATGAAGACTGTTAGAACCATTTCCACCTGTAGTTGCTCCATAGATATTTGTGTAGTTTGTGTTGCTACAGACAATAAAGGCAAAATGACTATTTCCTGCTAAGAAATCAAGATTTACATTGAAATATGATGAACCATTGAAAACAATATTCGATGAACTATATGTAGGAGTATTTACACCGGTTGCATTTCGATTGTTTCCAGACTTATCATACCATGTTAATACAGAAGAACCATTGGTTGGAACAGAACCACCAATATTTGGGTCAGAAGCATCTAACCATAAGCCAAGACCTGAAATTGTTTTTGGATTAAATGTCGAACTTGTTGGAGGTGTTATAGTGTAAGGATGTGGTAGTGCCATAGTAATATTCCACTTTTTTGAAAAATAATATTCTAATTGTTGTCTTGTAGCTGTAGTTGGGACACCATTTAAAACTACTAAGTCACCAATATATCCTGTTAATGATGAACCTATTGTTGCTCCTGAATCCGATGTTAAATTTGCAGAATTTGTATCGGATGCGACTAATGAACCGTTAATAAAAAATTGTCTACTTCCCGGAGTGTATATACATTCAATTAAATAAGCAGGTTCTGTAGATGTATTTCCGGTATAAGGGTACATGTTATAAAATACTAAATCATTTCCCCAGAATTGAAAACATGTATAATTCGTTATAAAAATTCCCATGTTATTGTTTCCACCACCTCCTGAACCAGACATAAACCCTGCCAATCCGGATGCCTGTCTTTTAAAGACTATATATACCGAAAAAGACCTATTTGAATAAAGATCTGTATGATTAAAATATGTTTGTGGAGAAGAAGAATTGAATAAAATAGCACCTAATCCATTGATAGCATTGCTTATATAAGAAGGTTGATTCCCAGATGTACCTTGCGTAGCGTTATAACTTGTACTTCCTCCTTTATTTACCCAAGTAGACACTTTTGTTCCAGAAGTAGGAGGTGTTCCACTACCCGCAGGGTCTGTTCCATCTAACCAAAGAACAACACCTGTTGCCGAAGAAGGATTTGATAAAATAGTGGATGGTTTTAATGAAATACCCCATTTTGACGATAAATAACCTTCTACTTGTTGACGTTGAGTTGATGTAACCGCGGTATTATATACAAGTATCTCATATAAATCCATCATTGCACTCTTTGTATAATCTGCAGCTGTACCAATAGTTACAGGACTGTTAGTAGCAGCATGACCCGAAGCATTTGATGAAAATGTTGTAACACCATTTAGATAACCATACTGAGTGGATTGGTCATAAACTGCTCCATACAACACTTTTGAATTCATTGGTGAGGTACCCAAAAGAAAATCAGGACCATACCAACTTAAATACATATTACTACCACCATTGTAGGAACAAACAGTACATGTATTTGTACCTATTGTACCTGTTGCTAATACACGTCCATCACTGTTTGGTGATGTTGTATTTTTAGGAACATATGCAATAAAAATGGAATACGCAGAATTTCCGTAAGGAATACTTCCATTTGGAAGAACTAGAACATTTGGATTTTCACCATTTGTTCCACTTTCCGTAAATGTAATAACACCATTTGAATATGTGGGTTGATAAGATGAGTTTGTTTGTGTAGCATTGTTTCCATATCCTGATTTATCATTCCACTGTGATACTTTATTACCACTTAATGTTATTGTAGAAGCATCAGCAGCATCTAACCAAATTTGACATCCTGGAATATCAGATGGTTGAAATACTCGACTAAAAGGTTTAATAGAATAATATGGATTAGTTGTTGAAAGCGTAACATTTGGTGTAGATAATCCCCATTTTTTTGCAAGATACCCTTCTACTTGTTGTCTTTGTGCCGTACTAATAGCAGGAACATATGCTATAAACTCACTGTATCCTACGTCATGATATGTTGTATATGCTCCATTATACCGTCTTCCTAGATAAGGTGTATTAAATGACGTTAAACTTAAGGCACTTGTTGTGGATGATGTAATACCATTTCTTGCAATTGTTCTGACTGTTGTACCAGAACCGCTGTAATCAAATGATAGAATGGCATTTCCTTCTCCTGCAGAATACGCAGGAACTACTACTTGATAATCAGTACCTCCAAATACAACTTCTTGAATATGAGTAGAATCTACATATCCTAAGAATAAGTTTGCGTTATTGTTTGCATCTGCTCCCGCTAAAAAATATTCATAAGTTGTTCCAACGGTTCTCTGGCCTACAATTATAATTGTAAACGATGAGTTTACCAATGCATTTCCGAACCCCTGTGCAATGGTCATATATTGACTGCTTGCACTTACAAAACTCACTACTCCATTTGAATACGTTGGAGATGTTCCAGCAGTTGCATTATATGAATTTCCACTTTTATCTACCCATGTTGAAATTGTTGCTCCATTTGATGTGGGTGTTCCATTTCCATTAATGTCATAAGCATCCAGCCAAAGCTTACAACCTGAAATAGTTGTTGGTAGAAAGTATTTATTAAACTGCGATTGTAAGCCCCATTTCCCTGCTAAATATCCTTCTACTTGCTGTATTTGAGTTGTTGTATACGTAGTTCCAATATAAAGAATACATTCATAATATGTTCCACCTAAAATACTTGGTGAATAGAATCTTGATAATCCACTAGTATTTCCATCACTCCCCAATACTGTTCCATTTAATCGAATACTTCTATTATTACTTGAATTTACAGTAAATGCCCAAATACGAGTATTATAAGGATATCCCGAAAATCCAGTTGTAATATCTAAATCATTCGAATAAAACTGAAACATAATGTCAGTTGAACTTCTATATCCCATTGCTAACAATGCATTAGTAGAGCCAGGCTGACCAGAATTATCTGTTAAAAAAGACCCAAGATTTGTATAATTTTGTTCAACAACAAAATATACAAACGGTGTGTTTACTAAACTACTTACTAATTTTGATATTGAAAGTGAAGACCCAGCTGCTATTGTAACTGAATTAGACGAATAAGTTACAGTAGTATTTCCATTTAACGCATGATTCCCATTTCCAGATTTATCATTCCACTGTATAACATTTGAACCACTTAATGTTAATGTAGAACTATCAGCAGCATCTAACCATAGAGAACATCCAGGAATAACACTTCTGGGATCAAACCCAGAAATGCTTTTACTAGATACACCGACCAAAGCCATTGTTTTTAGAAGAGATCAAAATTGGTTCCATCCCACGCAATCGTAGCACTGTTAGCAGGTGGAATTGCTATTGGAGAACTTATACCGCTTCCAGATGTATACGTGATTGTGACCGATAAATATGCACTTGTATTGTTTCGCAGAACCCAGAAAGCACCTGTTGATAATCCAGAGGTTGATGGTAGTGTTATCGCGCTAAATCCACTATTTGTGATATTGAAATACGTTCCATTATTTGAACCTGTTAGTGCAGGAGTTGTAGAGGATGTCAAAGATGTTCCTGTTACATTTGAAATTGTAATTGTAGTTGAACTTCCACCAACAGAAGCTACATATTTGATTTGGCCCGTGGTTGTATCCGCAGTCAAGTATTTACCAGGAGAACTGTCAAGTGGAATAGACCCCAACGCTATTCTGGCTGTTCCATTGACGTCCAAGTTATAGGATGCTGTATTTGAATTAATACCCAATGCACCTCCAGATTGAAATACAAAGTTAGGATTGGCATTTGAACCAGCATTAATATATACCCAATGATTTGAAGCACTAAACAATACCAAATCGCCTATACTATTTGCTTGTATGTTTGCACTGTTTGATACTCCGTTCAAATAAAGATTTGTTCCCGATGATGCTCCAAAATAGGTATTTTGTGCTGTAAAATTAGCAACACCAGTAAATCTCGAAGTTCCATTCACATCCAATTTATATCCCGGTGAATTGCATCCAATACCAACATTATTAGACGTGTTAATATACACTGCAGAACTTCCTCCGGCACTTTGTAACATCAAATTTGCACTTGATCGTATAACTGTGTCATTTGAGAGAGCATCTGTAGAAAAGTTACTTGAAGCACTTGCAACTGCAACATCACAATATGCACCGCCTGCATTTGAAGCTCTCATTGAAGGATTAGCACCTGTAAC
>Ga0208500_1000305_pt1 | contig 13272 bp, 6 predicted proteins | sample CryBogCBE17Sep08_FD_184568 | JGI IMG/M metagenome (GOLD analysis project Ga0208500, IMG submission 184568) | Freshwater microbial communities from Crystal Bog, Wisconsin, USA - CBE17Sep08 (SPAdes) | ecosystem: Environmental > Aquatic > Freshwater > Lake | place: Crystal Bog, Wisconsin, USA...
CTTTTGTGGAAGGAATCATTGGCTTGTTAACTGCATCAGGATTACCCTTCTTTAAAGAGCCGTTAACTTTAGTAAGAACGTGACCTTCGTCTTCTGCTTCAACGTCTTCAGCAACGATGCCTGATTCTTCTTCTTCCTCTTCTTCTTCGCCGTCACTATGACCAGCGATTGCCATATCTTCGTCGCCTAGATCTCCGTGCTCTTTATCGAATTCTTCGTCCTTCTTAAGGAACTTAAGAATCTTTTCAAGCATTTCAATTGCTTCTTCATGAGTTGGAAGCTCTTCTGCAGGCTCTTCCATACCTTCTGGGCCTGACATATCTGTATCAGCTGCCATGTCGTCAGCTGGAGGCACACCTGCATCCATACCGGACATATCGTCAGCTTCGTTGAAAGGAATACGCTTTAGCGATTCCTCGTATAATTGTTCGAATTTTGATTTTGACATAGTAAACTTTGGTTTGTAATTATATTTATTGTTTTCGGCTACAGTTTCTTGTACTTTTTCTTTAGGAGTTGTAATTTTAGCTCCATCTTTTTCGTACATGTTGCCCTTTTCATCTTCTTTGGACTCTTCTTCATCTTTCATTACCTTATCATCGGTGCCAGGATCTTCAACTTTATCTATCTTTTTAAAGTTACCTTTTTTAGGGTTAAGTCCTTCTGGGCCGCTTTTTGGCCAAGGTGGGGTTACCATTGATCCGTCTACCTTTTTAACACCAGGCCCGCCGCCAAGAGCAGAACCAGGTTCAGGTGTAAATTTTGTTTCTGTAAGATAAACACTTGTATCTGTTTGCTGTACAGCGTTGTTAGAACTTTCATTGACAGTCTCTGGTATTACATGGTTTTCAGCTGCAATGCCGCCATATATATTACCGAGATCAGATAAGGATTTAATCTTCATTTACAATATTATTTAGTATATATATCTTTAAATCTATGTACTTTAGTAAATAATTTTAATGGCCTACGTCTCTTATATATCAAAGTATTGCATTAATACAGGCACTTATACCCCGCCAGGAGTTAACGACGTTGGCCCTCAATTAAGCGGTGGTTACAATTGTGCTTACGGTACAAGCGGGATTAATTATCTCAATGTTAATGATAACGCATCCGAAATAGCTTTATTTCAAAGTTGGTGGCAAGAACAAATCAGTCAGTACGGCCAACAAGTTAACTATTATATTAATGGTTATAACTTATCCGCTCACGATTTCTTCTATGGAGAAATGCCTTTAGTACAATTTGCTCCACCTATCCCGATGGTAATGGCAATTCAAATAAGCGGGGATAATGCCATATTAAGCAAGTTTGGTTTACAAGGACAAGCTGATTTAACAGCATATATTACTATAAACACTTTTACATCAACAGTTACCGCAATTAGCGGGGCTTTATCCGCTGCTAATTACGAGCCTAAAGCTGGGGATCTGATAGAGTTAGCAATGTATGGTACAACTCGTCCTAATGGCCGAAGCGGACAAATTTACGAAATAACAGAGCGTTTAGATCAAAGTGGTAGCGATGACTCAAATCAATTGCTAGGTCACTATGTCTGGACAATAAAAGCTAAACGTTATGATTATAGCTACGAAATTAATGCTCCACGGGAAAAACTTATGGATCAAGTATACGATAACAAATACGATGGAGAAGTTAACAACTTACCTAAAGTTATTGAAACAAAAGACTATACCCAATTTGTTGACAAGACTTCTCAAAAGGTATTTGATTATAGAGAAAATGCACAAGCCAATACAAGTGTATATGGGGATTACGTTGATACTAATACATTAGTAAGAGTCGTTGGAGCTTCTCTATCCGGAACAAATGTTGGCGGTATAGCTGCCAATACTACAACACTTGTGGTTGCAGATAGCCCAAGCAATTACAACTGAGAATGAGTACTTTAATTGTAAATATTTAAACTTAAATGTCCGTCGACGAAACAAACTACGTATATCCACACGAACTACCTTATGTTCAACCATTACCGACCGATCTAATATTATTAGATCAACCAAATGGAGATGGTACTTGGACGACATATAGTACATCTTTATCTGCTCTTTCTTCTGCTGGGTTTACAGGGCCTGCTGGTCTTTCTGGTTATAGTGGTACTTCTGGTTACAGCGGCTTTTCTGGTTACAGCGGTATAGCAGGTGGTGCAACTGCATCTGGTTATTCTGGTATTAGCGGCTACTCCGGTACATCAGGTTTTAGTGGTTCAGGTATTTCTGGTTTTTCTGGTATAGGTATCTCTGGTTACTCCGGTATATCAGGCTTTAGCGGTATATCTGGTTGGAGTGGTTATAGTAGCTATTCTGGTTATTCAGGTACTTCAGGATTTAGCGGCTGGTCTGGAATTTCAGGCTTTAGCGGCACTTCAGGCTTTAGTGGTTCAGGTGTTTCTGGTTACTCTGGTGCAACTGGCCAATCAGGTTTTTCTGGCACTGCAGGTACAGCCGGTACTTCAGGTTATTCTGGCGCGACTGGTCAATCAGGTTATTCTGGTTACTCTGGTGTTGGTGTATCTGGTTACTCCGGTACAAATGGGGCATCTGGCTACTCCGGTTATAGTGGCACAAATGGTATTTCTGGTTATTCAGGTTATAGCGGTTCTACAGGCTCGGCCGGTACCTCAGGTTACTCTGGCACGTCGGGTTTTAGTGGAGCAGGTACTTCGGGCTATTCCGGTACGTCTGGTTTTAGCGGTGTATCAGGTTACTCTGGCTATAGTGGTATTTCAGGCTACTCCGGTTACAGCGGTACTGTAGGGCCAGCTGGTACTTCAGGTTACTCTGGCACGTCGGGTTTTAGTGGTACAGGCACTTCTGGTTATTCTGGTACGTCTGGTTTTAGCGGTGTATCAGGTTACTCTGGCTATAGTGGTATTTCAGGCTACTCCGGTTATAGCGGTTCTACAGGCTCGGCCGGTACCTCAGGTTACTCTGGTACGTCGGGTTTTAGTGGAGTAGGCACTTCTGGTTATTCCGGTACGTCTGGTTTTAGCGGTGTATCAGGTTACTCTGGCTATAGTGGTATTTCAGGCTACTCCGGTTATAGCGGCGTTTCTGGTTTTAGCGGTACATCAGGCTTTAGTGGTTCAGGTGTTTCTGGTTACTCTGGTAAGTCTGGTTATTCTGGTGCAGCCGGTACTTCTGTAACAATTATTGGTACAGTACCTACTGTTGGGGGTAATGCCCAAACAACTTTAAATGCAGCGTTTCCAAGCGCTGTAAACGGTAATGGTGTTATAGCTGAAGATACTGGTCATTTATGGGTATTAGGTAGCGGTACTTGGGCAGATGTTGGTCAAATAAAAGGCGACACTGGTACCTCAGGTTACTCCGGTACGTCTGGTTTTAGTGGCGCAGGTGTATCTGGCTATTCTGGCTATAGTGGTTCAATAGGTGTTTCAGGCTATTCTGGTTATAGTGGTTCAATAGGTGTATCAGGTTACTCCGGTACATCAGGCTTTAGCGGTACTGGCACTTCTGGTTACTCCGGTACGTCTGGTTTTAGTGGTGCCAATGTTTCAGGTTATTCTGGCTATAGTGGTTCAATAGGTACATCTGGTTATTCTGGTTATAGTGGTGCAGGTACTTCTGGTTACTCCGGTACGTCTGGTTTCAGTGGCGTAGGAACTTCTGGTTATTCTGGTACATCTGGTTTCAGTGGTACTGGCGTTTCTGGTTATTCTGGTTACTCCGGTGCAGAGTATGTATTTCCAAGTAATATTGTTGTTAATATTTCTGCAGGTTATTTTGGTCAGTATACAAACGGTTCAACAATACCTGCTGCAGGTTTAACACCTGCACAAGTCATATTACTTGCTGTACAACAGGAAATACCCCCTACAGCTAGTATATCTTCTTCAACAACTATACCATTTAACGATACTTCAATTAGTAATGTTATAACATTTGGTTACACAATTAACAGTTTAGGTGCAACAGCTTTATCTGGTACATTATATTATAGAAGAAACAGTTCTGGTAATTATGCAGTACTATTAAGCGGTACCCCTGCAATATCTGCAACAAGCATGACTTATACTCATACTTTAACAGATACAAATTATAACACGCAAAACTTCCAGTACGAATATACATTTGTAGATTCTAACAATCAAGTTGCCACACCGGTAACTAAAACAATTACACCTACATCTTATGCTAACCCAGCAGTATCACTTACTGTTGTTGCTGCAAGCGGTACTACATCACCTGAAACTAATGCTTCAAGAGAAGTAGGCAATACAGTTTCTACTATTACTGGTACAATTACTAATAACAATAATAGTACATATGTTCCATTAAGTGCTTACATTTTACAGTATAATGTTAATGGTGGTGGTACTTGGACAAGTCTCACTTCTGCAATTTCAGTAGGCCCTGGTACTTCATCAATAATATCGTTTACTCATAACAACCCAACATTAAGTGCATCAACATCTATTGGTTACCGAGTATTGGTTTACGATTCATATCAAAATTATATTTCAAGTCAATACACAAGCGGTACAAATACGGTAAACTTCTACGACTTAGTATGGTACGGGCCTACTTCAGTGTTCCCAGTTAATACAGCTAATATTAGAGCATTACCTAACAGATCATTTACAAGTGGTTTAGCAAATCCATTTAGCTTAGTAACAGGTACAACTTACGATACGTTTACAGTAGCGTTCCCAAGCCCACATACAATTACACAGGTACTTGATACTGGTAACTTAAATGCTAATATTACTTCAAACTATGTATTGTCTGCTTGGAGTGTTAATAGTTACAACTTGGTACCAACATCTTATAACGTGTATACATTATCAAATGCTACACCATATTCACCTTCAACCACTCACTCGATTACGTGGTCTTAATAAATATTTAAAATGTCTTTAACTCCAGGCTTACAACTCCCATACGGCATTCAGCCAGTTAACCCGGTACCAGTAGATGCATGGTCTGGACCGTACTCAGGTGCTACATCAGCTGCAGCTATTTCTGCTGCTAATGCAGCCATTACATCTGGTGTAAGGTACAACGGTATGGAGGTAAAACTGATTATATCAGGTACTCCTTATATATATTGGTACAGTGGTGGTACAGCAGATGGCAACTTAGTTTTATTTTCTGGTGGTAGTAGTTCAGGCCCTCTTTCAGCTCTAACAAACGGGTCTTATACATTGCAATTAAGTAGTAATGGAGATTTAATATTTCCAGACGGTACTGTACAAGTAACTGCAGCTACAGGTGTAAGTGGTTATTCTGGTACATCAGGCTTTAGCGGTACGTCAGGCTATTCTGGCTATTCCGGTACTTCCGGCTTCAGCGGTGTATCAGGCTTTTCCGGCTACTCAGGTTGGTCAGGCATTTCAGGCTTTAGTGGTACAAACGGTACTAATGGTTCTTCAGGTTATTCTGGTTATAGTGGTACAAATGGAGCTTCAGGCTTTAGTGGTATATCTGGCTATAGCGGCTATTCTGGTTATAGTGGCCCGACGGGTGTATCTGGTTATTCCGGTTATAGTAGTTTTTCTGGTTATAGCGGTATATCAGGTTACAGTGGCTATTCTGGTACTTCAGGCTTTAGTGGTACTTCAGGCTTTTCCGGTACATCCGGCTACAGTGGCTGGTCCGGTATTTCTGGCTTTAGCGGTATAAGTGGTTATTCCGGTTACAGCGGTATATCTGGTTTCTCCGGTACATCTGGCTTTAGCGGCTTTAGCGGCACAAGCGGTTATTCTGGTACTTCTGGCTTTAGCGGTGTATCAGGCTTTTCTGGTTACTCTGGCTATTCAGGCATTTCAGGTTTCAGTGGTGCAAATGGTACTGCAGGTACTAATGGTACGTCTGGTTATAGCGGTTATTCCGGTACCAACGGACAATCAGGCTTTAGTGGTACTTCAGGGTTTAGCGGCACGTCAGGTTACTCTGGCTACTCTGGTACATCAGGCTATTCTGGTTATTCCGGTATATCAGGTTACTCTGGTAAAGACGGTAAATCTGTAACTATTTTAGGTAGTGTTTCTACAGCATCAAATTTACCTGGCTATCCAAGTTCTTATGGTGGTAGTCCTGGGGATGCTTATATTACAACTGATACCGGTAACCTGTGGGTATGGAGCGGTACAACATGGACAGACGTTGGTAACATTACAGGCCCTACAGGTGCATCAGGTTACTCCGGTTACTCAGGCATTTCTGGCTACAGCGGCTATTCTGGTATTTCTGGTTATAGTGGTTATAGCGGCATAAGCGGCTTTAGTGGTATTTCTGGCTTTAGCGGCATTTCTGGCTACAGCGGCTATTCTGGTACTTCAGGTTATAGTGGCTTTAGCGGCATTTCTGGTTACTCTGGTACTTCAGGCTTTAGCGGCATTTCTGGCTATAGCGGTTACTCCGGTACATCAGGCTTTAGCGGCATTTCTGGCTATTCTGGTTGGTCCGGTATTTCTGGTTATAGTGGTTATAGCGGCATAAGCGGCTTTAGTGGTATTTCAGGCTTTAGTGGTACATCAGGTTATTCTGGTTACTCAGGCATTTCAGGCTTTAGCGGTATATCTGGTTTCTCCGGTGCTTGGGGTATTTCAGGTTATTCTGGTCTTTCCGGTTATAGCGGTTACTCAGGTACATCTGGTTATTCAGGTAATTCAGGCTTTTCTGGTTATTCCGGTTATTCAAGCTTCTCTGGTTACTCTGGTGTATCTGGTTTTAGTGGCTATAGTGGCACTAACGGTCAATCAGGTTTTTCTGGTATATCTGGTTTCTCTGCTTATAACGGTACAGACGGTGCATCAGGTTACTCCGGTTATTCTGGTGCAGTTGGTACATCAGGTTACTCTGGTAAAAACGGTACATCAGTAGATATTTTAGGTAGTGTAGGTACATTTTCAGCATTACCAGGTTGGCCAAGCTCTTACAGTGGTAGTATTGGAGATGCTTATATTACAACTGATACCGGTCATTTATGGATCTGGGAAGGTTCAAGCTGGGTAGATGCTGGCAATATTACTGGACCACAAGGCACTTCAGGCTATTCTGGTTATAGTGGTTCTGGTGTATCTGGTTATAGCGGCTTTAGTGGTTATAGCGGTTCTGGTGTTTCAGGCTATTCCGGTTACTCTGGTACAGCTGCTCCACTACAACAAACAGTAACAGGGTATTCAAATTCCTTTACACCCGGTCAAGCAATTTATAAAACATCTGGCGGTTATGCTTTAGCAAAAGCAGATAATGCTATTTCAAGCGATGTAATTGGTGTTATAAAATCTGCAGATTCAACAAGCTTTACATATGTAATTAACGGTTACATTACAGGTCTCACAGGCATTACTGATGGAGCAGAATACTATCTTTCCGATGCAACCGCTGGTTTATTGACAACAACAGTACCAACCGGTAATGGTTCTTTAATTAAACCAATGCTAATAGGTATTGGTACAACAGCTGGTATTGTTGTTGAGTATCCACCAGTTATTATTAACGGTATAAGCACCGGTACTTCTGGTTACTATGCAAAATGGATCAGTGCTAACACAATTAATAACGGTTTAATTACTGATAACGGTTCTACAGTTACTATAATTGGTAACTTATCTGCTACAGGCACAATATATGTTTCTGGTGGCGGTGGTGGTGGAACTTCTGGTTATTCCGGTTATAGTGGTACTAATGGTACATCAGGATATAGTGGTATATCTGGTTACTCTGGTATATCAGGCTACTCCGGGTACTCTGGTACGTCAGGCTATTCCGGCTACTCTGGTATATCTGGTTTTAGTGGTTTAAATGCTATTGCTACTGGTGCTACTTTAAGCGGTTCACTTTCGTTGGGCACAACAGGTTACGGTGTTATATCAGCACTCAATTCTTTATCTGTAAGTGTTTCAGCAGCTAGTGGCAGTATATTTTTAATACCAGGCACAGGTGGTGTTGTAGAAGTAGGCACCCTTTCAGCCACCGGTGGTATATATGCAGGTGGTACATTAGGTACTTCAGGCTATATTTTAGCTACCACTGGTACAGGGGTGCAATGGGTATCAGCAAGTGGTGGAAGTGGTACGTCTGGTTATTCGGGCTACTCTGGTTATAGTGGCACTTCTGGTTACAGCGGTTATAGCGGTATTTCTGGTTATAGTGGCACCTCAGGCTACTCGGGTACACCTATTAAAACCGGTTTTTACTGGAGTAGCTTAGCAAACGGTAATCCAAACACGACTGGCGGTTCTCTTAGCTCTACAGGCGGTAATACAGTCTACAGTAGTAGCAACTACGGAATACAGTTAACCCCTGCTACTAACAATTACGGTGGGTTTGCCGTATGGAATATACCTCAAATAAATTACACAACAGATTTTACCGTACAAACCAGTTTTACAAGTTTTGGTGGCACCGGTGCAGATGGTCCATACGTATTAATAGGTAGTGCATTAAGCGCTTTACCGTTTGGTAACCCTAATCTTTCTACATTTGTTGGTTTAAGTGCGGTGGGCTTACAGGTACATTTTTATAGTAGCGCGGAACAATTTGAATTAAGTTGGAACGGCACCACTAACACGCTAAACATTCCGTTTAACCCAGCAGGTCAAAATAGTAGTTCTGGCGGTGTAACAGTATACAACTCCAGTGCATCTACGGTGGGTGCATCCACATTCTATACATTAAAGTTAGAGTTTAGAACAATAGGCAGTAACCGTTATATGGATTTTTACTTAAACAATAACTTACAAGGTAGCTTTAACATAACAGGCCTTAACTTTGGCGGTACATATTGCGCAGTCGGTGCCTATACTGGTGGTTCTAACTCAATTAACTATTGTAGAAGTTTCCGTATAGATCAATAAGGTAGTTTATGTTCTTACAGAGCATTACTTTAAATAATGTTGTATTATATGAAACAACTAATACAACAGATACTATATTTGCTTCCTTAACTGCAACCAGTTCTATTACAGCGTATAATGCAGCATCAGTTAATAGTTGGGTTCAAGTTACAGGTGGAGAGTACGCCAAAGTACAATCTTTAGTAGGTACTGTTACATATGGTATGTCCAATACACAATTCCTTGGAAGTCAAACTGGTACATCATTTAATGCTACATATACTATAGCTATATCTTCTAATCCTAGCACTGCATTACCAACCGGAACTTATTTGACAGGTTTTGCTGTTAGAAGCGGTGTAACAAGTACGCCAATAGTAGCGTACCCGTTTGTGGGTACATCTTATTTATCCGGTACATATACCAGTGTTAATAGTGCAAGCTACACTTCACCTGCAGCGATTTCTAATACTTATTTTATAAGAAAAGCTCCAAACACTTCTTTATCTGCTCCAGGTTATATTGCTTACGCTAATTACCCTACATCTGCATCTTATTGTTATTTAACAACAGGGATATCAACTTGGCCAAATATGGGTGGGTACGCAACTACAACCTTTAATACAGATCATACTGCTGCTTCTGCTACTTCACCTTGGACTAGCTACAATTCAAACTTACCATTCTTCCAAGTACTTGGTACAACTCAAAGAAATTGGTAATATGTATTTAAGTAGCATATATAGTGTAAACACAGGGTTTAACGAAATCAATACAACTGTTATTGATGCTATATTTAATGTATTGTCTTCTACTGCTAGTATTTCAGCCTATAATGCAGCAGCTGTAGGTAATTGGGTAAATGTAACGGCAGGAGAATATGGTAAAGCTGTGAGCACAATACCCGGTGCAAGTACTTATGTAATGCCAACAAGCTCTATAGGTTTAGGTACATCAGCTGCTTGGGGTGGTAATTATGCAACAACGGTTTTATCAGCAAATGCTCAAATACCTGCTAACACATATATTATCGGGTTTGTTTCTAGAGCATATTCTACTGCTGCAAACGCAGTACCGTTACTATCTTATACGTTTGAAGGTACGTATACAGAAATTGCAAGTAGTGCTCATGTAACTTCTACAAATACGTATTTTGTAAGAAAAGCACCTACAAATAGTCTTTCTGCAGTAGGTTACGTTGCTCTAATAGGGGATCAAAATATGGCAGCAACTAATGCAATAGCTTCATTTAATTACGCATATTCTAATAATATTACTGGTACATTATCAGGTGGTAACTATGCAGTAAATCCAACATGGACAGCAAACTCTTCTACTCCAATGTTCTTCCAAGTAGTAGGCACCACACAAAGAAATTGGTAATTATCTATTCTATTCGGATTTAAATAGGATATATTTTATATGGTAAGATGTTTGTAAATACCTGGTTCTTTATATAAATATATTGGACCATGCCCATACCTTTTGCGTACACATATAATTCTGTAGGTTTTTCTGGTTACTCCGGTTATTCCGGTAGCGGTGTATCAGGGTATAGTGGTTATTCTGGTGCATCAGGTTATAGCGGATATTCTGGTATTTCTGGCTTTAGTGGTACTTCAGGCTTTTCAGGTTATAGTGGTACAAGCGGCTATTCCGGTATTTCAGGTTATAGTAGCTATTCCGGTATTAGTGGTTATTCTGGTACCTCTGGTTTTTCTGGCACAAGTGGCTTTAGCGGTACATCAGGCTATTCTGGTTTTTCCGGCACATCTGGTTTTTCTGGTACATCTGGTTTTAGCGGCAATTCTGGCTACTCCGGTTACAGTGGTGTAAGTGGCTGGTCAGGTTATTCTGGTGTTTCAGGCTATAGTGGTTTTTCAGGCATTTCTGGTTACAGCGGCTATTCAGGTACATCAGGCTTTAGTGGCTATTCTGGTACATCTGGTTACTCAGGTGTAGGTATTAATGGTGCTTCTGGTTATAGTGGCTATTCTGGTATTTCAGGTTATAGCGGCGTAAATGGTCAATCAGGCTTCTCTGGTATTTCAGGATGGAGCGGGTACTCAGGTACATCTGGTTATTCAGGCATTTCTGGTTGGTCTGGTTGGTCTGGTGTTTCTGGCTTCAGTGGCACATCTGGCTTTAGCGGTACTTCTGGTTATAGTGGCTGGTCCGGTATATCAGGCTTTAGTGGTACGTCAGGGTTTTCTGGTCCTTCAGGATGGAGTGGTTATAGTGGCTATAGCAGCTATTCTGGTTTCTCCGGTACTTCTGGTTATAGTGGCTGGTCTGGTATTTCAGGTTACTCCGGCATAAGCGGTTTTAGTAGTGTAAGTGGTTATTCTGGCTACAGTGGTATATCTGGTTTTTCTGGCGTATCTGGTTATTCTGGACAAAACGGAACTACTGGTACAAATGGTGCTTCTGGTTACTCTGGTTACTCAGGTAGCGCAGCTCCGCTCTTTAATACCGTAACATATAGCAACACATTTTCAGCTGGTCAAGCAATTTACAAAACAACAAGTGGTGGTTATGCTTTAGCTTTAGCTAATTCTACTACTACAGTGGACGCAATTGGTGTTATACAATCTGCTACAGGTTCCAGTTTTACTGTAATATATAATGGATATATTTCGGGTCTTACTGGTTTAACAGACGGGTTAGGTTATTATCTTTCTGATACAACTCCAGGTCTATTAACCACTACAGCTCCAACAGCAAGCGGTTCATTTATTAAACCAATGCTTATTGCAATTGGCTCAACTGCAGGCTTAGTTGTTGAGTACCCAGCAGTACAAATTGGTTCAACCAATAATGGTACAAGTGGTTATTATGCAAAATGGACCTCTAGTAATTCTATTGGTAATGGTTTACTTTACGATAACGGTAGTTATATAACAGTTGGCTCTTTGTCAGCTAACTCTATCAGTGCTGTTAATCTCTACGTATTAAATGAGTATCTAGTATCTGCTACAAACTTTACATCAACCGGCACAACGGTATTAAGTGGTAACACTGTAATAATAGGTACTTTATCCTCTACTGGTACATATACTGGTAGTAACGGATTCTATACAGTAGGCTCTTTTAGTGGGGCTTATAGTGATGGTATTGTCTTAGACTATGCTACAGGTAATGGACGTATAAGTGTTGGACCTGCAGACAATATTTCTTTTTATAATGGTGGACCAGTAAATACAGCTCTTGTAACTTTTGCGTCTTCCGGTAATGTTGGTATTGGTACTATATATCCAAATACAACTTTAACTGTTGTTGGTAATATTTCAGCTACTGGTAACATATACGGATCGATTAGCTATTCTGGTTATTCTGGTATATCAGGTTATTCCGGTTATAGTGGTATCGGTACTTCTGGTTATTCCGGCTTCAGTGGTATTTCAGGGTATAGCGGCTATTCCGGCATTTCTGGTTACAGTGGCTATTCCGGTATTTCTGGTTGGTCAGGTTATTCCGGTTACAGTGGCTGGTCTGGTATTTCAGGCTATAGCGGCTATTCCGGTTGGTCTGGTATAAGCGGTTTTTCTGGTTATAGTGGTATATCAGGATGGTCTGGTATTTCTGGTTTCTCTGGCACATCAGGCTTCTCAGGCTTTAGCGGCTATTCTGGTACATCTGGTTGGTCTGGTATTTCTGGTTTCTCTGGTTGGTCAGGTATTTCAGGTTGGAGTGGTATTTCAGGTTATAGCGGTACTAACGGTTCTAATGGTAGTACTGGTCCAACTGGTACATCTGGTTATTCAGGTATAAGCGGCTTTTCTGGAAAATCGGGCTACAGTGGTACTAACGGTTCTAATGGTAGTACTGGTCCAACTGGTACATCCGGGTATTCAGGCTATAGTGGTCCAGGTGCTAATCAAACTTTAAATACTTCAAGTAACGTACAATTTAATTCCTTAGGTGTTAATACAGCTGGTTCTGGTAGCGCTGGTGAAATTAGAGCTACAGGCAATATTACAGCTTACTATTCCGATGACCGTTTAAAGACCAAGCTTGGTACAATTGAAAATGCTCTAGATAAGCTTTGCTCTTTAGAAGGCTTTTTCTATGAAGCCAACGAAACAGCTCAAGCTCTTGGTTATAAACCAGTAAGAGAAGTTGGTATTTCTGCGCAATCTGTTCAAAAAGTATTACCAGAAGTAGTTGCTCCTGCTCCTATTGACGAAAAATATTTAACAGTACATTACGAACGCTTAGTGCCATTAATAGTACAGGCTATTAAAGAATTAAGAGAAGAAATAAAATTTTTAAAGTAATATGACCCTGCCATCATCAGGCGCAATTAGTTTTAGTAATGTAGATACTGAACTTAACTATAGTTCTACAGCTCAAATTAGTTTAAATGATACTGCAGTGCGTACTTTATTTGGTATATCATCTGGTGCTATAGATATGAATACCGGTCACGGTAAATCTAATAC
>Ga0208500_1000310_pt1 | contig 13106 bp, 26 predicted proteins | sample CryBogCBE17Sep08_FD_184568 | JGI IMG/M metagenome (GOLD analysis project Ga0208500, IMG submission 184568) | Freshwater microbial communities from Crystal Bog, Wisconsin, USA - CBE17Sep08 (SPAdes) | ecosystem: Environmental > Aquatic > Freshwater > Lake | place: Crystal Bog, Wisconsin, USA...
AGGTTACGTTTGTACCACAACCATTCATTGGGATGGTATGTTAGATGTGGATCATATTGATGGAAATCCGTCAAATAATAATCCATTGAATTTGCAAACATTATGTAAGTGTTGTCATGCTCTCAAGTCTAACATGAGTGAAGATTATAAAACAGAAGGGAGAAAATCCCTTGGAATCAAATATTGAGGATATAATGGTGATTGATATGAATGATGATGAAAAGTTGAATTTGAAGGAACTATTAAAGACTAATGTGGTTGAAGTGACCTTCAAGAAGGTCAATGGTGATAAGAGGGTGCTACATTGCACTCTCCAGCCATCACTTCTCCCAGAGTCGGTGGTGAAGGAGGAGACACGGAAACAGAGCGACACTTCTCTTGCTGTCTGGTCGATTGAAGATGATGGTTGGCGATCCTTCCGTTGGGAGTCTATTATTTCGTTTGGTATTAAGGAGTAAATATGAAGTTTGTTAGTATGTTGTTTGCGTTGGTGTTAGTTGGTTGTTCTGATGCGGAATTAGGTAAGATCGAAGCAATCGGACAAGGTGGACATATTGAATGCTGGTCTGGCGCTCATAAGTATTATGAAGGTGAGTCAACAGGTAAGATCATGACTGAACATGAAACTGATGGTTGGTTTTTTATGGAAAAAGGTACTAATGATTTGATCCGTGTTTCTGGTCCCTGTGTGATTCGTAACTAAATAACATCGAAGGAACGATTTAAACAAGGACGTTTCTTTTTTATTTGGTGAATTATGAATGAGAATAAGTTTATTGTAATTAAAGGTAGAAATACAGTTGTTGGTAAATATGGTTTGCATTATGAAATTTATGATACTGTGAATTTCATTTGTTCTGAAAAAGAACTTCAAAAATATCAAAGGCGATATGTTTATTATAATCTATATCATGTCGACCACAAAATGAAACCCATTCGTTTTAGACGGGATGTTAATTGCCGTAGACGCCACCTATTAAAGTGTGATGGCACTATTTTTGCTGAAAAAGTAAAGATTTTTGACTATCAAGATGGTACCTATTATGGTTTTATTCCTGTAGAGGCATTCAATTTCTAATATGACAAAATTCCAATTAAATAAAAAGGATGTAGAGAAGATTCTCGAAATTATGAATAAGTTTCCTCAAGACAGAAATTATGAACTTGAGTATTACCCTGGTGCTATTGGGTATAGTATTGAAATGACTGTTCCGGTTTCACTAAAAGGTCAAATGGGAACATTTAAAATTGATATTACTGATCCGGGAGAGTGGTAAAATTTCTTGACAAAAATGGTCAGAAATTGATATAATCCAGTATAAATAAAATTGATGATTTGGGGTGTGACAGGATGACGCACCAACCCGACAAGGATGTTTAAGTGTAACTTTAAGATGTTAAGAGGTAATTATGGCTACTATTGCTAAAGATGTTGTAACGTCAGAGGCACCACTACTCAATAAGGCGTGGTTGACCGCTGCATTTGGTATCTATGCTGTGTTCTATTTCTGGGTACGTTGGTATGAAGGCGTATACGGATGGGCTGCAGGCCTAGATTCATTCGCACCAGAGTTTGAAACTTATTGGATGAATTTCTTGTATACAGAAATTGTCCTAGAAGTGACAACTGCAAGTATTCTATGGGGTTATATTTGGAAGTCAAGGGATCGTAACCTTGCCGCTATTACTCCAAGGGAAGAACTCCGCCGTAATATGACACACCTAGTATGGTTATTTGCATATGCAAATGCAATCTATTGGGGTGCTTCATACTTTACTGAACAGGATGGTACGTGGCATCAGACAATCGTAAGAGATACTGATTTTACTCCAAGTCATATCATTGAGTTCTACCTGTCATACCCAATCTACATTATCACCGGTTTTGCGGCATTCTTATATGCCAAGACCCGTCTGCCATTCTTTGCAGAAGGTCTATCCCTGCCTTACCTAGTGACTGTGGTTGGTCCTTTCATGATTCTACCTAATGTTGGTCTAAATGAATGGGGACACACCTTCTGGTTCATGGAGGAACTTTTTGTGGCCCCTTTACATTATGGCTTCGTGTTCTTTGGGTGGCTTGCTTTGGCTATTGCGGGTGTATTGCTACAGGTCTTCTCTTCTTTTGCCAATCTGATTGGAAAGGAATTGATGACAGCGATTGACGCAAAAAGTTAAGATTAACTTACGTCTAATCTTATGAGGGGAAACTACGGTTTCCCCTTTTTTTGCTTGACAGGACATGAAAATTGTGTTAGAATGGTCCTCTAAATTATGTTGTGGTGAAATATGACTCCTTCTGAAATTAAATCAAAAATCCGTCAACGCCGGTCTCAAATGCTGGTGCATTCTCGTATCTATTATGTCCTAGATGAAAATATAGTATCTGATGATACTTGGCAGAAATGGGCCAATGAGCTGCGTGATCTTCAAGAACAATATCCTAAGTATTGTAAAATAGATTTTTATGATCGTGAATTTGCAACGTGGAATGGTGATTCCGGTGCATTCCTTCCGTTGAATGATCCTTATGTTGTGAATAAAACCCAACAAGTTATTAACCAGTGGTATAAAGAAAATGAAAAGTAATACACCAAAAACCACTTATGATTCTGATGATCTGGGTATCATTCTATCAGGACAAAAAGAAAGTAAACCGGTATACATGAAATGTGCTTATAACTATTATAAGATTAAACGTGTGGTTGACATGGGTGAATTTTATATGTTAGAATCACCTGAAGAAGATGGTGTAATTGGATTGGATAAGGAGGAAAATTAATGAAAGTGTATATCTCTAAATATCGTAACCATTGGTTATCTCCATATACTATTCTGGAAAAGATATTCTTCTGGAAAGAAATTGATTATGATGACCCTTTTATTGATAAGTGGTCAGATAGACTTGATCCATACTGTATTGGATTAATGAAGTTCTTGGATTTTTTTCATCCACGAATAAATTATATCAAGATTGATAAGTATGATACCTGGGATATGGATAAAACATTATCTCCTATCATTTTAGCTATGTTGAATCAATTAAAGGGAACCAAACATGGTGCTCCTTGTGTTGCCGATGAGGATGTACCAGAAGAATTAAAGAGTACCTCTGCACCACCTAAAGAAAATGAATGGGATACTGATGGTAACTGGTTTAAACGGTGGGATTGGGTAATGGATCAAATGATTTGGTCATTTGAACAACTTGTTGATGATACTTGGCAAGATCAGTATCATGGAAAGTGTACCATTACTGGTGGTTGTGGTTCTTTTGATCGTGAGGGTTATATCAAACATTCGGAAAGAATTAATAATGGTTTGAGATTGTTTGGTGTGTATTATACAGGACTTTGGGATTAGAATGTCGGACGAAAATACAAAAGTAAAACACTCGAAACGTATGTTCCATACCGAAACTGTTATTGCAAAAAGAAGAAAACTTCTTAAACAGTATAATATGGATTGGGATAATAACAGAATGATTAAACAGAAACACCGTCTATCTAAAATGAATGGTATCAACTGTGGTAATCCAGGTTGTATGTTGTGCATTAACCCTCGAAAGTATGGTGAGAAAACTATTCAAGAATTGAGTTTTGAACAGACAGAAAAGTGGAGTGAAGAATGATTGAATTTGAGAAAGATACTTGGGAAGAGTTTGTATGCAATTTTGCTGGCAAATTAAGTGTTGGGTATACCATCGAAGATGCTTTGAAAAATTTTCTTAAAGAATATTGGACAGTTCTCAATGTTCTGGAAAGTCAAGCAACGGAAAAAGATGAAAAAGAGGAAGAAGAATCTCTTGATGTTTACTTTGAACGTAGAATGAAACCTGTGTGGAATTATGTGTATAATCTGAATAGAGAAATTGGTAAGTTAAAGGCTGATGTTGCTCTATTGAAGGAAGCTGATGCTGCCAGAACAATGACTTATGGTCCTATAAAGTATCCAAATAATATTCCACCGACTCATGAATATCCACTGGATTGGTATAAAGTTACCGCACATTCAAATGCACAAGACAATCAACGTATTCCTGGTTTGATGCCAGAAGGATTTGCAACTACTGGTTATATGCAAGTAGTAGATCCAAAGTATACAGCTGCACAGATGAAAGATTGGTCTGGACTGAGGTTCGATGATCCGGCAGAGAGAAGGTAATGAATTTACTTAATTATTTTGGTGCTAGAAGGAGGTTAGTTGAGGTAAACAAAACCATTATGTCTATGGGTGGTGAAGAGGAAGCACCCCCATTACTTTTAGCTCAAAGGGATATGACAGCTGATGAGGTAACATATTTCTACTATGAATCAATTTCTGATGTGATATATACTTTTATATTCTTATTGATTTTAATTGTTGGATATGGAGCATCTGATGCCCTGTAAAAAAATGATATTGGATATTTCATTGTCAGAATTGAACAGTGAACTACAGTATGAAAAAGAAGGATTTTTCACCCGAAAAAACTCAAAAGGTGGAAAAATTATAGGTTCCAGAGCAGGAAATATTGATAGAAATGGTTATGTACACGTTTCCATCAATAAAAGAAGGTATCTAGAACATCGATTGGTTTGGTTGTATCACCACGGTTATTTACCAGATAACTTTATCGACCATATCAATAGAAATCCTTCTGACAATAGAATAGAAAATCTCAGAATTTGCCCAAATAATCATAGACAAAATGCACAAAATACTGGCAAATTTTCACATAATACATCTGGACATAAAGGTGTAGGTTGGTCTCCAGGAAAAGGTAAGTGGAGAGCAGTAATTGGTGTTAAAGGTAAGAGTATACATTTGGGTTATTTCAAAGATAAAGTGAGTGCAATACAAGCTAGGAAAATTGCCGAAAAGCAATTCTTTGAATTTAGTGAAGAGGATTAAATAATGGGTTTCGACCTAATAACAAAGAGAGATTGTCCCCATTGTGGTAAAGAAATTGGTGGAGGTCGTGGTAACCTAAAGACCCACATGAAAAAGTGTGCCAAGAAACTTGGTATTCTCGAAGATGTATTTGTACCTGTAAAGGAAATAAAAGGAGAAAATGAAATGAGTCTATTTGTTGAAGTGCATTCACTAGAAAAAGGGTGTCAGGTTATTATTAACCTAGATCATGTTATTGAAATTGCACCATTGGTTGCTGGTGGTTGTGCATTGTTTATGACTGATGGTTCTAATAAGATTTCAATCAATGTGGCTGATTCGTATGAACTATTCAAGCAGTTTGCCATGCAGACCGTTAGCTCAGAAGATATTGCAAGAAAGATTAAGTCATTGAAGGGTGCATAATGTCTAGGATCAGTTTTACTTTTAGTGATAGAACGTATGAATCTATTGGTCCAGTGTGTAATGGTGAAAAACTTCAAAAACCAAAGAAACCTGAAAAGGTTGTTAATCTTGAAATTGATAATGTAGAATCGATGCACATTGCTGAAATTGTTCATCACTTTGAACAATTCTTGAAGTCTAGTGGATATGTTATCTACGGAAATATTCGTGTTGTTAATCCTGGTTTCGAGTCACAACAAGAAAAATATTTTGGTACAATGTGGAAAGAACCTGATACTATTACAACTGTAAGTGTATCAGAACCTACTCCACAAAATGGAAAGTGGCGACTATAAGGTTTAGATAAATACCTGACTAGATAACAACTAATCAGGGATTTATAAATGTTCATATTAGTAATAGACCCATGTGGTTTAACTCTTGACTGGTGCCTACGTTGTATTGCAGCTGGGCACACAGTCAAACTTTTCACAGAAGGTAAAAAAGCAGAACCAATTGGACAGGGACTTGTTGATAAAGTAACCAATTGGAAGAAATATATGGACGTTGCCGATCTAATCTTTTCGGCAGACAATTTGAAATATATGGATGAACTTGATGTTTATATCAAGAAAGGATATCCAGTATTTGGCCCAGGTAAAAGAGCCGCAAAACTAGAACTTGATCGTATGTATGGTCAAGACGTTATCAAAGAATTTGGTGGTCCAATTATACCATCATATCCATTCAAGAATTACGACCAAGCAATTCAATTCATCAAAGATAATCCTAAGAGATATGTTTCTAAGCCAATAGGTGAAGAAGAAGATAAATCTCTGTCATATGTTGCAAAAGATGAAGCGGATATGATTGGATTCTTATCTAAGAGAAAAGAGTTAGGTAAAGCTGCATCGTTTATTCTACAAGAATTCAAACCCGGTGTCGAGGTAGCGGTAACAGGTATTTTCGGACCAGGTGGTTGGGAACCCTATTGGTGTGAAGGTTTTGAACACAAGAAACTAATGGTCGATGAAAAAGGTCCCAATACAGGTGAAATGGGAACTGTTATTCGATACACCAAATACTCCAAACTTGCTAATATGTTAATGAAACCAATGGAAGAAACTCTACATAAGATTGGTTATGTTGGTATGTTAGACGTTAATGTTATCGTTGATGAAAAGGACGGTACACCATGGCCAATGGAATGGACCGCACGTCCAGGTTACCCGATGTTCAACATCATGTTATCTCTCCACAAAGGCGATCCTGCTGAGTGGATGTTAGATTGCGTCAAAGGCAAAAACACTCTGGAAGTCGAGGAGAAGACTGCCGTTGGTGTTGTTATCTGTAATTCTGACTTCCCTTGGGCCAAGAAGCCAATCGAAACCTATCTTGATTTCCCTATTATCACCGATGATTGTGATATAGATCACGTTCATCCATGTGAGGTAAAACTTTGCACAACCATGAAGATGATTGATGATAAGGTTGTGGAAGATATTCCAGAATGGGGAACCGCAGGTACCTACGTTTGTGTTTGTACTGGTGTAGCTGATTCTATTACTGAAGCAAAAGATAAGGCTTATAAACAAATTAAAAATGTTAAAGTAGGAAATGACTACGGTTATCGTACTGATATTGGTGAAAAATGCGAAAAATATCTCAAAAAATTAAAGAAATTTGGTTATTGCACAGGATGGCGTTTTTAATCAATTTTCTTACATTTCCATCCTTTATATTGATTTAATTTATTTTTTGACACCATATTCATACAACCAACATTTAAATTATTTTCTCTACAAAACTTCGACATATTTTTTATAATATATGACTTTCCGGCAGGATCAATAATCAACCAATTACATGATTTTGATTCTGCCACTTTCAATATATGATTTTTATCTTTTGGTTTACCCTTATTAATACATCCATATCTGTTACCTTTGAAATGTAAGCTTATTTCTTTTTTTCTTTTTTCTGTATGTTTGTAACCAATAGTACTTTCGCCGCCATCTGTTTTATTGTGTAGAATTCCAGATCCATTATCTTTTCTACCAAACCAACGTATGTAATATCTTTCCATCATCAAAGCTTGGATTTCAGACAAATCTTGTTTTATAAAGATTATTCTGGATTTGTCTTTCGGAGTGGAAATTCCATGTTTCCTATGACATTTATAGGCTCTATTTTGCTTTCCTTTTCCAACATAATATGGTGTATAATTTGAACGCAAATATAAATAAACGTAATAAATACTCATGCTGATACTCCTGTTTAGTATTAGAATAGGTGGGGATTGCAGTCCCGTGACCTATATTTATTTATAGCACTTGACTTAACGACTCATGTATGTTACAATGACCATTCTCATGACTGTTTTATAATACACTATGAATATTTTCTATCTTGATTCTGACCCAAAAGTTTGTGCTCAAATGCACAATGACAAGCATTGCATTAAAATGATTTTAGAATATGCACAATTACTCTCTACTGCTCACCGTGTTCTTGATGGCACTCAATCTGTATGCCACAGTAAAACTGGTCGTAAACAGACTAGATATGTTCTTTCTGATGGTCGTGATTCTATTTTGTATTCTGCTACTCATATCAACCACCCTTCCGCTATTTGGGTAAGACAATCTATTGCAAATTATGATTGGTTATATTCTTTGTTGATGGAACTTTGCAAAGAGTATACATATCGTTACGGTAAGGTGCATAAGTGTGAACGTGATGGTTTAGTGGGCGTTCTCGCCAATTATCCAAAAAATCTTAAACCTCGTAGTTTCACTCAACCCACTCCTGCAATGCCTGATGATGTAAAAATTTTAGGAAATTCGTTGGAATCGTACCGTAACTACTATATAAAGAATAAAACACATTTGGCCTCATGGTCAGGTAAAGTTAATTCACGTTCAATACCGGAGTGGTATAATGCCAGTTTATCAGTTTAAAAATGTAAATACAGGTGAAGTAGAAGAACACATGATGAGTTATACCAAATTGGATGAGTTTAAGGAACAAAATCCACATTTGGAAAGACACTTTGCACCGGAGAATCTACCAGTCCTTGGTGATAGTATGAGAATGAGTTTACCAAAGTATAGTCAAGGTGACCCTGCTTTTGAACATGGTGTAATTGATCGTATTAAAGAATCTGTACCAGGTAATACACTCAAAGACAACCATAAAACACAAGGATCTAAGTGGATTTAATTTTCTCAACAACCCAACAGGGATACCATGGCAACAAAAAAAAGAACAGCCGCAGAGGAAGCACAGAAGCAACATTTCTCAATAAGAAATATTGAGCCATTAACGGAGAATCAAGCAAGAGCATTCGAAGCATACGAAGAAGGTAAAAATCTAGTATTATCAGGGTCAGCTGGTACAGGTAAAACTTTTCTTGCAATGTCTATGGCATTACGAGAACTGATTAAAAATCCCGGTTCGTATTATAAGAAATTGATTATCATCCGTTCTGCGGTACCATCAAGGGATTTGGGTTTTGTACCTGGTACATTGGAAGAAAAGTCCAAGATATACCAGGATCCTTATATGAATATAGCTAATGAACTAATTGGGAGAGGCGATGCCTGGCATTTTTTGGTTAACAAAGAGATTATCGAATTTCAGACTACTTCTTTCTTACGTGGTCTTACTTTTACTGATTGTATCATTATCTTTGATGAGTTTCAGTCTGCTACATTTCATGAAATTGATACCGTTTTAACTCGTATTGGTGAAAATTGCAGATTTATTCTTTGTGGTGATTTCTGTCAGAATGACCTAAGTATTAAAAGAGAAAAGTCTGGTTTTGAAGACGCTATTAGAATTTTACGTCAGATCAATCATGTCAAAGAAGTGAAATTCACTATTGATGATGTTGTTCGTTCTGGTTTTGTTCGTGAATATTTAAAAGAGAAAGAAAGACAAGGACTATGAAATTTAATTATTGCCCACCTATACAGATTCCTGAACTGGAATCAGTAACATATCCAGATGGAAAAAGATATTATCTCACCCCAGACGGAGATAAGTTTCCATCTGTTACAACTGTTGTAGGTTCGGTAAAGAAGAAACAGATAATGGAATGGAGAAAACGTGTTGGTGATGAAGAAGCCAATAGAGTATCCAGAGTAGCATCAAACAGAGGAACAACCGTTCATACCTTGTGTGAACGGTACCTCAATAATGAATCTGTTGGTTCTGATGATATTATGCCTGATGCCTTTGCAATGTTTAGATCAATAAGACCTATTCTTGATGATATTAATAACATTCATTATCAAGAGCAGGCATTATGGTCTAAATCATTGGGTCTAGCGGGTCGTGTTGATTGTATTGCAGAATTTAAAGGTCGACTTTCAGTAATCGACTTTAAAACTTCAAATAGAATCAAACATGAAGATGATATTGAAGATTATTTCTGGCAATGCACCGCATATGCTTTGATGTATGAAGAACTGGTGGGAATACCTATTCATAATATTCATATCATTATGGCTGTTGAAGGTAGTAAACCAATTGTGTTTAGTAAAAGAACAGAAGATTATATTTCAGGTCTGGTCAAGGTCATCCGAGACTACAACAAGGGCTTGACAAATTCTTAATTTTCATATATAATAGTACAATGAAAGTAAAAGAACTCATACAAAAATATTTCGAAGCAATCTTCAACAAAGACTCCCAAAAGGAAGAAAAGTTGTATAAGAAGATTACTAAGAAGAGTTTAAAAGGAAAGAAAACTCAAAGAGTTAAGTAAATGGTTGTTTGTATTTGCAGAAATATTAGAGAGTCAGAATACAATAATCAAGAAGATTTACTGGACCGTCTTCTGGATGAAGATGTTTGTTGTGGTAAATGTATAGAAGAATTCGTTGAAGTAGTAAGTAGTTTGGAGTAGACGGGAAGTTCGACTCTTCCCCACCTCCACCAAAAGCATACATAGACGGTACTCATCGGGTAGGGTCGCAACCCCCTAGAGTATACGAGACAAGCCCCTTGACGGATGTATGCTTTTGATGGGGGTGAATTGGAATCGATACACAAATCAGGGACTATGGAGAATCGGCAAGAATCAGAAGCCGTTAGGATTGGGGTTACCTGGTCGAAGAAGATAAATAAACTAAACGCTAACGATGACGTTTATAACTACGCTCTAGCAGCATAGTCGGGGTTCGGGGGTTCCTTGTTAACCAATACCCCCACTTTTATCAACAACAGAAGGTATCTACAAATTATTATTTGATTTTGACTCAATCGGGAATTTACAACTCCCTGTTTTTAAACACTCCAAAAAGTAAAAAAGCGAAAAAGTCTATTCGTAACTGGAGACCAAGAGTTTTCTGAGAATACTATTCTCTTAAATCTCGTAATCAAGAGGTAAGAAAACGATGTATTCGAAACATCTAAAACCAAAACTTTTGTCATTAATTTTTCTGGCATTATTATCAACAAACTTAATGGCACAAACTGGTACAGCATCATGGTATGGACATCCACACCATGGTAAAAAAACTGCATCAGGTCAGATATATAATATGCATCATTTGACAGCGGCTCACCGGACAATTAAATTAGGATCTAAAGTAAAAGTAACCAATTTAAAGAATAAAAAGTCTGTGGTTGTTACAATCAATGATCGGGGACCTTTTGCAAAAGGTCGTATTATTGACCTTTCTCATGCAGCTAAAACTGCAATTGCTATGGATGGTACTGCAAAAGTGAGTTTAGAAATTTTGGATTGACACAGAGATCAAACTATGATATCCTTTACCGTATATGAATATTGTGAAGATGGTATAATGATAACCAGGCATGAACCTATTGAACCTCCTGTTCAAGGTCTGCCTCCAAATTATTCATCTACAATCACAATGAAAAAATCTGAATTGACACATCTAATTAATATATTGAGTGATTATGTCGAAACCAAGCAAGGATGAAATACAAGAATTTAGTATGATGATTGAGGTTATGGCATCTGATCTTAAATGTAATAGATTGGATGCCATTCTTCATCATTGTGAAGAAACTGGTCTTGAAGTAGAAGTGGCCAGCACATTACTATCATCTGCTCTGAAAGGTAAAATCAGAGAAGAATCTGAACAACAAAATTTGGTAAAGAAGACTTCTAAACTACCGATATGATCTTAATTGAAGGTGAAGGTTTTAGTGCCTACGCCATTTATAATGCAATACATCTGCATTTTACTTCAAGTAGTTATGATTACTTCAAGTATAATGGCGGTACTAATGTAAGTAAGGATTCATTTCTGAAAAGGAATGATAAATATAAGTTTCATAAACTATCCAGAAAATACTCAAATGATGAGTTAAGAGATTATTTTGTCTCTAATTTTATTCATACTGAGGTAAACTGGGTAGGTGATATTGTAGGTGAGTCAGGTGAAACTACCTATCGTGACTGGAAGAAAAGGAATCAAAGTCTGACTTATGTATATCAGAATGATATCAAGACTTTATTTGATGAGGTAGATAGTCCAGGTGATCTTTTGGCAATTAAGTCAGGTAACTATCCTAGACTGTTGAAGTTAACAATGGAAGGTAGAATTTCACTTGAAACTTTATGTATATTGAATGATATTATGAATTTCTTTCCTATGTGGGAAAAGAAGATAGATGATGATATAATATGGCCGACCTGGAAAAGAAAGGTTGAACGATATACACCGTTTATCAATTATGATAAAGATAAGTTTAAGAAGATACTGAAGGAAGAAATATGAAAAAGCCACAAATTAGTTGCATCTACCTTGATATGGATGGGGTTATTGCAGACTTTGAAAAGAGATATAAAGAACTATTTCATATGGAACCTAGAGAGGCTGAAAAACAGGAAAAGTTTAGGCCATTCTTTGCTGAATTTATCAGAAACCAAAACTTTGCTTCACTTGAACCTATGGAACACGCAATGGAAGGAATTAATTTCCTCAAAAAACTCCATGTTCCTACCCAGATACTTTCTTCTACGGCCAATGAGAAATATTATGATGATATTTCTAAACAGAAGATGATTTGGTTGCAGAAGTATGGTATCACATTTAACCCTATTTTTGTTCCAGGTAAAAGACTGAAACAACAATATGCCGCACCTGATAAGATTTTGATTGATGATACAGAAATCAACATCAAGCAATGGAATGAAGCAGGAGGCATTGGAATTCTCCATAAGGATTGGGAAACTACAATAGCCATTCTTAAAATGTATGTCTAAATAGGGGATTGACAATAAATCTATATTATGTTATAATCCGTTTTTCATTATGCGTAAGTGATATATTCCGTTAATACACCGTTATACACCGTTAATAAGAGGTAATTATGTCTAATTTTGCAAATCTAAAAAAGCAGTCTGGTAATCTTGATAAGCTTGCAAAAGCTATCGAGCAACTCAATTCTTCCGATTCAGAATCATCTTCCGATAAGTTCTGGCGTCCCGAAACTGATAAGGCAGGCAATGGTATGGCAACTATTCGTTTCCTACCTGGTGCAGCTGTCGATGGTGATGATGCACTTCCTTGGGTCAAGGTATTCTCTCATGGATTCCAGGGTCCAGGTGGTTGGTTGATCGATAACTGTCTCACCACTAAGAATCAGCAATGCCCTGTATGTGAACACAATTCTACTCTGTGGAATTCCGGTATCGAAGCGAATAAGGATATCGTTCGTAAGCAGAAGCGTAAGCTGAATTACATTTCTAATGTTTACATCGTTTCTGACCCTAAGCATCCAGAAAATGAAGGTAAGGTTGTTCTATTCAAGTATGGTAAGAAAATCTTTGATAAGATTACTGAAGC
>Ga0208500_1000323_pt1 | contig 12912 bp, 2 predicted proteins | sample CryBogCBE17Sep08_FD_184568 | JGI IMG/M metagenome (GOLD analysis project Ga0208500, IMG submission 184568) | Freshwater microbial communities from Crystal Bog, Wisconsin, USA - CBE17Sep08 (SPAdes) | ecosystem: Environmental > Aquatic > Freshwater > Lake | place: Crystal Bog, Wisconsin, USA...
ACTCGTATTAGAGTAAAGTGCACTATTGCCTAAAGCTGTGTTACCATAACCATTTGTATTACTAAATAGTGCCACATTTCCTACAGCTGTATTACCACCACCAGTAGTGTTACAACGTAATGCACCATAACCTGTCGCAGTATTACTACTTCCAGTTGTATTGCAATATAATGCACGGAAGCCAAAAGCACTATTAGCTGAAGCAGTGTTATTAGCAAGGGCTTGATAGCCTTGGGCTGTATTGTTTACACCGGTAGCATTATTATATAAAGCCTGCACACCCACTGCAGTATTACCTACACCGGTTGTATTATAAAAAAGTGAGGATGCACCAACTGCAACATTACAATAACCATTTGAGTTATAATATAATGCATTTATACCTATTGCTGTATTGTCATAACCTGTAGTGTTGCTCCGTAAAGCTTGATAACCAATAGCTGTATTATTACTACCAGTTGTATTATTACCAAGGACAAAATAACCAAAAGCTGCATTACCATTACCAATAGTGTTGCTAGCTAATGCTTCATATCCCTGAGCTGTATTATAATAACCAGTTGTATTACTATAAAGAGCTGCATAACCCACAGCAGTATTATAAGTACCAGTGGTATTTTGCTGAAGAGCACTATTACCAATAGCAGTGTTAAAATTAGCAGTTGTGTTATTTCTTAAAGTATTATACCCTACTGCAGTATTATATCCGCCAACAGTATTGCTTTGTAAAGCATAACCACCAATAGCTGTATTGTAATTGGCAGTTGTATTACATAAAAGTGCACCGTAACCATTAGCTACATTACTACTACCAGATGTATTAGCATATAAAGCTCCTTGTCCAGTAGCTGTATTGTTAACACCTGTTGTGCTATTTCTAAGAGCACTACTACCGACACCAGTGTTATTACAACCGCTTGTATTACAGTACAAGGCTTGATAACCTTGTGCTGTATTGGCGCCACCGGTTGTATTATTAAAAAGAGATACGGAGCCAACTGCAGTATTATTTAACCCTGTTGTGTTACAATAGAGAGATTGACCACCTACAGCTGTATTACTATTACCGCCTGTATTATAATAAAGAGCATATGCACCTATACCTGTATTAAATATACCAGTACTATGATTAAGAGCGTTACTACCTATACCAGTATTATAATAACCTGTTGTATTTACAGATAATGCTCCGTAACCTTGTGCTGTATTACCGCCACCAGATGTGTTAGAATTTAAAGCGTTTACACCGATTGCAACGTTGCCACTTGCTGTATTGTTATATAAAGCACTAGCACCTATTGCTACATTATTATTTCCGGTTGTATTACAAACAAGTGCTTTATAACCTTGAGCTACGTTACCACTGCCGGTTGTGTTTTTGTAAAGCGAGTAATATCCGAAAACACTGTTGTTATTACCTGTTGTGTTATAGGCATTAGCATTACTACCCATAACTGTATTATTGTTACCAGTAGTATTACCAAAACTTGCACCATAGCCCACTACTGTATTATTATTACCAGTCGTGTTGCTATATAATGAAGCCCCACCAACCGCTATATTGTAACAGCCGGATGTATTGTATTGAAGAGCGGCTTGTCCAAATGCAGCATTACTATGACCAGATGTATTTAATTGAAGTGTTTTAGTACCTACAGCAGTGTTAGAATAACCGTTAGTATTGCATATAAGTGCGTTATAACCTTGAGCAACATTACAGTTACCAGTTGTATTGCTTAGTAAAGCATTCATACCACCAGCAGTATTATAATTACCGGTAGTGTTATTAAACAATGCTGCATAACCAACAGCTGTATTACTAACACCAGAAGTATTACTATACATAGCTTGTAATCCTACAGCTACGTTACAAACACCAGTAGTGTTTGTGTTTAATGCCTGTGTTCCAACCGCTACATTATAACTGCCAGTTGTATTAGAACCTAAAGAATAATAACCCACTGCAGTATTATTTGTACCTGTTGTATTGCTACTAAGTGCAAACTTACCTAAAGCAACGTTGCCACCGCTATTGAGTGTACTACCATAAACACCACCTGAAACAGTGGGTGTAGCTGTTACGCCGATACCTGAAAAACCGGAAATACCTGAGTATCCACTAATACCACTATAACCTGAAATGCCGGTGTAACCAGAATACCCGCTTATACCTGTAAAACCTGAAATACCGCTATAGCCTGATATACCTGAATAACCAGAAATGCCTGAATAACCACTTATACCTGAATAACCAGAAATACCACTATAACCGCTATAGCTTATTGACCCATATACGGTGCCTGTAGCAGATATATTGCCTACTACTGTTAAAGTACCAATTACTGAAGTAGCACCGCTTAATTCAGTATTACCAACAGCTGTAAAGTTTATAGCAGATACATTGTACTCGTTATATGTGTAAACGTTGGTAGCACTGAGGGCACCAGCTGATAAAGAGGTAATAATAACGGTTGCTCCGTTATCATAAATTAAACCATTACCTATCTGATTGTTAGAATTCCATTTTGCGTAATAACCGCTTGTACCGGTATTAGCTGTACCAATTAATACACTAGGGTACTCTACCACCACACCAGCTGTACTACCAATTGCAATAAGCATTGGCTTGATAACTGAACCTACATTCACCGGGGATGCTGAAACTAATAACCCAGCAGTAGTATCTGATAGATAATACCCAACTGAGTCAGTTAACCCGGATAAACCAGATATATACCCGTTTATAACGTAGCTAAAAGCAGATGTAGAAGCTGTTTGTACTACACCAACTGCATCAGCAGAACTTAGTGCATTTGCTAGCGCTAGGGCATAGCTACCGGATGTTCTATAAATTACATTGCCTGGGTTAAACGTATTCGAAGCTATTACAGTTTGTGTATTAGCATTAAGACCACTATATCCAGAATAACCTGTCCAACCACTAAAGCCTTGTTGTCCAGAAAATCCAGTATAACCAGAAATACCGGTACCAGAAAATCCAGAATAACCAGTAAACCCGGAACTACCACTATAACCACTATAGCTACTGTAACCGCTGTAACCGCTTATACCTGCAAATGTAAATGCTGAATTAGCCATTGTTATTATTTAGTTTTAGTTATAGTCCAGCTTTGTCTAATCTACTGTTAATTGTTTGTATACTGTTGTCTAGTTCTTTTACAGCTGCCACTAATGGAGCAATGAGTTCTTCATAAGTTAAACGATAAGCGTCATTTACATTATCATAACCTAATCCGTCGAATTTAGCACTAAGGGAATCAGTTAAAGCTTTAATATCTTGAGCTATAAATCCGTAGTGTTGTTTTTCACCTATTAGTGTACCGTCCTTCTTACCGTAAGGATAGTTACAACCTAATACATAAGCTTCTCTATTATCCCAATTATATGTTACAGGGTTTAATTGTTTAATGAAGTTTAACCCTAATACAGTTGGTAATGGAGCGATATTAGCCTTGTCTCTGCAATCTGAGACGTTTGACCAGCTAGTGTAAACGCAGTTACATACATTATTATAACCATTACCCCAGATTGTATGATTGTTACAATTTGCAGTTGGGTTGGCCTGATTACCAACAGTTATTCTATTGCAGCCGGTGTAATTGGCTGTATCTGCTAATAAGCCTATAGCTGTATTAGTACCGCCTGTTGTATTGCAGGACAAAGCTCCTACACCAACCGCTGTATTGTTACTTGCTGTTGTTGTATTATAAAGTGCACTATTGCCCATAGCTGTATTATTATGGCCAGTGGTTAAATTAAGTAAAGATGATGATCCATAGGCTGCATTGTTATAGCCGTTAGTAGTACACAACATTGAACATAAACCGAAAGCATTATTACTACCACCACCTGTTTGATTAGCTAGTGCTGCATAACCGTTCGCTACAGATGCACCACCACCACCGCACTGCATTGCAAAAGTACCTATAGCAGTATTACGACCGCCATTCATATATGCTAAAGTATTTGTTCCAACCGCTACACTACCATAAGATGTAGTTATACCACATCCAGCTCTATCACCGATTGCTGTATTCCAAAAACCCGTTGTATGATTACAAAGCGCATTGTATCCTACAGCCGTAATATTAGTTGCGGTAGTGTTACTATACAATGCTTGATAACCAACAGCTGTATTATAAGCACCAGTAGTGTTTGTCCGAAGCGAGGTATGCCCGATCGCTATATTACCACTACCAGTTGTATTAGATTGTAGAGCGTGATTACCAATTGCCACATTAGAATTACCTGTAGAATTATTTAAAAGAGCTACATATCCGTTTGCAACGTTATCGGTACCGGTGGTAGTATTACCTAATGCATACCAACCGAATGCATTATTACCGAAACCAGACGTTAAGTTAGTAAGGGCACCAGTGCCAAATGCGTTATTTACATAGCCAGTAGTACTACAAGTAAGAGCGTATGTACCAACTGCAGTACTACCGTGACAATTACTATTGTAAAGAGCTTTGTAACCTATTGCCGTGTTTTGATAACCTGTTGTATTGCTAAATAAAGCAAGATAACCTTGTGCAGTGTTTTGATAACCATTTGTATTACATTGTAAAGCCCCGCCACCTACTGCAACGTTACAATTACCGACTGTATTTGCATTAAGTGTGTTTATACCTATTGCTATATTATTGTATCCAGTTGTATTAAATTGAAGTGAACTTGCACCAATAGCAATGTTAAAATAACCAGTAGTATTGCAAGTCAAGGTATATGCTCCAACTGCCACATTAGTTGAACCAGTTGTATTATTAACAAGAGCACACACCCCTACAGCTACATTATTTGCACCAATAGTATTACTATAAAGCGCATTGATGCCAATTGCCACATTTTGACTACCAGTAGTATTGCTCCGTAAAGCTTGTGTACCTAACGCTGTATTACTATTACCAGTTGTATTATTTTGTAATGCTCCTTGACCAAAACCAGCATTACTTTGACCAGTGGTGTTGCTAGCTAATACTTGATATCCCTGAGCTGTATTAGCATTACCAGTTGTATTGTTGTAAAGCGCAGCATTCCCTACAGCTGTATTATAAGTACCGGTAGTATTTTGTTGAAGAGAACTATTACCAACAGCAGTATTAAAACTGCCAATTGTGTTATTTCTTAAAGAATTATACCCTACCGCAGTATTATTGCTACCTGTTGTGTTGCTTTGTAAAGCATAACCACCGATAGCTGTAATGTAATTAGCAGTTGTACTACTAGCTAAAGCAGCGTAACCTTGTGCTGTATTAAAATTACCAGTTGTGTTGCATAACATTGCAGCTTGACCTATTGCAATGTTATAACAACCTGTAGTATTACTATAAAGTGTGTTTTGACCTATAGCTATATTATAACAAGCGTTTGTAGAGTTACACATAGCTTGATAACCTACAGCTACATTACTACTACCATTTATAAGATTTCCAGCTCTAAAACCAATACCTACATTATTTGAACCGGCACCAACATAATTTAATGAAAATGCACCAACTGCTGTATTATTAGTACCTGTTGAATTATTACCAAGAGCACAGTAACCATTAGCCGTATTATAAGTACCTGTAGTACTATTAACCATTGCATTGAAACCAATTGCAGTATTACTAATACCTGTTGTGTTACTATTAAGTGCTTGATAACCATTAGCTGTGTTACGACTACCGGTTGTATTAGAACCAAGAGAGTTATACCCAACCGCCGTATTGTTTACACCGGTTGTATTATTATACAGACTAAGTACACCAACTGCTGTATTACAGTTACCTATCGTGTTACATTGTAATGCACCTGCACCAAATGCTATATTATTACTACCAGTAGAGTTAGCATAAAGTGCATTTCTACTAAAAGCTGCATTACCACTACCTGTTGTATTGTTTGTTAATGCGCAATAGCCTTGAGCGGTATTACTAAAACCTGTTGTATTGCTTAATAATGACTGATAACCAACAGCAGTATTACCACTACCTGTTGTGTTACTATAAAGTGACTGTAAACCTACTGCTGTGTTACCGTTTGCAGTTGTGTTACTATAAAGTGCACTATAACCAATAGCAGTATTATTTGTACCGGTAGTATTGGCATTAAGTGCAGATTTACCGAGTGCTACATTACCACCGCTATTAAGCGTACTACCATAAACACCACCAGATACCGTTGGTGTAGCTGTTACACCTATACCACTAAAACCAGATATACCAACAAAACCTGAATAACCGCTAATACCAGTAAAACCAGAGTAGCCACTAATACCGGTATAACCAGAAATACCTGTGTAACCGCTAATGCCTGTAAAGCCACTATAACCAGATATACCAGTATAACCACTTATACCGGTAAAGCCACTATAACCAGATATACCAGTATAACCACTTATACCGGTAAAACCACTATAACCACTTATACCACTATAACCAGAGTAGCTTATCGAACCATATATAGTACCAGTAGCAGATATATTACCAACAACGGTAAGGGTGTTACCTATTTGAGAGATTGCACCAGCACTTAAAGTATTAGCATTAGTAAACACTGCATATGCACCAGATACACCGTTACCAGCACCGGCAAACCCGGCTGCTTGGTTAGCTATACCTCTTTGATTGATAACCACTGCTGAAGTAGCAGCTACTGCTATCATGACTGGTTTCGATATGCTTGTATTAGAGCTAGGCGGTACTAAAGTAGCAGAACCTGCTACTGTATCAGATAAGAAATATACACCACCATCTACTAAACCAGATAAATTGTTTACCGGACCGCTATATACTACTGTAAATGAGGTACCGTTAGAAGATTGCACTACACCGATTACTTCTGCATCAAAACCACTATCGGCCATTGCAGCTACCCAACCACCGCTTATCTTAGCAACCACCGTACCTGCTGAAAATGTATTAGTATAGGTGAAAGTTTGGCTAGTTGAACCACCGCCTCCACCACCACCAGAACCTGCAGGTCCTTGAGCACCTTGTGGTCCAGAGAAACCAGATATACCTGTATAACCGCTTATACCTGTAAAGCCACTATAGCCACTTGCTCCGTTAATACCGGAGAAACCACTTATACCGGTGTAACCTGATATACCAGTGAAACCAGAGAAGCCAGTGAACCCTGAATAACCAGATATACCAGTGTATCCAGACATACCAGTGTAACCACTGATACCAGTGTAACCAGATATACCTGTATAACCACTAAAGCCTGAAATACCTGTAAAACCGCTTATACCAGTATAACCTGAAATACCACTATAACCACTTATACCTGTAAAACCAGAGTAACCAGTTATACCAGTAAACCCTGAATAACCGGACATACCGGTGAAGCCGCTGTAACCGCTAATACCTGTGAAACCAGATATACCTGTAAAACCTGAAATACCTGTAAAACCGCTTATACCACTATAACCTGAAATACCTGTATAACCCGATATACCAGTGAAACCGCTATAACCGCTAATACCAGTAAAGCCGCTAAAACCGCTAATACCGGTGTAACCACTTATACCGGTAAAACCGCTGAAACCGCTTATACCGGTATAACCAGAGATACCTGTGAAACCACTTATACCAGAGAAACCGGAATAACCAGTTATACCACTATAACCACTATAACCGGAAGTAGCAATACCGCTATAACCGCTGTAACCAGATGCACCACTTACACCTTGTCCAATTGGCGTACGAATTACTGAATATTGAGTACTACCATTATATATGAAATGAGCAGTAACAGGAGAACTATTAGTTGTATATGCAGCTACATTAACTAAAATACGATCTGCAGCTGACAGTAAAGTAATATTTGAAGTTACAACACCGGTTGTTTTATATGCAGAAGATGTATTTGACACTGGACCAGAATCAGCACTTAAGATAAATGTACCCGTACTACTTGTTAAATTAGTCCAAGTATATACACTAAATACGAAATTAGCTGAACCAGAACTTACATAACAGTAAAATTCTATATCCCATATACCAGATGGTATTTCAACTATACCAGGTTCATTAATAGGTGTTAAATAACCACCAATAAACTGAGCACTAAATTGTGAGCTGTTAGTATTGTTTACTATTGCAATGTCATCATTGATAGTACTATCACCACCACCCGGTGTTAGTGAAATAACTTCATAAGGGGAAATATCACTATCTACCTCTTCAAAGAAATAAGTTCTACCGTATATAGATGCCCCGGTAGGGCCTGACCAACCAGATATACCACTATAACCGCTTATACCAGTGTAACCGGAGATACCTGTAAAGCCACTAAAACCGCTTATACCGGTATAACCAGAGATACCTGTAAAACCACTATAGCCTGATATACCAGTGTAACCGCTAATACCTGTAAAGCCTGAAAAACCACTAATACCAGTGTAACCTGAAATACCAGTAAAACCACTATAGCCACTGATACCTGTGAAACCACTAATACCCGTGAAACCACTATAGCCTGATATACCAGTAAAACCGGAGTAACCACTAATACCTGTAAAACCGCTTATACCAGTGTAACCGCTAATACCGGTATAACCACTGATGCCTGTAAAACCGCTATAACCACTAATACCAGAATAGCCTGAGGTGCCTGAAAAACCGCTTATACCTGTGAAACCTGAGTAACCAGAGATACCAGTAAAACCGGAGTAACCACTAATACCGGTGTAACCGCTAATACCTGTGAAACCAGATATACCAGTATAACCGGACATACCTGTAAAACCTGAATAACCAGAAATACCAGTGTAACCACTAATACCGGTAAAACCGCTATAACCAGAAACGCCTATAAAACCGGAGTAACCAGATAAACCTATACCACTAAAACCTGAGTAGCCTGATACTCCAGAGCCGCTAAAACCACTTATACCAGTATAACCTGATAAACCAGTACCGCCTACATAACCAGAATATCCAGAAGTTCCTGTAGGTCCAGCTGCACCAGAATAACCGGATACACCTACCGATATATATGTAAAAGGCGTTGGCATGTACTAATATATTTAGTTAACTTATTCAGTTATAAAACTGCTGCCTTATCATTAAGTTCTTTTATTTTAACTTTGAATCCGTTTGAGGAAATGTAGTTGGATATGTTATCAATATTATATACTAAAGTAGCCATTTTTGTTGTTTATATTTACAAAATATTACTGTAGTCTAAAAGAAGTAATTATAAACCAAATAATACCGTACTATTAATTAACTTAAACCGAACTTTGCTTTACTTGCGTTGTAGTTTTGAGTAATTTGAGTTGAATTGAGTGCTGTATTATATACTCTTATTATTGAAATACTGCCATTATATGGCCATGCAGATGAAGTTTCTCCGTGACCTATAAGCCAATCATTAGGATTTGATAAACTACTAATACTTTCATTGAAGTTACTCACTACATTAGAACCGTTAAGGTATATGTTAGTGTATACAGTACCGCTTACTACACCACCGGTAAATACTACTTGACACCAAGTACCACTACTAATAGGACCTCCAGTATTATGATCTACGTGGTGGCCCAAATTCCAATAAAAATACCCGTCACTATTTGTACCAAACCTATACGTACAGTCTCCAGAAGATACATTAGAACTGAACCAAAATTCATAGCTACTTAAAGTAGGCTTTACCCAAGCTTCAACAGTTATACCTCCAGTAGACGCGAAATTAAAATTGTTTAGTGTACTAGCATTTCCAATGTAATTAGAAGTACCATCAAATGTCATATAGCTTGGTGTACCAGACGTGTAAACTGGGCTATTAACAAGCGTTCCATTATTACCGTTAGTGGTAAGATCGGTAACTGTTGTACCTGATCCGGAATAGCTTGCTTGGTTAAAATCTATGTTCATTATTAACCCTGATGTAACATATGAAGATTTACCATAACCACTACTCATTGATATTTGACCAGATGAAACACCGAATAATGTTCTTACAGCAGAATCATTTAAGCTAACTTGTGCAGTAGAACTAAGTCCTAGTTCAGTGTCAACCTGTCCCATACTAATTTGTCCTGATGAGGGTAAACTCATTTATTTTCTAAAGTTATTATACGCTCGTTAAGAGCAACAATTGCAGTTTGTTGCTCTTTAATAGCTTCTATCAATAACGGAACCAGTCTACCATAATCTAGTGTTTTATATTCTACACCGGCTTTAATGCTTATAGGTGCTACTTCTACAATTTCTGGTAATACTTTTTCAACGTCTTGTACCGCTACACCTACTTCAATTCTATCCGTATTATAACCTAATGATTTTGCTATATCATTACCTTGATAATAGAATCCACTTAATTGCTCAACTTTACTTGTAGCATTTGTAATTGGACCTTTAACATCTTTTAAGCGTAAATCAGAATAATAAGCTGTTACGTTACCTGTAGCCCAAATACTTCCTGGTACGTATAAACCTGCAGGACCTGCACTTAAGTACGTTGTACCGGCTTGTATGTAAATTGTATTAGTAGCACCTGCTGATACATTGGCATTATAACCGATTAGTGTATTGCAAGATCCAGTAGTTAAACTGCTACCAGCACCAGTACCTATAGCAGTATTAAAAGTACCTGTGGTAACAGAACAGCCAGCGTTATAGCCAACAGCTACATTATAAACACCGGTTGTATTGCTGCAAAGAGCTCCCCAACCAAATGCTGCATTACCTTGTCCAGAAGTATTAAGTAGTAATGCTGCAGTACCAGTTGCAGTATTTTTTATACCGGTTGAGTTGCTACGTAAAGCCTGATTACCAAAACCACTGTTATCGTAACCATTCGTATTACACAACATTGCCCAGTAACCAGTTGCAGTATTAACATTACCTGTTGTATTAAATTGTAAAGCACCGTAACCGTGCGCGGTATTACCATTACCAGTTGTATTACATAAAAGAGTGCCCATGCCTATTGCTGTATTACTATGCCCAGTTGTATTACTGAATAAAGCATTGGCCCCTGCAGCTGTATTATAATAGCCGTTAGTATTATAAATAAGAGAATTTGTACCTACTGCTGTATTTTGGTAACCGGTAGTATTGTTTACTAATGTATTTACCCCAACTGCTACATTACTACCACCAGTAGTATTAGATTGTAAAGCTCTATAACCATTTGCTACATTATAACAACCAGTAGTATTAGAACAAAGAGCTTGGCTACCAGTAGCTGTATTATAACAACCAGTAGTGTTGCTACGTAAAGTACTAAAGCCAAAACCAGTGTTGTGGTTAGCTGTTGTATTACTTACTAATGATTGATAACCATTTGATGTATTAGCAGTACCAATTGTATTACTATTAAGAGAATTTACACCTACCGCAGTATTACCATAACCAGTCGTATTACAGAAAAGAGATCTCCAACCAACAGCTGTATTACAATAACCAGTTGTATTATAATAAAGAGCCTGATAACCTATAGCAGTATTTTGAATACCAGTTGTATTTAAATAAAGAGCTTGTTGACCAAAACCTGCATTTTGATAGCCTGTTGTATTACTACCAAGTGTTACATAACCAACAGCAGTATTGCTGTACCCGGTTGTATTTAAATTAAGTGCAGTATAACCTATAGCAGTATTATAACTACCGGTAGTGTTTGAAGCCAAAGCATAATGACCCATTGCAACATTAGCATTACCGGTTGTATTAGATTGTAAAGCTCCATAACCGTGCGCAGAATTACTACCACCTGTTGTATTGTTAAATAATGCATAGCTACCAAAAGCATTATTATTATTACCGGTAGTATTACTAGTAAGAGCTACAGCACCTACAGCAGTATTGCTGTACCCGGTTGTATTATTAGACATTACTGAATTACCTACACCAGTGTTGCTACCACCAGATGTATTGCTTGATAAAGCATACCTACCTACACCAACATTACCTCCCCCAGTTGTATTACTAAATAAAGCTGAATATCCCTGAGCTGTATTGCTTTGCCCTGTTGTATTAGAACAAAGAGCAAATATTCCAACAGCTGTATTATTACAACCGGTTGTATTATTTGACATTGCTTGCCAGCCAACAGCTGTATTATTAATACCTGTTGTGTTGCATAATAATGCATTAAAACCAACTGCTGTGTTTTGATAACCTATTGTATTACCATAAAGCGCATTATAACCAACAGCCACATTTTGAAAACCTGTAGTATTACTATAAAGTGCATCAAAGCCGATTGCTACATTTTGTGCACCGGTTGTGTTTTTACACATTGCTTGGTAACCTTGAGCAGTATTACTACTACCAGTTGTGTTAACAATGAGAGCATTGATACCCATTGCCGTATTATTATTACCAGTTGTATTGCATCTAAGAGCGTTTACACCAACTGCGGTGTTATTAACACCACCTGTATTAGCATAAAGAGCGTTTACACCAATAGCTATGTTACTACCTGCTGTAGTATTATTATATAAAGCTTGATAGCCTTGTGCAGTATTATAACTACCGGTGGTATTACAGAACATTGCACGGTAACCAATAGCTGAATTAAGATTACCTGTTGTGTTATAAAAAAGTGCTTGATAACCTTGTGCTACATTACCACTACCCGTTGTATTTGAATTGAGTGCACCAAACCCGAAAGCATTATTAGAACTACCGGTAGTATTAACTGCAAGAGCAGTCATACCGAAAGCATTATTAAGACTACCAGAAGTATTGCATAATAAAGCACACGCCCCTACTGCTGCATTATTACTACCGATTGTATTATTCTGCATTGCAGAACTACCTACAGCAGTGTTTTTGCTGCCAGTTGTGTTGACATATAAAGCCTGATAACCTTGAGCAGTATTACAACCACCGGTTGTATTGTTTTTAAGTGTACCGTAACCGTGAGCAGCATTATTACTACCAGTGGTAT
>Ga0208500_1000328_pt1 | contig 12838 bp, 15 predicted proteins | sample CryBogCBE17Sep08_FD_184568 | JGI IMG/M metagenome (GOLD analysis project Ga0208500, IMG submission 184568) | Freshwater microbial communities from Crystal Bog, Wisconsin, USA - CBE17Sep08 (SPAdes) | ecosystem: Environmental > Aquatic > Freshwater > Lake | place: Crystal Bog, Wisconsin, USA...
CTATTAATGCTGATAGTTGGCCAATACTTCTCGGAGTACAAAATGTCCGAGTCTATTGTTCAGTTGTTGCTGGATCTGGTGTTGATTCTGGCTCCAAGAAAAACTTACTCGCAAGTATTCCAGTTTCTTGTTATGCCCTCAATGTCAATGCTTATACCCTTACAAGTGTGAAGTCACAAGCATTATCTGTCAATAACGAGATCTATACTCTACAATTTGATTTCAGAGATGATAATGGCAACCCTGTTTGGTTTAATCAGAATATGAGCGTTTCTATGGAACTCGCAGTATACTATAGCAATCGCTAAAAATTGAACGCAATTTTCATACTATTAATTATGATTCATAATTAGTAAAATGATTTCAAAAACAACTCAAAAAGCCTATGAAGGTTGCCTAGATCGCATGAAAGAGGATGGAGTCGATCTATCAGATCCAATTTCAACTAAAAAATATATTGAGGAGAAGAAAGTCTCCACTACAACAAAGAAACTCTATTTATGTGCTATTATCTGGAAAAAGGGCTGCGAAGAAACTGATACTACCCCTTACAAGAAAATTGTAGCGACCTATTTTGATGAAATGAATAAAAATGCTGATAGCCAAACACTCACAAAAAATCAGGAGAAGAATATGATGAATTGGAAAGATATTTTGGCGGTTCAAACTGATTATGCCTCCAAGGTGCGTTTGGACGACTTCCAAGACATGCGAGACTTTCTAATTATTAGCCTCTATACACTAAATGATCCTGTTAGGGCTGATTATGGCGATATGAAAATATATCCTTGGAAGGCTCCAAAAGATGCTACAGGAAATTATCTTGTTTGGGGAACTCGTGTGAGAAAGTTCGTCTTCAACGAGTACAAGACGGCTTCCAAGATGGGAAAAGTTGAAATACCTGTTAGTGATCCCTTACAGAAGGTGATTATACAATGGTTCGGATTGAATCATAATATGGAATGGCTCATGGGTGAAGAGAAGAGTGCTAATTGGCTAACTGGGAAGGTTCGCGATATTATGAAACGTCTAACAGGAAAAGAAGTTGGAATCAACATTTTCAGACATGCGAGGATTACTGATCATCTTGGAGGACAGAAGAGTATCGCATCCAAGAAACCACTCGCTAAGAATATGCTTCATAGTATGGCAGTACAGGAGAAATATCTTGTAGGGGCGCTGTAGCGGCGTCAAAAAAAAGTTCTCACAGGGGCCAAAAAAAATTGAAGGTCGGATTCCGCCCTACGCGGCCCTTCAGTTTCAAAAAGAGTAATAGAATAAAATGCTGCTCCGCAACGGTAAGAATACTTCATCACTAGATGTACAGATTGAGGATATCTCTACTGAAAATGGATATTTGAAGAAACTCCTAGATAATCAAAATGATTATATTAGATATCTGTATGAAGAAAATATTGTACTCCGAGTAATCGCAATTCGTTCTGATCCTCATGCGATAGTGGAAGAAGCGTGGCGTGATATTACAGGTCAATCTGATACTAATGTCAAAATGCCACAAAATAAATGGGATAGATTCAGGATGCAGTTTGGAGTACTTGATTTAGACTATCAGACATTCAAACGATCGTATGATCTCATTAAGAAGGCGCTTGAGAATCCTTGGGGAAGTAAGTTTGATAGATAAATGGTGCGGAGTTTGGTGCGGAGTTTGGTGCGGAGTTTGGTGCGGAGTTTGGTGCGGAGTTTGGTGGCGGCCTGAGAAGGTGAGGACCTGATAGGAATGGGATTGTTGGTTAAACTTCTATAAAACCTCCAAAAATCCATTCTCCAGAACGAATTATTTTTTAAAATTATTATTTTTAAAATTATTTTTCATATTATCAATTTCTCATTTTTATCTCTCTATCTCCCTAACCCCTATTATTATTATTAATATAATATATATATATACAAGCCTGTGATATGAATAGATCAGAAAATGAAAAGAATGTTGAAAAAAACGTTCAGTGGAGGTTCAGTGGGAGTGTGGAAAATCAAAAATTCATCACCCTATCATGAATCCTCACCTGTGAAAGACGTTTTGGAATATCTTGAAGTTCCATCAAGAAACTTCCGAATAATCAATCCATCTCGTACAGGTTTCATTAGAAGTCTTCCAAAACTAACACAGTTCACATCTTTATACAAACCAGCATTATTCTTATCGCACCACTTCTTGTAAATGTCACACAATTGAGAAGACCTAATCCAAGTAGTCCAATCAATGTGATCTGCTTTTAGAAATCTAATAATAGGATGAGTATTATTTTCTGTAGCCATTTCTTTGAGTTCTGAAGGGAATAGTTTTGTAGGTTCATAGTTTGAAATGTCAACAGATGCTAAATATTCTCCAATCACTTTACCAGCGTAGGCATTATTCAATATTTTGTACAGATTCTTCCAAAATGGAATATCGCCCATCTTCTTAATAGACACATCAAATAGAGCAATCCTCCTATCATTTTCTTCAATCTTGATGGGGCATCCATAATTAGTGGTGAATATAATCCTATTATAATTTGGGGCTATTATACTGCTCTTATTTTTAGGATTGAATGATTGAGTAACCCCTGTAATCATTGCTTTCAGGTCATCTTCAAACTCTCTACAAGTTTTTTCTTTTGGTTCATCGTTTATAATCATGATTTTATTGAGTCTTCCTACATCATGTTTTTCAAATAACGCCTGGGATCCATTATACACGTATGATAACTTATCACCTAGTACCCATTTTTTAGTCAATTCCACAAGCGTGGATTTTCCAGTCCCCTGTTCTCCTGAAAAAGTGAGAGCAACTCCTGGTAATTCGTAAGGCTTTTGAATCATGTGGGCTAAATAATTGATCAAATAGGTTGATTTTACAGGATCAAAATTACTCATTAGATCAATAAGGGATTGATACGTTGTGAGAATCTCGTCATCCACTTCTTTCTCTTTTAGTTCACTACAAAGTGTGTAATCAAACACAATTGGTAAAGTGCCATCTTCAATGTATGAGGGGAGTAGCGACAACATCGCATTAATATTTTTAGAGCAGCCACCATAATCAAAAATGCGAATATTCTTATCACTAATTTTTTGCTTGTAAATTAGGTCGCGACTGTGTTTCGCAATCATCAGTTTTATATCGCGTTCGCCACCCCATTGACTAGTACATGGGTTGAATATAAAAATCTCTCCATTAACTTTCCTAATGTCCACAAGTTCCACAAATCGCTCGCAAGCATAGGCATCATTTATTATTATGTCAGGATTCAATAGATCTTCTGGATCTTCAAAATTAAAAGAGTGTATAAGAGGTTTGATCTCTAGAGCAATATTATAGCCGCAAATATCTAGAATATGTTGTTCAGTCTCCTTTATTAATGTAATGGGGAATGAAGTTTCATTATCAAGTTTACGAACTAATCCGCCATCATGGATTCGCACTTGTAGATCTCGCCCCTTTGTTTTCAGAAAGTCAATTATGTGAGATAGGAGTATTCTAGTTTCATTTTGAAATACCAATGATAATGTTGTAACAGAGGCAATAGCAGCAGATTTATTGATTTTAAAGGCGATCTGGAATACTTCAGGATTGTCTTCAACTACTTTATTACGAATAGCCTCTATTTCAGGAATTAATTGAAGTAGAATAGGATGTACGCAACTGTATCCTCCATTGAAAACTTTGATACATTCTTCCTTCGCCCACCAACGCTCCTGTTTATGTTCAGAACAAATAGCAGCCACAATATCTTTGCGTTGATTGATGAATTGCGTTAATATAGGACAAGGTATCTTATTTTTGTTACAGTAATTTTGGAGGATAGAAGGGTGGGCATTTACAATATCAAGATCCCAATAGTATTTTTCAGCGAGGGCGGCTCTAATATTTCTATCAAACGAGGCAAGTCCAACACCTTTAGCGGCATATAGATCACCAAACTTAATTTTATTCCAGAACTTCCCAAACTCGTATGGTATCAAAACTTTATTACCATCACGCGCAAGTTTCTTGTATTTGTGAAGAAGGGCCTTTTGATCTTTTGATATACCATCATGACGGCATAATTTGTAATAATTATCAACATTAAAGATCTCCTGGAAGATGTTTACGATCGGATCGGACATATCTCTAGTATCTATTAGATATTAGAGATAGGTCTTTAACCCCTGGGGCTAAATATTCATCATACAGTCTTTGTAGGCAACTCAAGAACTTTGCGCGGTCGTCCAAGGGGTCGCCCTGTGGGCTTATAAGCATCTCGTTTACGTTGTCGCTCAGCCTTCACAAATGCCAGAGCATATAGGATATCACCAATAGTAGTACCATCGTCAAGTACTTGAATCATATCCGCAATCATAGCGTAGCGCTCTTCATCGTCTTTAATTTTCATGGCTCTAGACATTAATTATTCCCTATATATTAATAGCGGCGATTGTTTAGGTGGCGATCATTCAAAAGTGACTTTAAAATCAGTTAGAGGTTTGAGCAATGCTTCAAGATGTGCTATACTTTCAGGGGATGGTCTAGATCTGAGAGATCTTCTATAGGCTCTACAACAGTAACAACATCGTTTAGAGATCTTATCTTTGATATTCATGTCGCTATAATAGAAAGAAGTTGGATAGACTTCAAAACAAGTAGAACATTTTCGTTTTTCCATTATTAGATAGTAACTTACTAATTAATAATAGATAGTAAAGATTATTTTATACGCTGTTAATTCATAACAGGAGGGTTTTCAACATATCTTACACGTGTAATAAGTCGCCGAATATCAGCATCAGCAGGAGCAGGAGGAGCAGGAGGAGCAGGAGGAGCAGGAGGAGCAGGAGCAGAAGCAGATCGTGGTCTTCCGCTGCTTTGTCTCATTAAACTAGAAAGTCTATTATAGCCTCTTGCTTCTGCTTGTGGTTCAGTAATTCTAACAGTTGCTAATCTTCCTGTTCTAGTTGTATAACCATATTGTGGAGGTCTTTCATCTTCTCCTTCTGAGACTTCTCTTCTTTGAATAATGCCTCTTCGTAATCTGGCAACAGGACGTGATGGAGCCGTCATACCTTCTCGTAATCTAGGGATTTCAGGAAGAGGTCTAATAACATCAGTTTGTGTTTCAATTGTCCTAGTGTTAGCACGATCAGTTTGTGTAGCAGCAGATCTTGGAAGAGTAGAAGGATGATTGGAAACATTCAGAGTTGGATAGGCTTGCCGCTGAAGCGGCACATTAATTATAATAGGCTGATTGCTTTTTTGTGGTTTCTGCTTCTTGGGTTGCTTTGCTCGTCTGCGAGCAGCCGCAGCAGCCTTCTTCTTCGCTTTACAACAATCGCATTTACATTTATCACCGCAACTCATCTCTATTAATGAATAATATTTTTAATTCTCCATGTTCTATTTTAACTGTGTAGACAAGATGATCTTTCAAACGCTCATCTATAAGGGGGATTATGAACTCTGTCGTATTGTTGATCTTTTTGATAATGATATCTCTTGTTTGGGAAATAAGAAGACGCTTCCACATTAATCAAATGTAATAGTTACTTCTTTATGAATGATAAAAAAATAATAAATAGGTTTCTTAATCTTACGAATGTATTTTCTTTTTGTAACAAGTACAGAGTCCATCTAGTAGTAATGGATCCAAATAATTTTGTAGGATCAGCGATAACAGCAGGAATTGTCTCAATAATTTATGCCTTATACAAAGTATTAAAACATTCTAATTGTACTAGCGATTGTTGTGGTCGTGTTACAACTGTCAAAGTAGATCTATCGCCTGGATCTGGATCTAGATCCGAGGACCTAAAGACACCGCGGCCAGAAATCAAAATAGAAAAATAGATCTGATTTGTAGAATGACTACTACGGATCCAGATTATGAACTATTACAACAGTTGAAGAATTGCCCAGACTTTGAATGTCTTCCTTTGCCGCATGCCTGGTACAAAAAGTTTAATCTTCCTATGAACTATCCAGAGACTGTGGCAGAATCAAAATCGCACAATTACAATAGCAAGTGTAAGTTTTATAATCTACCTCCTATTATTGTTGATGAGCCACAGAAAGATAAGGATGGAAAAGTAATTTTAGCGTCTGTAGCACCCCCTGAAGATTTCCCAATAGAAGTAGTACAGAAGCCTTTTGATCCAAATAATACAAATCTTGTTGGGCTGATGGCTGTGCCAAATATTAAAAACTCTGAATCAAACGACGCAGTTTCTGTTCAGTAGTTTCTTCTAGAGATACTTCGCCAACTTCAGTTTGTGGGTTCGCATGTCTATTGAATTGCTCCACATTGAGTTTTTCAAAATAGTTTTGAAGATGATTTTCAAATCCTGAGTGAAGTTTAGTATTCTTGAACTCTGGAGCATACCAATGATTAGCATTAGGAGCAGGACCAATCTTATGCTGCGATGTATAGAGTGGTACAGATCCAATAGCAGCAGGAGCACTAGGCATTGTATCAGCGACTGGAAAATGCGTAGGAAACTTTGGTTTGCCAACAGCCTTCGGAGCATCTCCAAGATATACATCTGTAGGGGTAAAGCCAGAAAGATTATCATAGCCTGCTGCGAGATCCAAAACTGGATTCACATTTACGCGCTTGGCAGCAGGGGCGACGTTGAAATTGTCAATGTATGGAGACACAATTGACATCATCCTTCTGTAAGGGGCTAATTAAAAAAAATCCGATCTAGAAGTTCAGATCCGCTAATTAATCTTTCTTTTATAGGTGCTGTAGGTTGTTTTGTAACAAATGGTTTTTCTAATTCAGTTGACTGGTTCGCTGTATTCTCTCGTTGTCTAGATCCAACAAGTCCATACAGATCTTTTTTGAAATCTTCAAAATCAGATCTGGAGATCTGGTTGCTTTGATCTTTTACTTGTCGTGGCTGTCTTGGCTTACGTTCTTTAATTGGAGCGACCTCTCCATTATGGGCAACAGGCGGAGGTGGCTGCGAGTTGGTTTGAGTAGGAATAGGTGGCTTCACATCTTCTACAGGGGTAGGGGTAGGCAGAGTAATAGGAATTGAAACTTGTTTGATCTTCTCCTCCTTTTGTTTCTTCAACATTTCACGTTTTGCTTGAAGGGCTGCGAGACCTTTTTGGAATGCTGCTACCTGTGCTTCACTGCGAGGTTTCTTCTGTTTCTTCTGTTCAATAGGCTCTTCCATCTATCAAGATCGTAGAAAGGTAATTTGTAAAAAGCGCGTTTAATACTTTATACAATAATGGAGTACTAAATATTTGTTGAGAGTTGAGAATGAAGATCCATTAGATCCAGCAGCAGTGACTTGAGTACCAGTATTGTCATAGATAATACCAGTTGTGTATGATGTTCCAGAAGTAGGAGGCGCTGAGGTTGAAATACCACCAGAAGCAGCACCAGTTCCATTACCAACAATAGTAATATCGTGTTTGTGAGATGCGATATTCGCAGATGTGAGGGCATAACTATCCGCGCCGCCTGTAGAACCAATATTCCATGATGTTCCAGAGCCGCGAATAGTTACGCCTACTGTATTAGGAAGATTGAAAGTCGTAGGAGTTGTTAATCGGACAGATCCACCAGTTCCTGAAGCATCAGCAGCAGAAATTAGAGCAACTATACTTGTTGGTGTTGTAATGATTGTAGCGACTAAACCAGAATATATTCCGCCGGCGCCATTATCCCATACAAAAATACTTCCAGCGACTATGTACGGATTCGTCGCCGTAATAGTAACTGCTCCAGAAGTAATTGACCATGAAGTCACAGCAATAGAAGCACCATTACCAGCACCATACGTTGTGCCAATTAATCCAAAAAGGCCGCCATAAGTTGTTCTGCTAATAGCAGATCCATCGCAATTGAGATAGCCTGCTGGCGCAGTCGCCGAAGCATATTGTATTACAGTTCCTACTGGAATACCAACAACAGTCTCTCCAGCCACAGGAATTACATCAACTCCGCAACTGCCACTGCTGTTCATATCTCTCTGTAAGGGAGTTAAGATTTATAATAAATAGCAAATAATAGTATGTCTGTTTGGAATGGGTCGTATACAGCCCCTCTGTGGAGTGGCGGCTCAGCCTCTACAACAGGCAAGTCCAATCAACTTCTTTATATTTCAACTGTAGTAGATCAAAATCCCTATCTAGGAATAACAGGAGGAAATGTTGTACAACTTCCAAGTAACTATCAAAGTTTGAACGTTGATAATCTTTCAACGAATGTTATCAGTGCGAATATTGGCAATATTACAGATGTAGAGTCCTATATCACTGTTGCCTCATACAGAATGGAAACGCCAGCAATTTTGATGACTGATACAACTTTGACGGCGTATGGTGGAAATATTTACGCGAATGGTCATCTTGTTGGTGGAACTGCTTCTAATTCAAATGTCTCGCAATGGGCAAATTATCTAGCAATAAATAATATTAATGCCAATGGATGTAATATAATAAATGTAAAAAATCTTTCTTCAATTTCTGTGAACTCTGGATCTATAATAGCCACTCAAGGATCGTTTTCTAATTTTAATTTCTCAACAATGAAGGGAACATCTGCGAATATTTCAACAATCAATAATTCTACAATGTATGTTAATATAGGTTGGTTTTCCACACTTCATGTATCATCTTTAGATGCGCCTGGTTTCTCCAACTTCCTATCAAATTGGTCATACTACCCTGCCTTAACAGATGTTAACGCAAATGGCCACAATATCAATAATATCGTAACAGTAAATACTCAAGGAGTATATGCTACAAATGGAGTCACCACAAACTCTCTCTATGTGGGAACAGGCGGCACAACTTTCTCAGGAGATGTGCGAATCAATGGAACTGGCAACATATTCTCTCCGTACTGGTACAACTTAACAATGGACGCGAATATTACAACAGGTCAAGCAAATCAGTTGTATCCTCCAACAAACAATCAATTTTTCAGCGATAGTCATATTGGTATAAATGTTGCTGATATTGTAAGTGCTGGAGCGTTCACGCTAGCGCATCTTGATATGGCGTCTTCAGGATGGGTGATACCAACAGGGAATGTCACGCTAAGCGCAAACAATTATACATTACTTTCTCCATTTTTTTATTTTGATGATATACCTCCATACTTTCATGACGTAACTGGTTGTTTCAGAGGATTCGCATATTATGGAACAACAGGAAGCGGACAACTCGCATATATGCGTATGAATTATGACGCAAGCGCAGTCGTTGGAAAGATTCCAAATCAAGGCGCCCTCATAGAAATTAATGCTGATTCATATCTTGGATATGTGGCGAATCCTCTTACCACTTCGTCACGTATCGCAATCACAGGAGGACGCAATCAATCTTTCTCAACTTATCAAAATACTTTCAGCGCTGGAGATTTTGGCATTTGGCCTGTTAATACAAATATTTGCGAAATAGACATGTATTGTCCTATTGGATATTTGGGAGGAGGTACAACAACAAATAGAGTACAAGGAGGTGTGGCAGGAGCAAGAAATGACATGACAGCTGAAGGAACACTAGGTGGATATGGCACTGAAATGAATATTTACTCTACTGACTTGATGTACCTCTATACAAATGGAGACCTTTATATTGGATATGGTGGAGAAGTTCCACAATATAAACCATCAGGTTCTGAACAACCAAACACTCCATATCAACATGTACATATTGCGCAGGTTCAAGATATTACAGGACGAACTGATAATGGAGATATTGGGGCTGAACTTGTCAATATCAATTCTATTCAGGCTTATACATCAAACGCATTTATTAAAAACTTCAATTATCTTATAGGTTATGACATTAATTTTGCTTATCCAAATGAATATCGTGATATTCCAATTTCTACCATTTCAACTCTTGTTCTTACACCATCATTTGTTTCAACAGTGACTGTATTTAGTACTGCTGTATTTCTAAGTAGTGGTGTAGAGTTTATATCGTCAATTTATCCTTATATATCAACAGTGAATGTCTCAACAATCACAACTTCATCATTTAATTATCAATCAAGTGTTATCGCTAACTTTTGGAATCCTTCAACAATTAACTCAAATCTCAATGATTTTGTTATATCTAGATGGAATTATATTAATGGCATCTCAACCATCCTACAAGGGTATCAATACAAGGGATCTCTTGTTTCTGTAAATGATCTGATGACTTCAAATCAAGTAGTTTATAGTAATACAGAGATAGACTATCTTCCATATCCAACAACAATTGTTCCGCAAGTTCCAACAGATGTATATACTCCATTAGATCTCAGTTTTGCGATCTCTTCATTGACAACTTCTTATCAATACAGCAATGTATTTTTAATTGACAATTATAATATAACAGTTTCATCAACAACTGCGTTTTATTATGCTGACAGTAATATTTGCTATGGCGGCGCATTTTCAAATGATATATTTGATTATCCATCCATTGATAATTTAGTTATAGTCGCTGGTTGGAGTAATCAAACAGGATTCTTTGATGTATATAATGGCGGAAACATTATTCCAATTACATTTCAGTCAGAATATCCAAATGAAGGAGTGACCATAAACCCATATACAAATTCAAGAATGATATTTCAAGGACAATTCGCAGATCCACCAATTGATCAAGAACCCATAACATCGGATGGTCTTACTCCATTCTTTATATCAACACTTTATCAGAACAATACATATTTAACACAATCTGGATCTAATACACTTTTAGAAATAGATCTTACAGGTATAGATGTCAATGGCAATCCAATAAATGGAATAGGGACATTAAATATTAATGCAAATGTAGATCTTTGTGGGAATAATATTAATTCAGTAACTCAACTTGCTGTTGATTATGTTCTTCCCAATGAGAGAGACTATGTATCTTTTCCTAGCAATGGAATAAGTACAGACTTCATAACTGCATACACAAATCCATATATTGGATTCAATAATGATTTGAATATGTTAGCAAATAATATTATAGATGTTACTTCTATTTCTACTGATTATATCGCTCCAAATGCGAATGGTGGAATAGACTTCCAAGGGACAAACTTGAGTAACATAAATTATTTGTATATGGATGGATTATTTTGCTCTATACCAGACACTTCTGATTTTCAAGAAATGCGTTGTATAAGTTATCCAGATCCTGGAGCAGGTATACCTCCATTCTATTTTGCCTATTCCCCTGACAGTATCAACTTCACCCCTATAGCCGCAGATTGGAGCGCATTTCCTGCTCAGCAAGTTGTTGATCTATATTATAATTCTCTCGCAAATGTTGCGGCTATTAATTTTTATAATGGCTCTTCTATTACTGAAACTTTATATGATGGTAATAATTATCTTTATCTCAATAATCAAAGTATAGTCAATGGGAACTTTGTAATAGCAAATGGTCCAGCAAATCCAATGCTAACATTTGATAGTGGTAAGCAGGCATTTATTGATTTTTATGAAAACTTCAGAATCTCTTCAAATGTTGATATGATGTATAATGATATTTCAAATGTTAATAATTTGTTTGTATCAGATATCTCAGCAAGTAATATAAATGTTTCAACTATAAATGGAATTGTGCCTTTTAATCAAATAATACAAAGTGGAATTACTACAGCAGGCTCAACAGTCACTCTTCCAACAGCATATTCAGGAACTGGATCTTATGGAATACAATTAAGTTACACTGGCGTCACAGATACAAGAGGTTATGCGCCACTTGCTAGTGTTATTAATACTTTGAGCGAGTTTACAGTATGGGGCAACACAGGAACGTCTGTTTTCTGGACTACAATAGGAGTCTAATATAGGATGAAGATAATCAAGTCGCCGCTAGCAACTAAAAAATGGAGAGCGATCTTTGATGATGGTCAGCATACTGATTTTGGGGCTAGGGGGTACTCCGACTATACAGTTAATAAAGATCCAGAGAAGAGAGCAGCCTATTTAGCACGGCATCGTGTTAATGAAAACTGGAATGATTATAGATCTCGTGGATCTCTATCGCGTTGGATCCTCTGGGGAGATTCAACAGATCTACAAACAAATATAGCCAATTATAAAAAACGTTTTGGATTATAGAATGAACACCCAGCAGCAATCTATCCCAATGAATCTTAATTTTGTCAAGCAGATCTCTTCTGATTATAAAAAAGCAGTAGATCAACCATATAGATCTGCGTTGTCAACTATTTTATATGTTAATCTATCAACACTTACAGCACAAGTAGAATCTAATAGATCTAATTGGCTTTTACAAATTTCCTCTCTGAGATAAGAGAATCACGGACGGTTACTGCCTCTTCTAGTGTTCTAAAAGTTTTATAATAGCGCCCCTTGTTATATAATACATAGGCAGGAATATCGTCGGCGAGATATTTTACAAAGATGTTTTTATGTTTTACAATTTTAACTGTTTTTGGAGTTTCTACAAAAGTTTCTACAGGAATTACAGTTTGTGTTTCTACAGAAGTTGTAATAGGTTTATTTTTCATTTGTTCAATTAATTGTTCGTAGTGATCTATAATTTCCAAAGACATTTTGAAAGATCTGACATAGGCTTCATTGCGCTTTGTAATTAGTTCGTTCATATTCATATTATTATTAATTCTATAAAGTTTTTAAATGATAAAAGCGCGCGTCAATTTTTATTTTTTTTTATATAAAAATTATTGAAATAATATATTTTTTTGTTTTTTTATTGAAATAGTGAGTTTTGCGAAAGTTTGCCCAAAATAAATTTATTTGTTGGAAAATTGTTTTGGATTTTGTGTGAGAATTATTCTTAGGATAAATTTATTTTAGCCTTCTACTAAATTGTGGAGCCATTAAACTATAGTTTAATGGCTCCACAATTTAGTAG